>Ga0256845_1001194_pt1 | contig 21466 bp, 8 predicted proteins | sample RiftiametaG_FD_189101 | JGI IMG/M metagenome (GOLD analysis project Ga0256845, IMG submission 189101) | Tube worm associated microbial communities from hydrothermal vent at the East Pacific Rise, Pacific Ocean - Riftia | ecosystem: Host-associated > Annelida > Integument > Unclassified ... | reverse complement strand
AACCTCGTCATCCTTCTCTTTACCATTAAAGCCGTAACGATAAACTTTATTACCGTTTTGGTCTATATCACTACTGGTTTGTACAGTGTGTCTATTAGGCATTGGACTACCGAAGGGGTAATAATCTGAGTAGCTTAACACATCAGGTTCGTAAGCATCTAAAGTTTCGTTTGCATCGCTATCTACAGCAATTTTGCGATCTGAGAGAGTAACTAGAACGTTTCCTAAATGGTTAGATTTTTCGTAAACTTTATCTCCTATTTTACGAGAATAATTATTGATATCAATATCTAATGGTTCTAAAATAACTGGAACTGGCGACAAGAAATTTAATGCAATCCCATTTATGTTATTTATATAAGCTCCATTATTTTTTGTATCTATTGTTATACTATTTCCATAAACAACAACATTAATGTTGCTATTGGCATTAAGTAAAACTGTAGTACTTCCTTCAATTGGTGTTAGAGTTCCAGAATTAAGATGGTAATCACCATTAAAATCAAGAATAACATCTGTAGTAAGTGCTCCAATTTCTAAATTTAGCTGTTCCGATTTAGGTTCAGAAACAGTTATTGGATCTCCACTATTTACAATCACTGCCCCTACAAAATTTAAATTAAGGTCGCTAGGAAGCTGAGTAATTGGAGATGTTCCAAAATTTGCAGAAAAATACGTTAAGAAAGTACGTTTTGTGTTATCTGTACCTAACCTACTGCTACCATAAATATCTCTTTCTATTAAAGTACTTGTTGCTAGCCAATTATTTACACCAGCAACTGAAGATATTTCTTGTTTATAAACTGCCATAGTGTTACCTGAAGCATCGCGTTGGTAATAATAGTATTCCCAATCGTTAGCAGGATCGATGGTTCCTGTTGCATCTTTTGTTTTTAAAATTTTGGCAATTCTATTACCAGATGCATCATATTTAAATGCAATGTTAGCCCTACTTAAATTATCAGGGTCACTGTATTGTATTTCTTTAATTTTGTTATACACGTCCCATACAATATTAGTAATATTCTCGTTAACATCTTTTGTTAATTGACCAATAGGGTCGTAACTGTAGTTGTTATTAATGTAATCATTAGAGGCTGGGGCCCCTTGATTATCAATGTCAGTAGTATAATTACCTGTTAAACTCAAGTTATCCGTTACCTGCATCAATTGATTTGAATTTTTCACTAAAGACGTATTATTACCATATAAATGAGTTGTTGGTGGATTCGAATTTTGGTTATTTCCTTGATTATTATAATAATAATTCATATCATCCATATCAAAAATTCCTACACCTGGTCCATAGGCGCTCGAAGGATCAGTTATATCAGGAACAGTAACTCCACTTCTCTTTAAATTGGTAATATTTCCATTTAAATCGTAGTGGTATTCTGTTCGGTAACGACCATCATCTCCTGCAGCTTGAAAACTATTTGCAGATACCACGTCTGTTGCAGTAAATACATTACTGTTTCTAATCCGATTAACTTGATCGTAACGATAAGCAACACCGTGTGCATTTTGAGCAACTTCATTTTGATCCAGCATTACTGTAACCATACGACTAATATTACCATTATATAAGGAAGGACTTGCTTGTTGAAATTGTGATGATGAGTTTATAGGGTCGGTAGAAATGCTTGCCAAAAAGTTATCTGTTGTTGATACAGGAGGCAGAATTGCTTTATAATCGTTTTGAAAATAACCTAAGCTATAACCATAAGCATCGGTAGCAAATTTTTGGTTTAAATTTCCGCTTGTTAAGTTAGCATCTTTACCAATATCTCTACTGGTTTTAAGTGTATTAGAGTTTACTCCTTTTAACCAACCTTGTAAAGTATAAGCAAAATCAGATCCAGCAACTTGCTTTTCTCCTATTTCGCAACGCGCTAAAGGTCCGTGTTCATAATAAAAATATTTAGCATCGGTATCCCAAATATAATTATCTCTACTGGTTTCTACTTTGGTAATACGGTTATCTGCATCGTAGCAATAACGGTGATAAAATTGATCTGATTTTGTTGGCTGGTAAGATACCTTATTTACATTTCCACTTATTAAATCATAATTATAAGTTATTCTTTTAGTTGTTATCAATGCAGGTATTCTAAAGTCGTTATTTTCTTGTATCACTTCTTTTACATTACCATGAATATCGTAACTAAAGTGTGTTCCATAATCATAAGTATTATCAAATCCATCAAAATTTTCTTCTCTAGTAATTGTAGCAACTCTAGTTCTTAATTCTTCTTGCTTTTGATTTAAAAAATAGCCTTCTATTGTTATATTTATTGCTTCATCATAATAGGTACTTGTTACCTCTTTTCTGTTATTTGTACTTTCTACTTGTCCTAAAAAAGAATTAGTAGGATTAGTATTAGATGAATATACATCTACATAAAGCGTTAAATCAATTCCATTAATTTCTCCCACTTCATAGATTCTACCTAACTCATCATATAAAGTATAACTAAAAGTGTTGTTGGCTAAAGCTAATTGTTTGGCATTTTGTGATAACACCAAACGCCCTAATTTATCGTACCAAAAGTTAGTTATTCCTCCATCGGGGGTAGATTGCCATATTAAATTGTTATAACTATCGTATTTATATTGTGTAACTAAGGTATGATCCACATTTTGATGAGGATTTCCTCCGGGGGTTTTATCAACATCGTAAGGGGATAAACGGTAATCTGCCACAGCCGTATAAAAAGGATCTGGAGTAAAATTAGGATAGGATCCTGTACCTGTTGCATTTGGTTTTACTCCTTCTGGTGGTACAGTTTTAATTAAATTACCTGCTTGATCGTAATAATACAGTGTATACATAAATTCGTTAAGCTCATAATCTGCTGTAAACGTTTCTCTTTTGTTTTGCCCAAATACATCCATTTCAAACATACAGCGTGCAGTGTATGCATCATAAAATTCGTTAATTAACTGCTGTAAGTCGTAATTCCAAGTGTTTAAGTAATTGTTTAAATTATCGTTATCCAATTCATCAGCACAATCATCCTCTGGAGAGGTAATTTCTGAATTGGCATTGCAACGGAAAATGTTAGGTAAGTTTGCGAAATCATCATTTTCTACTTCATTTAATTGAATACCTCCTATTCCTGCCGCGCATTGATTCATCATATAATAAACTTCTTGACCAGTTAACACTGGCATCCCAACTGTTCCAAATTCTGATTCAATATCTCCAGCAATTTCAATAGCTTTCGTTAAATCTAAAGTATAAGGGTCATATGGATATCTAGATTCTATAAAAAACGCTAAGTTTTCGCATTTACAATCGATGCATTCTAATGTTGGAGGGAAATCGATAATATCACCAATTGTATTGTTACAATAATTTCTCCAACTACTAATATCTGCCCACATATAATTCCCCGCAGAACCTGCTAGTGCATTTACTGCATTTTTGATTGTAGTAGAATCGTTTGGATTAATAGGCCAAGAAAGATTTAAACCTCCGTTTGCTGTTGTGTTTGAAATATAAGCCTCAAAATTATCACAATTACAATTATTGCTTACGCCTACGGTGTTGATTACTTGGTTAGGATATATTACTGTTTCGGTGCAAACTGAATTTGTATAATAGTCTATAACCTCATCAAAATTATGCAGTTTAGTGGTTCCATCATCAGCCCAAATATAATTAACTCCATTATCTCCATCAGAACTACCTACATATCCATCATCTGGAACAGTTGCAGCATTACATGGAATTTGACATACATGAATTAAATCTGCTCTTAAACTATCTAATTGAATTTGATTTAAGTTTGCAGTATTTGTACAAGTTTCATACTGATTCATCCAAGCTAAGGCATTGGCTTCACAATCTGCTTTACATGCTTGTTGAGCAGTTGTATTTATCAAAGTAATCATACCATTAGGAATTGATGGATCAAACATATCAAACACCATGTTGCGAGGCCAAACTAATTCGAAACCGTCATTTTCATTATAAGAAGTTGTACTTAAATCATCATGATCTCTTGTTACGTTGTAGCTCAAATAATCAATTGGGTCGGCAGGGGAAGGTAAATATGTTAAAACATCTGGATTCCAATAATCATATTTTTTCTTATCACAATGATAACCTTCTTTAAATAAGTGGTATAAAATAAAATCACGATAAAATTTATATGTACTTCTAAAATATTGGTATTTATTTTGTTTTGTGAGGTCTAGGCTATTTGCATGTGTTCCATTATCTAAAACTCCAATAACAGCAGGAATTACTACGGAATTTCCATGTATGGCATTGTAGAAATTGAATGCGTCTTGTGATATACCACTAGGTGGGTTAGCCAATAAATGAATGTTTAATGGGTCGTCCATCACGTACCAAATACTGTGATAAATTGGTGTTTGGGTAGTACTTACATTAATAAATTGTTGTAAACGATCTTTCATCCATTTTTTTGCATCTAATACATCAATATAGGTTCCTAAAATATTAGGGTTTTCATACTTAAAAAACAATGGTAAACCTCTTGAACATTTAAATAACGGATCGACAAAATATCTTGGGTTGTTTGTAGTCTCAGGATCATCAAATGTTCCTGTATTAGGATATGCAACTTCATTAATATAGTCTTTTGCTGGAAAAAGAACATTATCCATTCCTAAAGGGTTTAAAAAATCCATATATGCATTTATAACAATTGGATCTGGAGCAGCACCAATATCTTTAGATTTTTCTGAATCTAACATTTCAGAACCACTCATCATATATTGGTCATAATCTAATAAATAAGAACGAATTGAAGCACATTCGGCTGCTATATTTGTTAAACAATTGTATTGATAGGCACAATATTCAGGATGATAAGTAGCAACAAAATTATCTAACCAGTTTAAATTATCATCTGTAGTTAATAAAGTTGTCCAAGGTGCATCATTCCAATGAAGTCTTATACTATCCCAATTATTATAAACTGTTCCAAAAATAGCTGATGGAGGTACTGATAAATTAGCTCCATTTGGGCTAGTTAACCATCCATTAATATCATAATTAAATGTACTGGCTGGATTTGCTGTGGTAGAATTTACAATCGGATTCCCATTTCCATCTAAATCCAATAAACCATCATTATCTAAATCTTGATATTTTTGTTTTAAATTATCAAAATATTGTCCACGAGGGCTTAGTTGCCATTTCATAGCTTGTAATTTTAGTTCACACTCACTCAAGCTTTCAGGTAAAACTGCTCCATTATTTACCTCCCTACATTCATCACTACAATTATCTACTAAAATTTGGTAGGCTGTTGGTATAGGTATTAAATCTCCATTTTGATCAAACTCATCTGCTAACTCTAACCCCTCATCATCATAATAAACTGTTACTGTGTTTTGATTTTCATCTACAAAGACATCCCTATAGGCTTCTACACAAAAGTCTTCACATTCTATCAAACAATTTTCTGGTGCTGGAGGATTATAATTTAAACAAGTATTTGTTAAGTTATCAAGGTCTACAGAATCCGCCAACAATGCATTCCTATAATAATTAATATATTCTTGTCTTTTAGTGTTATTAATTACTAATTGTTTTGATATGGTATAAGTACCTATTTCATCAAAAGTTACTGTAAACTGAAAGGTTTGCGTACCTGGTGTAGGGCTAGTAGATATTATTGGTGTAGAAATAGCTACCATTGGAGTGGCTTGTGGCTGAGTTAAAAGATCCACCCCATCTTCATCAATTACTTTTATATCTAAGTCGTAGACACATTCAAATACATTATCTAAACTTCCTATTAAACAAGATGTGTAATTAATTTCATCTACCGTATATTGAAAAGCAACAGTAGTATTTTGTGTTGAAATAGTTAATACATGATTAGCAACAGATGCTTCTGTTGTTACCATATTATTTATTAATAAATTGGTATGTATGTTTACTGGAGCAGGCTTGTAATCAATATCTAATAAAGGAGATTCGGGACTTACATTTCCTGCTAAAGAGGTGGCTATAGTTCGCCCTTCTTTATCTAAATATTGAATGCTTACTTGCCCGTTAGGATCTTTCACCATATTTTTTTGATAAAAGGAAACTGGACCAACTTCATTACCAAATAAACGTTCAATTTCCATATCACTTGGTGATCCATAATAGTATTTAGTAGTGTTAGCAGTTCCATGCATTAATTCTGGTCCAACACCAGATTGCTCTGTAATTCTGTCTGTACCATCTGTTTTGTATATCGTTCTACTAAAAGGAATATTTAATGCATCTGGAATCATACCCTTAAATAATGAATTAGAAGTGTTATTTGCAGAATAATAAGTATTAGCTAAACTTAATGAAGACATAGGATTTGGACCAATTGGATTGTTAATTATTGCAGTATGATTATCATCGGTATCAAAATCGTTTTTAGAGTATCCTCCATTAAAAGGGATGACTGTGGTACCATCAATGCTTTCATAAAAACCAATACCTTTTGATGTAACTGGCGTAGGCAATATGCTTACTGCTGGCCTACCTTCAAAATCGTACATCGTTTCTCCAACAATGGCATTTTGATCACTATTTAAAATAGTTACTTCTTGCCGCGATCGAGCACTCCCATCAAAATAGCTGATGCCTTCTTTTCGTTTGCCATCTTCGGCATAAGCCACATTGTATGTCCAGTTTTTGGTTCCTTCTAGACCATTAAATGCAAAACCATTACCTGCTGTATAAGCAGCATTTATGGTTGCATTAACGGTATTTTCTGACCATAATCCATTTACTCTTAAATATGGGAAATTATACGTTAAATCCACTCCTACTGGTCGAATACGGTAAATTAACATCCCACTAGGATATGCCATTGAAATGTTATAATAATTATTAGCAGTGTTGATGCGTGTTGCATTTTTCCAATCGTAAGTTAATGTTGATGTTTGAATGGTATTTAACAACGCAGCATCAATATCACTAACATCTACAAACACCCATTCTACATCAAAGCTCTCTGCTCCTAATACATAATCCCAAGTAATTTCTAATTCGTTTTTACTAATTATGTTATCATTATTATGAGCTGTATTTAAAGGTATAGAGGTTTGTAACTCATAATATCGTTCTACATCTGAGGTTAACTCTAAATATACATCATCAGGAATGTCTGTATAATTATAATTATTTCCGTCCCCATCATCAAACGTTATGTTGGTAATGGTCATTTTCCCTTCTAAATACCCTTTATATCGTTTTACAGCAATATCTTTATAATTATCTTCAGCATCGTAATCAATTAGTAAAACTTGCCCTGTTTTGGTTGTCTGATTTCTGTTTTTATCAGTTAATTCAATATTATAAGTAATTACTAACTTAAAATGATCTGCTGAAGAAGCATCACCAACTATAGGAAATGTTAGAAAACTTGATTCTTCGTAACGTAAAACAGCGGTAACATAAGCCTCTTGGGTTCTGGGGAGCACAAAAGGAACATAATAACCAGCAAATTTCTGATCAATAATGGTTAAAGAATTGGCAACATTTAACTGATTACCAATGTTACTCCCTTTTAAATATTTCATTATTTTATCATTAGCAGAAAAGCTAGTGATACTAAGTAATAAACAAAATAATAAAATTCCTTTTTGAGCTATTTTTGTTATCTTCATTCTCTTATTTTTATTTGGTGTAACCACCATTGGTAATGGTATAATTTTTATATGCAGTTGTTAATGCTGCTTCTCCATTAACTAATCTAAAATATTTTTTTTCGCTAAATTCTGAGCTACTAAACGTAGGATTAAAAAGTACATTATTGTACATCACTAATACCTCTTTAACAGGAGATTCTTCTGTTTTTTCATAGTAATAGCGTACCTCTTTTAAAATACCTTTACGGGATATTTTTAATCTCATTTTTTTAACTCCTAGTTGAGGATTTAGTATCTCGTAAGTTTTACCTTGAGCATCCGCTAAAACAATTTTTACATTTTTAAATAAACTGGTATCTTTCATCATTGTTAAAGGATCATCTTCTTTTTCTTCATTTTTTTGAGTAGGAAGGTAAATGATATTTTTATCCCTTTCTGTTATCAGTAGCGTAAAATCTTTATTCCTTAAATTAATCTGACCATCAAAGCTCGTGTAATAATTATCTCCTTTACGTTTAACTTTACCTGTTGAAATAACTGGAGCAGAAGCATCCCAATGAATAATTTTCATCTTCACCTCCATTTTAAAAGAAGAAATAGCAAATTTTTTATACACCTTTATTAAGTCCGTTCTAAAATCTTGCGACTGTGCATTGCTATTGTTAAGCACACCAACGCACAAGAATAAAAATAAGGCCGTTTTAATTACACAATTCATGTTCTGCTGAAAATTCAATTTTAAATTATAGGTGAAACTATTTTTTATCATGGTGTAGTTATTGTTTCGTCTCTTTTTACATTTTTACGATTAGATACAATAGTTCTAATACCATCTTTGGTTTCTTTTTTAATTTGAACCAAGTTCCCTTCTTCATCATAGTTATAGAATGTTGCATAATTTCTATCATCTAACTCTGCTGTTAACCACAATGTTTTAGGGTTGTACACGTACGTTTTCATCGCACTTTTAAACGGTTGAATACGGATATCATCAAAATAGACATTCCCTCCATTTGCTTTAATTTTTATAGTAATGTAACCTCCAGCACCTGCAGTAAACTTCCCTTCTAAACGTTGCCACCCTTCTATTCGTTGTTCTGTTGGTTCTGTAGTCTTTATTTGAACTCCATCAATTTCTAATACAGCAGTAGTATTGGTAATATCTTCAAGTTTTACCCATGAAGAGAAATAGTAATCATCTCCAGCTTTTGGTAAAAATTTACCAGGAGGTGGTGATACTGTATTGGTAAACACAATTTCACTACCACTATTAATATCAATAGACACATCACCGGTATGAGATTCGTTAGTAGTTAATGTAGCTGCATTGAGTCCAAAATGTCCATAGTTTGTGGTATGGATTGCTAATGGAAGTGTTGTTGCAGTTCCATAATCCTCAAAACCGTCAAAAGCCAATTCTTTATAAGCGGTATTGGATGCTACAGCAGTTACTACAGAATTATCATATCCATATAAAGCAGCTGATTTTATCCCTAAAGCATCTTCATTTTCTAATTCATAACCATAAGGGCTGTATTGATTAATGGTATTAGTTTTGGTCCATAAATTATTTATTGCAGCAGGATCCCAATTAAACAACGCAAAGTTTTGGTAGGTACCGTCTACTCCTGACTGTGTTTGGTTAGGTAAACTTGCTAATAAATCTGATTGTTTTCTATCAATATCAAACAAATAAGTTTTGTGCAAACGCCAAATACTTTCTGCACCATAACGAGTAGTATTATTAGGTACAGATTGATTTGGATAAACAGGATGGTTAGCATCAAAAATAGCTCCAGCATCTGCATAATCAATATTCCAAGAATCTTTAAATTTAGCTGCTGAAGCATGTAATACATCAGGAATACATTCGTTAAGACAATCTAAACCAACTAACTTTCCCCAAATAATAGTTCCATCTGCTCCACTATTTGGAAAAAATGCTTTGACTTTATTACCAAATTTAGTAAGTTTTAAATTGGAAAAATTCATTGAAATAACACTAGTATTAAACTCAACCCCTTGAAATCCTTCCTCGCATTCATCTATACAGCTTTGACAATACCAGCCATCACTATTTTGAATAAAAACTGCAAAGTCTCCGTTTTGGCATCTTGTTCCCTTATCTACCTGTACCCAATTATCACAATTTACTGTACATTCAGGAACTTTTATTTTTAATCTTGAATTATCATTAGAACAAACAGAAATCTCAGAAATTGTATATTTTGAATTGTCAAAACAATCTGCAAAAGAACTAGATCCTCCATTTAGTAAATTATTTGAATTTCCACCTAAAGCTATATCATTTATTGTACTAAACAACGGGTAATCCCTATTATTAGTATCTGCAGGATTGGTTAACGCAATGATATTACCTGATGATACCGATTGTTGGTTACGATATCCCGAACGGATGATTTTAAGATTATTAGAAGGGGTAACTGTTGTCCCTATAGAATCTGTAAAAGAGCCATCTTTTTCTAACCATATTTTATTGTTACCGTTATCTAAATCAATCAACTCATCACCGGTATGCAATAAGTCTGAACTATTTGTTACTGTAGCCCCTACATTTTGGTAAGCTCCTCCCATACCTTCATGCTCCCAATGGGCAGCAAAAGAATAATCGTAAATTAGTGCATCAAAATCGTTGGTGGTAGTTGTTAATAAGGGAGCTCCTGTTTCTCCATCATAATACAAGTTTTGTGTTACCGTTCTCGCTCCTTCTTTAGTAGTAACCTGCTTATCTAAAATACCATTACGTGTAATTACTTTATTGGTAGTTATGGAACGGAACATGGACATGGCGCTTGAAATTGAAGGTATAATAGTTGGAACAACTGCAAATGGAGGTACATAGTCTATATTAATAGCTAACCCTATACTATTAGTTGTTGTTTTGTTTTCTCGCATGTCCACATAAGTATCCAGTTGTTTTCCTATATTCATGGGAGTAACAATGGCATCTCCAGATAAAACATCTACCATATTGTCCAACTTATTTCCTCCCGCTTTATTTCTTACAAAGCCTCCTTGTGTTTTGTAAAAATAATACGTTGCTGCAACAGGAGTTACACCTGGTGCTCCAGCCTGATAATCTGTTGGTGCATAAGTAGCTACCGAATATGGTTTACCGTGCATGTTGTTCAATTCGATGGAAAACCCTTGTGAATAGCCATTATTGTGATATGAATAACTACCAATAAAAGGTATTGGGATGGTTAGATTATACCCTTCATAATCCACTCCAGTTTTATTCTCTGCATAAACGGGGTAGTCACGTGCTGTATAAAACTCGTTGACTGTAATTCCACTTATTGCTTTATTTATCTCTTGTTCATTATCATCACCGTCAATATAATGTTGTTTGATATTTCTTACAACAACTCTACTATACCCAACATTAGCAGATGGAAATAAACTTTCGTTATAAGGCTCCTCTATCATTAAGGCATCATCTTTAATAAACATTCTATCACTGCTGTATCGTACTGGTCTTCTAAATGGATTTTCTTCCCCTCCAATTAAAGGCTCGTATTCTGCCACACCAGAACTTTTCCCATTGAGTAAGAGATAAGTATATTCTTGTCCATACTCGCTGTTTTCATAATTAGGAGCACCAGAGTTTAATTCATCCCAATCATCATTTAATGTGATTCTTTTAACGCGACAACCACCGCCATATTTAATTCCATCACCTGTATTTAAACGAATGTAAGATGGAGTAGAATCATTAATAACCAATTTATTACACCACCCGATCATAATTCCATGATTATAGAAGCCTATAATCATTTGCATGGCATCCATCATTGTATTGATTACAGTTGGAACTATTGCTACTATCGAAAGGATAGAGTTAGTTGCTCCCATTCCTGTATTTTGCCCGGACAATAAATCTACCCGATTAAAACGAATTTCACGTAAGCCTGCCATTTTTATGGGATGTATTTCTGACTGTATAATTTGATGCGGAGGAACCATCTTTACTTTAATCCATGCTTTTGTAGTAGAGTTTGTTTTAAACCCATAATTAATACCTTCTTCTGGAAGTCCATCCAATTTAAAATATCCTTCTACATAATCATCAGCTTGATCTAAAGTTTGAAATTGATTTTTTAATTTCATATAGGCTTTAAAATAAATTTGATCAATACCTGCTAAGCATGCATCTAGTTCTGGTTGACTCATTGACTTATTTAATTCAAAAAAAAGTAGTTCATCATCATTCGATAATGGAGCATCTGTATCGTATGAACCTGCATCTCTTCCTGTTCCTAAAACTTTAAACATATTCTTTGCTGGTCTGTTCTGTACAAAAGCATAATCATCTGATTCATAGCCAATATTTAATACTCCACCAGAAGGCATAATTACTTGAGATAAATTCCAAACACTAGCATCAGCATCTCTAGTTGTATAATCCTCAAACTGATTACAATAAGGTGTGTTTTGGTTGGGGGAAATATAACCTCCTACCACCTTAAAAGGCCCTTCTGCTTGGTAATTACCCCATCTGTCCATTTTATTCAAGTCATAAGGAACTGATGGGTTAAGAGTTCCTCCTTGGCCTAAAGCGTTTGCCCCAGGAGCATAAGAGAATCGGTAAGGACTTAATGCTCCTTTATAGCTATTGTCTAAATAAGTAAACCAAACAGATTTAAGCGTTAGTTTTCCTTGATTACTAGCTGTAGAGTTTAATGTATTGGGACAAAGCTCATAATCATATTTAAAATGTACTGTTTTAATTGCTTTATTAATATCTGCTTTACTTTTTAATACAATGCTATCTAATTTTAACAATTGTTGAGCATTATCTTTCCCCCCATTTTCATCTATCACACCTAATCCATCCAATCTTTTACTCATATAATATTCTGCTACATGGGTTTTTGTTTCAATAGATTCTAAATATTTAATTTCTTTCTCACCATAAGAATACCCTGACATATCATCCATAGGATTGGATAATTTACCCGTAATATTATTTCCTAATGCAAAATCATCAACATCAACACCATTCCCATATGGTGCTCGCCAATTAAAAGGAGTAATTTTTTTAATATAGTTGAATTTTACCCAATAGCCTAAATCATCCTCAGATGGTCCATCATTCAATAAATCTACATAATCAGGAGATAACACCTCCGTTAACATATACGAGTGGGCATAAGCTGGCATTTCAGTTTTACTATATAAATTAGTTAATCCCTCATCGTTATCCTTTGTATTGTCCTGATTATTAACATATTTACGATTCCTATCAAACTTATTCGAAGGTGCGTCTTCATAATTTACAGAAAAAGTAACATCTTTTTGGGTTAAATTGTACGCAGGTAATCCATAAACATACCTATTCCCATCAGGGTTAATCACTGACATATCTCCAATATGATGAGGTGCTCCTTGATCTTGGTAATTATAATTATCAACAGATTCGTAATCTGAAAAAGCATCTCCATTAATAGGGTGAGTATTGTTTAACGTTGTTCCATTTAATTCTCCATTAGTTAGATATTGTATACTTTGTACTCTTTTTTGTCTTTTATCAGCTTTAGGGGTTTCTGTAACTTCAGTTCCTGAACCATTTGAATTAATTCTACTACGCACCACAGGAACTCTTGATAGTGAGCCCCAATGCCAAATCATACCCATTTCAAAATAAAATGGATCATCATTGTTATTATGTGTTTGAGTCCCCATACTGTTAGAAGGAACTGTTTCTCCTAAGGCTTTAAAATAAGCAGGCTCAAAATCAGAATCAGTTGTATTTCCAAAACGTGCATATCGATCTGTTACTTCTTCATCATGAGTTTGCCACTCTCCAGAATAAGAGGTAGAATAGCTTAAGGATATATTCCCTCCAACTTTAACTCCCAAACCACCGTTAAATTCAAGTCCTCCTTGAAAGCCTGTAGTGTGTCCTCTAATATTAGGATCTTTAAAAACTCCTATATCAGAACGATAGGTACGGAAAGCTCCTCCTACACCTTGCCCTTTTACGGCATATACATCGTAAGTAGCTGAAGGGATAGGTAAAGATTTAGAATTTTTATTGACTGGAATGTCTTTTTCTCGGTTAAAATCTGCCAAACTATGCCCTCTGTTATTCTTGTGTTCATACAAATAACCATAAGCACCAAAATTTACTTCATTTTGAGAAATGCCTGTTTGGTTATAAGAAGCTGTTACTGTTACAGGACTAGTAGAAGCTCCAGCCACATTCGTTCCTAGTTTCATAGAAACAGAAACACCAAAACCACCCTGAGGCATTGTTAAACCAGGGGTATAAGTTGAGCTGGAAAAAGACATTCCTGCGCCTATGCCACTAGTTCCCCACTTCCTAAAAGAAGCACCTTTGAAATTCAACAGTGGAATAGCGGGGATAGTAATGTCTTCATAAGCTCTTCTCGTCATCTCAAATGTCAATTTTTTTAATCCTTGGCGTGAATTAAAATTAGCTCCTGTTTCAATCTTAAAAGCAGATTTTTTACATTCACGGCTATAACTTAATGAAGGAGAAACCCCTAAGCCTTCTTTAGAATCTGAATTAATTGAAAGGGACCCTTCCATAGATCCTTTTTCTCCTGAAAGAATAGACGCTGATAACCCTAAACCATAAGACATTCCAACTCCTTTGTAATTGTCATAATATACAGTAGCAGAACCATTCACTTTAAAACCTTTACTTGGATCAAAACCAAATAGTTCTAAATTTATCCCTGCACTAGCGCCAATACTAATTTTTCTCTGCGGTTTCATATACACTGTTTTTTTTATGGCATCGCCTTTAAAATCATCAGGTATTCCTCGTAAATTTCTGTTAATTACCCCAGCATTAATATTCCACCCTAAGCCTACCCAAGTAGCCTCTTGCTCCATACCTATACCTGCATGGTAAGCTAAATTTATAGGGTAACCTCCGTTAGGCCCTGGTACATTCATTAAAGGTATATTATAAGTAAAATCACCACTAAATAAATCTACCATTTGGTTGGTATTTACAGGTTCAAAACTACCTGCCTCTGGTTGTGATGGTCCACTGGTTAAGGCAAATGCTGCCGTAGGAAATCCTATCTGTGCCAATAAGTTAACTGCTAAGAACATAGCGATTACTTTAAATCTCTTTTTTGTTGTGATACTAATTAACATAATTAATTGAGTTTTACTTTTGGTATATTATTAATGTCTTGTTTTGCTACTTTTAAATTTACTTTCCCTACTCCTAGTACTTGCTCACTAAAAGTAAAAGTTCGATCCTCCACTTCTCCTGCTGTTTTAGGAAATCCCAATACAATATTATTATAAGGAGCAACACCATAATTTCGTTCAAAATGAAACAACACACAGGTTAATGTATCGTTACCATCTATCAAACGCATATCGTATTGTGCTATATCACTAAAATATTGTAAGCGGTTACTATATTCTTGTTCAGAAGTTATCCCCGTTCGCATCATCTCTTTTCCTGCTAATGCTTGTATTTTTAGCGTATAATATTGTAAACCATTTAATTCCTCTACCCGTTGCTTATAAATAGCAGTATCTACGTGAATTGTTCGCTGTTCATTTATCGCAATAAATTCTACTGGTTTATATTGCAACTCAAATTGGTATTCGTTTAAATCTTTACTCACCTTTAAACCGTTATCAGGGTTTTTAACGTAAGCCAAATAATCTTTTACTTCCAATTCGTCAGAACTACAAGAAAAAAACATGCTTAGCAGCATCAAAAATAATATGTAAGTTATTTTATTCATTTTTTATTGTTCCTCCTTGATAGCGTTCGTTTACAAATGTTTTAAGCGCTTCTGTTTGATTGTACTTTTTGCTTGCATGCATTACACTACCAGAGCCATCAGCTCCGTGGATAAAATCATAGCCATTTTTTTCTCCAAACTCTTTGATGTACTTGTTCAATTGATTCCAAATTTGCTCTGTATATTTTTGAGAAATAGCAGCATTGTCTTCCGTAAAGTTTTTTTGTTTGTTCTGAAAATCAGCCATTAAATACTGGTAATTTTGCATATTCATTTCTTTGTTTACTTCCGAATTTTGTATGTTTTTGGCTAAAGCATTAATTTGAATTTCTAAACTGTCTAATATTCTTTCTCTTGAAGTTCTTACTGTTTCAAATTTCTCTTCCAATTCAATTTTATATTCAAAATCATTATACACCTCTTGCACATGTACAAAAGCAACCTTTGGCTGACTTATTATGCTATAAATTGATAACCCTACAGAAAGTAGTAACAAAATACTACCTCCAATTACTTTACTTTTCTTCTTCATTTTTTTATTGATATAAAAATCTTAGTAAAAATTTCTCATTTTTGTTGTTGGTAACTTCTAGTACATAAAATTGCCCTACTGTAAAACCTGACACATTGGATAAGTCCATTTCATAATAGTTTGCACCTGTTTTTGAAATTATATTAGCAGGTATATTCATTATTAACGACATATCTGCTTTATACATTATAGCATTTAAATCACTATTCGCTCCAACATTTAAAGAGTATTCTTCTTCATACTGAAACCATAAACGCTTTTTTATTGTTGTAAAAAAAGCAGCATCAAGTTGTTTTTTTAATATAGGGTAACCAGGGATAGGACAACCAAAAGATGTTGCTGCGAATGTTATCCCTTTATTATTTTCTGAAATAGCAACATCTAATAAATAATTAGCCTTAGGTACATTTTGAGAATAGTAAGGCTGAATCGTTCCACTAAACACTGTATATGCAAGTTCTCCATTTTTATAATATGAGATTCTATCGTTAATAGCATCATAATCAATTTTAAAAATATCATCACTGGTAAAACCTAAAACATGTTGCCAGTTGTAAGCACCATTTTCTATAAGGTATACCAAATTCTGAGGGCCTCCAGCATCTATTTGACTTTTAAACATAAAACCATATTGGATAGAGGTATAATTTTGATTAACATCATTAGAAGATAAGCCAATTGTTAATTGCTCAATTGTCCCTGTTGAAGGGATAGCACCATTAGTAACACTAAATTCTGCCCAACCTGATTGCCCTGATAAAAGCGAGTTAACAGATGAAGCTCCACTATTTCCATATCCTGATGAAGTGCTTGTTAATAACATTCCATTATCAGAAGCTCCTACAACATTTTTCCACTCAACTTCGTATCCTATCGAAAAAGTTTTTATTACCTGTTCATTATTTCCATAATTTATGGTTACCGTATAATCTCCAACTCCTAAACCTGCAAGATCTTGAGTGGTGTAAGTAAATGGGCTATTTGGAATTGACCATAAATAACTAGTGATATTAGGTAGGCAAAAAACGGAAAGATCAATAGCCCCAACATTTTCAAAACATTTAGTATGAGTTACAGCTGCACTAACAGTTTGAAAACTATTAAATGTAGTAGATACATGCGTGAAAGAATCTCCTGCATAATAAATAGATGCATCAACATATAAAATATCTGAAGAATTTGTAGGAGTACTCCTAAATATAACTCCATTTTTTCTATATTCTATATTACTACCGTTACGATAAATAGTAAACTCATCTCCTATCTTAAACGATCCATAAGAGCCTATCAATACACCACTTTCATAAATGTTTATATTTCCTGCTGCAAAATAAATAGCATAATCTATAGATCCATAGTTTGGATTGTTATTATATTTTGATAAGCCCAACATTTTATGGTAATTTACAACCGATTCAACTCTATAACTAACAGAGCCAGATTGATAAGCCTCTAAAACATTTTGACTTATTGCTCCAGAATTCCATGAATTGCTAATAGATGTAATAGATTCCGTGATTTGGTTAAAGGTAATATCATTTAATTCTTTCCATAATACTTCTGTACCAATAGTATAAGTAAAGTTTAATGATTTTTGTTTAGCATCTGAAATTACTACAGAATAAATACCAGGACATAAATTATTTATGTCCTCTGTAACTTCTCCATTACTCCATAAAAAGTTATAAGGAGCACAACCTCCAATTACCTCCAAATCTATTCCTCCTAAATCTAAAGGGTTATTGTAAGATACATTGTTAATTGTTTCTGTTGCTGTTAAATCATTTTTAAATGAACAATTTATTTTACTAATCTTTGATCCGTTACTAGATAAACTAATATCTACATGTAATTCTTTTGATGAATTAATAGATGTAGTTTGCTTAAGAAGAATTCCATTTTTTTTATATAAAATAGAAGAACCATTCCTTTCAACAATAAGCTCATCACCTACTGATACTTTAACATTTAAAGCAGTATACTTCCCTCCTTCGTATATATTCAAAACATTTTTGTTTAAATAAAAACTATAATTAATCGATTTATAATCTGGGTCATCATTAAATTCTGCTAATCCCAACATCTTAGAATCCGTTATACTTTCGACAAAATAAGATAGATACCCACATTGATTTTCTAATAATCTATTAATTGATATTGCTCCTGCCCCCCATTCTAAGGAAGTATTTGATGTCGTTGATTCTAAACCGGAATCATAAACCACATTGATTTTTCTCCCCCATCTTGTCGCAAACAGCTCATCAAATGATGTAGTTAAACTCTTAAACGATTTCCCTTCTTCTTCAAAAGAGACATCAACATAGAAAATTTCAGGCTCAATTAATTCTGTTTTATAAAAAGTCTTATCATTTTTCTTATACTCTATCATTGTTGCTGTTTTAACAACACTGAGTTTATCTCCAACCTTATATTCACCAAACAATCCTTTAATAGATCCTTCTTCATAAACATATAACCTTCCTTGGCTTGTTAGAATACCATAGTTGATTGATCTATAGCTTGCATCATCATTCCAGCTAGATAAGCCAAATATTTTTCCACTAGAAATTGTATTTACAATATTATCAACAGAACCATATTGACCAATCCTTAAATAATTCCGACTAATTGCACCACTCTTCCACTCCCCCTCGAGCGAAGTGACTTCATTTGTTAAGCACAATTGAGTTGAATTTTGAAGTTTATCCCAATTAATCAGATTTGAAGTATTTTCGTTGCAAATGATTTCTTTTTCCGGAAAACTTATTACATTTTTTGACCCTTTTGTTTGCGCAAAAGAATTAATACTATAAAATGATAACACTATATATATAAAGCAAATACTTTTCTTCATCTTAAAAGATTTTATACACTATAAATTTAAACTACCTATTAATCTGAATCTGAATTTTACCAGGAGTAGAAAATTCTCCTTGATTATTTTCTATTATAATTTCTCCATAGAAAAATTCCGAATTATATAATTTACCTAAACTTAAAGTAATATATTTTTCATCAATTGAATATGTATGAGTACTTCCAGAGTAATTCTTTAAGACATAAAGAAGCTCATTAGAAAATAAATCATCTCCATCTTCAGTTGTTCCTATTTTAATATGAATTTTACTTATATTAATAGTATCTGCTAATTGCATTGTAATTGACAATTTTATAGTATCTCCCATAGAAATTTGAGATGGATCCATATTCCCAGGAAGCAAAGCTACATTTGAGGATTCTACTGTTTCAATATTAAAATGAGCTTCAACTGGAGGAACTACAGTTTGTGACTTAACACCGAAAACTAATAACATTAATAGTATTGTTAAATAAGCCTGCTTTTTTATTGCTTTCATTTTTATGTTTTTATGATTAGAAAGCGGCAAATATATAATACAGGTAACAAGAATAAAAAAAAGTGTTCTTTTTTCCTACCAACGGTAGCATTTCTCTTATTAACGGTTAATCAAATTATCTCAGATAAAAAAACATATAGAAACAAGTTTTAAACAGCTAAATGTGAAATAAAGAAATAGAGTCATTCTACTAATTTCTAGCTGAATATCTATTAACAAATAGCCCCTTTGACGCTATAATTAAGCTATAAAGGAGAAAAAAACTAATTTAAATTCTTTTTTAACATATAGATATATATATTTGATGACTTTTTGAAAAAAATTGGAAGAAAAAATTGGAAGAAAAAATTAAACATATCAATTCTCATTTATCTAGTTTAACAGATGAAATCATCACCAATAAAGAGATTTTAAAAATTGTAATGGAACAACAAGTTTCACTTGAAAAGCACTTCCAAGAAATTATAACCACCAACAACAAACTAACCTTACCAATTAACAGTAGCTCTAAAATTGATTTTGTACCTATTTGTGAAATCATGTATTGTCAAGCTGAATTATCTTACACACATGTTCACACAATAAATCACAATATAATATTATCTACAAAAACGATTAATGAACTTGAATTATCGCTTACAAACTGCTCTTTTTTTAAAGTAAGCAAAAGTATATTGGTCAACACTAAATTTATTCATTCTTTTAACAAAAAGAATAATCAAATTATAATGAAAAATAATGATCTTATAGATGTGGCAAGAAGGAGAAGAACTGATTTTTTAGAAACAGTTTTATCTCTTTAAAATTAAGCTTTTTACTCTCTTAAAATAATCCTGTATTTATTTCCATCATAGGCAAATACATCGCTATAATTATAAAGCCTACCACAACGCTGATAAATAGAATAATAAAAGGTTCTATTAGTTTTCCGAAAACTTCAGTTTTATGGTCTAATTCCTTAGAATATTGTTCATCTAAATTGCTAAAAATAGCATCTAACTTATTAACTTCTTCTGCTACCTTTATTAATGAAGTCATTTTTTTTGGGAAAATTGGGAAAGTTTTCATACTCTCATTCAGTAATTTTCCTTGTAATATATCTTTTTCAATACTTTCTAAAGCAATTTGTATGGGATAATAATCAATCATTTTTTTAACTAGCTCTATAGAGTTTAGTAAAGGGTTTTTAGCACTAATTAATAGGTTCATAGAATGACAGAATCTGGTTAGATAAATCTTTTTAGTTAATTCTCCAACTACTGGAATTCTTAAAATTATTTCTGATGTGATTCTTCTAAACCAATTCTTCTTTTTGTTCACTTGTACAAAAAGAATTATCCCTACAATTATAAGTATAATGAGTAAAAAATAAGAACTAACCATCTCCGAAGCATCAATTACAAATTGAGTTATAGCAGGCAATTCCTTATTAAAACTTTTTAAAATATCTTGAAACATTGGCACCAAGAATTTTAGTAAAAAAATTACCATTCCAAATGCAGCTCCTAATAAAACAATTGGGTATGATAAAGCACTAGATATTTTTCGTTTCTGTTCAATCTTTCGTTTAAAAAACTTAGCCAAATCTATTAAAACAATATCCACACGAGCAGTCTCCTCTCCTACTTTTAAAGAGTAATATTCATACTCAGTAAATTTTCCCGATTTCTGTAACGCTTCAGAAAAACTCAACCCATTTATAATATCATTTTTTATCGTTAATAATAATTTTTTATCTTTTTCATTTTCCGTTTCATCAACAACCAATTCCAACGCAGTTTTCATATCTGTTCCTGCAGATAATAACAAGCTTATTTCTGCATAAAATTGTTCTTTCTTTTTATCTGGATAGCTATTATTAAAACTAATATCTTGATTAAGTATTTCGAAAATACTTTTTTCTGATGCTTTCTTTTTTTGAGAAGGTACTTTTGTGTTAATATTTTTAATGTTTATAGCCATTTTAATCTTCTATATAAATAATAGCACCATAATCCTTACTAATTGTTAGTGATTTCAAACCATTATCTAACTTTAGATGTAAATAGTTTACCAGATATTTTTCATTAATCGTTGAGATAAGAACATTATCCACTTTAAAAAAGAAAGTATCCGTCTGTAATTGATTTACACGTAAAATATAATCATTTTTGAATTCGTAATTAACAGTCTTATCAAGCAGATTTAAGGATATTTCA
>Ga0256845_1001193_pt1 | contig 21468 bp, 19 predicted proteins | sample RiftiametaG_FD_189101 | JGI IMG/M metagenome (GOLD analysis project Ga0256845, IMG submission 189101) | Tube worm associated microbial communities from hydrothermal vent at the East Pacific Rise, Pacific Ocean - Riftia | ecosystem: Host-associated > Annelida > Integument > Unclassified ... | reverse complement strand
AAATGAGGTAAAACTCATTTAATCACGCTATTTAACCGATAAGGTCATACTATTATTAACTCACTTGGGGTAAAAATAACGGATATAAAAAGAGAGAATTGACTACAAGGGTTTTGCAACGGTCTTACCTTTGTAAACATTTCGTAAAATAAGTAAAAAAAAAGCTTTATCCTTTTCGTTAGAGTGAAGTAAAATACAAACTGCACTTTCTATGGGTACTACACCAATATTAGGCTTGTCTTCTCGTAAAAATTCACGTTCTGGTTGAAAAAAAGTAATTTCTTTTAACTTCTTTTCAAGTGTTTCAATTGTCATTCTAAACAAAAAAATCCCTTACAGTAAAGCAAGGGATTGAATTTTATTTTTTAGTAATCTTAAACTCTGTCCTACGATTGTTTTGCCTACCTTCTTCGGTATCATTGGTATCTATCGGCATTGTTTCACCATAACCTTTGTGAGTAAGTCTAGTCTTTTTAATTCCTTTCTTTGTCAAGTAATGAAGCACTGCACTTGCTCTATGGTCAGATAATTTCTGGTTATACAATTCAGTACCAACATTATCGGTATGCCCGCCCATCTCAATTTCAAGAGTAGGATTATCTTTCAGTAGTTTCACTAATCTATCAAGCTCATTAACAGATGCAGCTCTTAACTCTGCCTTGTTTGTACTAAAGAATACATTCTTAAGTATTATAACAGTTCCAACGCTGGCTTTTTTAAGTTCTATGTTCTTCTCAATCGTTTTAGCAGCATCTTCTTTTTTAATCACGAAATTTTCTGAGTGAAATAAGTAATCAGTTGCCGTTACTACTATCCCATAGTTCTTTCCTGAAGGTAGTGATACTAAAAACTTTCCTGTTTTACTGTTTGACTTAAAAGTTGCTAAAGTTACTCCTTTATCATTGTCTACTAGTTCGATATTAGCTACCACAGGTTCTTTGGTTATCTCATCCGTTACAGTTCCTTTTAAGATAGTTGTTTGAGCACTTACTACGGCAACTTGTTCTGGTTTAGCGTCATCTACACTTGGTGATAGCAACGAAGCCAACATTTGCTCTTCTGTAACAGTAATTGGTTCTTTTTCAATCCCTAAGAATGTTATTTCGTAAATATCTTCCTTACCTTGACCATGAGGATTAGCGGAAGCATAATAACCAGTTCTTCCATCGGCAGACAATGCAAAAAACACATCATCTCCTGGAGTATTAATTGGGTAACCTAAATTATGAGGCTTAGACCATTTACCTATCTCCTCATCATACACTACTTTGAAGATGTCTAATCCTCCCATAGAATTATGCCCCTCAGAGCTAAAAAATAACGTTTTTCCATCTGGGTGTAAAAACACACCTCTTTCGTTATATTTAGTATTGATATGGTCACCCATATTCTTAGGTGCAGACCATTTTTCTTTTTCATCATCATACTCACTATAAAAAATATCATGGGTAAAATAATTTGGATCAAAGTTATAATCATCTCCCTTCCCTAGATTATCTTTAGGTTTATTCGTTACAAAAAATATTTTCTTACGATCTGCTGTATATACCGCAGAAGTTTCATGATAATCCGAATTAACTGCTTTTGGTAATTTCTTAGGTGACTTCCATTCATCCCCATCTAGTTCAGAACTAAGTATCTGCCCGCCATCTTTTGATGAGTAATACAATATATGCTGACCATCAGGACTTAACGAAACAGTTGCTTCATGTACTTTAGTATTAATTGGTCCTTTTATAAAACTAGGTTTTTGCCAAGTACCTAACGAATCTTTATGAGACACCATAATGTCTTCAAAAAACACAGGCTCTCCCTTATCGTGCTTTTGATCACGCTCGTTATAATGATGAGCACCTACAACATCTGGTCTTCGAACAGTGAAATACATTGTAGTATTATCTGCCGTAATAACTGGTCCATACTCTCTATATCGAGTATTAATCATTGGACCTACATTGTCAATAAACACTCTAATAGGATTCTTAGATAGAACTTTACCACTTTTACATTCTTCTATGTGCTTATCATATAAAGCAATTTCTCTAACTAATTCTTCATGTTGGTCTTTCCCTTCATGAGAATTTAGATACTCCTCAAAATCTTTATAATACTTAATTGCTTCATCCCAATCCTCATTAAGGTGATGGGCTCTAGCCAAATTAAATGCAATATCTGATGCTACACTAGGGTTTAATTGATAAGCTTTTTCAAAATACGGGACTGCCTCTGTTTTGTGAATACTTAACACAATACATTTCCCTATATAATAATTCAAATCAGCATTATTAGGGTTAAATTTATTAGCTACCTTAAAATGCTTTAAAGCATTTACATATTGATGTTTCCCTACATACATCAGTTTTTGCCCCTTTTTATATTCTTTATAAGCAGACTTGTATTCTTTTTTTTGTCCTTTAAAGTTTTTCTTCTTCCAAGCTACATCTTGAGCCACTCCTAAAGAAGATATAAATAAAGTCAGTAGTATATATAACGTAATTTTTTTCATCTCTATCATCAATTATTTTTTATTACAAATTTGTCCTCCATAAGCTACTACTGATGAAATCACGTTGTATTCCACAGCTTTAGTCCAGTCCTCACACGCACCGTTAGTATTACGAAGCATTTCTCTTACATTACCTCTATTGAAGTAAGCTATTCCCAACGCAGGGTCAACAGAAAGTGCCTTAGTATACTGCGATTCAGCCTGATGATAATCTTTTATTTTATAATAAACATTCCCCAAGTTATTGTACGCTAGTGCATAATTAGCATTTACTTTAATTACTTGCTCAAAATCTTTTTTCGCTTGTTCAAAATTATTATTTTCAAAATACGCTCTTCCTCTATTATTTAATAAAATTTGATTATTTGCATCTAAGTGTAATGCCTCTGAATATAGATTTATTGCTTTACCATATTCTTTATTATCACGGTATAGAGCTGCCAAATTTTGTTTATACAAAATACTATTTGGCTTCAACTTAATGGCTCTTTTGTAATCTACTGATGCTTTTATTAGAAGATCTTGTTTTTTATAAGCACTAGCTCTATCGTGGTAAGCATCCGAATATTTTGGGTTTAAATCAATAGCTTTACTATAAGCATCACTAGACTCTTCATACTTTTCAGAAATATACTCTACCGAACCTAGTAAATAATATGCTTTTGCATCCTTTGGATGTTTAGACAAATGATGAATCAGATGTTCTTCTGCTTCTTGGTAATTCTTTCTATCAAAATAAACCCTTGCTAAACCTAAATGTACTGGGTAATCATTATTAGTAGTTGTCAGCAACCTCTTGTAATCTTTAATAGATAAGTGTAACTTATTAAGTTGATGCCTCACCACAGCTCTGTTATACAACGCTTTAGCAAATCTCTCATTACCAACTAATGCTTTTGTATACAAAGCCTCTGCTTTAACCATATCACCACTACTGTAAGCTATAACGCCATTATTATAAGCCTCTTGACTGGCTTTTAATTTTACAGATGCTTTATCCTCTATTACAAGTACTTCATCTTGAGCATTTGATAGTGCTGTTATCGCTATACAACACACAAATAATAACTTTTTTATCATTTTCATTTTAAAATATTACGCTTAATAAAATCTTTTAATATAAAATTCATCCTTTTAAAGTGTCTTTCTGCACAGAAAACCGTGATTAAAGACACTTTTCCGACTTATTACAAAATAAGTCGGGATAAATATAGTTTCATATTTTTTTGAATTAAAGGATTTTCATTAATATTTTGCGTAAGCGAGTAAAAAAAACATTTCTTTATGCCCAACTTATATCAATCTTTCGATACAGAATCTCGGTTTTGGTTATCTAATTTAAATAATTACAACGAAGCCCCTTTCCTCAAGAAGCATGTTAAAACCAATCAATCTGCACAGGATGTCTATCAAGAAGTATTTGGTGAGTCACTTCAATGTATAGAAAACATTAAATTATGTACTCAACAAGTCAATACTAGCACTAAAATTGGCAAAAAATCATTTGCTGGTCGTATTCTTTTTTCGGTAGGAACTCCTAAACGAAAGAAAAGACAAAACTTTCCTACATTAGTGCTTTCTGACATTTTAACTACCCAAAATACAGTATATAAGCTAATGAAAGAAGCTGAAAGATTAAGCGGAATTTTAAGAGGAATAAAAGGAAAAGTACAACATGCAGATTACGGTTATTTATCAGCAGAAGAGTGGTACAAACTTATTATTATTACTTTAAAAAGTAACAAAAAGAGAATAAACACTATCAACAAAATGTTTATTTAACCAAGTTAAACCCAACCCCTAGACTCAATATTGTATAAAAATCATTTCGTTGATTACTACCTCGCTGAGAGCCTGCTTGCCAATATTCACCATTATTACTTGTGCTAGGCTCATAACCTTTTTCTGAGCTTCTATCAGCAAGAGTAAGTCCGTCTCCAAACAACAAGCTTCTCTCTGCATAATCTCCGCTCACATCATCTATATAATCCGAAAAGGTATAATAAAACCGATACTCCGCAGTTAAAAACAGCTTATCATTGACATCAAAAAGCAAACCTAAACCAACATTAACTGTAAGTGTAGTCTTAGCATAAGCCACCCCCTCCGTTTGTAAAGCTTGTAAATTTACTCTTCGATTATTTAATTTTGTTTGAGGGTTAAAAAACAACATCCCCACTCCCCCCAAACCATAAGGATGGACTTTGTTTTTATTTGTATAATCACCATATTGAGTAAAAAAATATTGCATATTGACTTCCAATTGATAAGTATTACTAGAAAAAGACAATGCTTTATCTGCTCGTTTAGTAGATTTAGAATCGTTAGCACCCAAATAACCTAAGTGAAACCTAGAGTTAAAATACATTTTTTGCTGAATATGAAATCTAGCCCCGACTGACATATCATAGCCCAAATTAGCACAATCAGGGCAAACATCACCGTGAAACATAGAAGGACCAAAAGAGACTGTAAAAGCAGTAGATTGGGCTAATATAAGATTTTGGGCTTGAGTCACATAAGACAAAAGCATCAAAAAAGTACAAAAAAATCTAATAATTACATTATAAAAACCTGACATCGATTTATTTTAAGATTATCACGTATAAATATAACAAGAAAAGCCGCTCTGAATAACAAAGCAGCTCAAAATATTTTCATCAATTAAAACTGGATTTATTTCCCGAATAGTGCTTTAACTTCTTCTGCTGTCACTTTCTTTACGATAGGTTGAGCGTTAAGACGTTTGATTGTTTTTACTCTTTTTTTAGCTCTTGATTTATTAACCGCAGCTTTTCTTTTTACCTCAGTAGTCGCCATTTTGTTTCTTTTTTATTTTTTTTTAAGAACACAAAGATACAAAGCCTATCTTCTTTTCACACAAAAACGATACTTTTCTTTCTTTTAATTTTCAGGGGGATTCCTCGTGGTACTTTGCTGTCACTTCATATTGTAGTAATTCAAGTCGGGATCTATCCCAATATGTCTTCAGGATGTTTACTGTTTTTGTTTCTGAATTTCGATAATTACAAAAAAAACATCCTGTTTTTGATAAGGAATTTCTACCTATCAATATACCCCACTTTAATTAATACGGAGTATAAACAATAAATCATAATTGATTTTATAGTAGGCTTAGGGATAGACTCCCATCATGGGACAAAAACAAATTAGAAAATGAATAAAAAAGTATTACCAAATGGAAAGCCCCAATCTTTTTTTCTTAAAAACTTTTAAATACTTCAAACCGCTTACGCAAAAACTTACGAGTATTCATCGTAAATGCAAAAACCAAATAGATATAAACTGGAGATCCATGAGTAATAAACGACATATATATAAAGAATAATCGCACACTAGCGGTAGAAACACCTAGTTTCTCCCCTATCCTATGACAAACACCAAAGATGTTTATCTCGAAGAAATCACGCACTTGTTGGATGATTAACATAATAATAACGATTATTTTAAAATAAAGTTACGAGAATAATAGCAATAATAACAATATTACAATAAATTCGCAATTGAATAAATAACTTTTAAACGATAGAGAAGAAAAAATGATAGCTACTTTCAAAAAAATCGGATTACTTATATTGGCAACTTTAGCCTTTTACGCTTGCTCTTTAAAGCAAATGGTTAAACTTGCTGAGCAACAAGAATTAACAGTGACACCTTCTCCTTTAGAGCTACATGGTGACTCTGTTAAATTTGAAGTAAGTGCAGTTCTACCTGTAAAACTACTTAAGAAGAATAAAATTTATACCATCAAGACTAAGTATGCTTATGGTGATCCTACTCAAGAGTTAGATCAATTTGAGTTTTCAGATGTGGAATTTCCTAATCAAAAAATAGAGCAACCTAACAAAAAGCAAAGTTTCAGTATGTTTTACGAAGACGCTATGGAAACTGGTGAACTTAAAATAAAAGGGGTGGCATCTAACCTAGCTAAAACTAAATATAAAGAAACTGAAGAGTTAAAAATTGCTGATGGTGTCATTACTACTTCTCGATCAGTTGCTTATGCTTATGACATTAGCCTTGCTGACCATGGTTACAACAACAAAGAAGAATTAATTCCTACAAATGTTTCTTTCCAATTCAAAAAAGGGAGTGCAAAGCTAACTAGCTCAGAGGTAAAAGGTAATTCCGGTCAAGAGTTAAATGCTTTTATCGCTGCTAAAAACGTAACAAGAACTGTAACTATCACTGGTAGTCATTCACCAGAAGGACTTGAAAGCGTAAACTCTAAGCTTGCTGAGGATCGTGCTAAAGTAATCAAGAACTTCTATTATTCTAAAATGAAGTCCTATGATTACAAAAATTTAGCTGACTCAATTAAGTTTGAGACTATAGCTATTTTTCAGAAATGGGATCAGTTTTTATCTCTAGTAGATGCTAATTCTTCTCTTTCTGATGAAAACAAAGGTGACATCAAATCAATCGTATCTGGTAGTGGTTCTTATAGAGACAAAGAAAAAACTTTGTCAAAAAAATCTTACTACAACACTTTAACTAGCGAGGTTTACCCTACTTTAAGATATTCTAAAACTCGAATATTGAGTGTTAAGAAAAAGAAAACCAATGCCGAAATCAACATCTTAGCTAACTCTATCATTAAAGGAACTGCTAAAATAGATACTCTTTCTAACGAAGAGTTAATGTATGCCGCAACTCTTACGCCACTTAGTGATGAGAAAAAAGCAATATACAAAGCCGTTGCAGATAAACACGCTACATGGCAAGCTCACAACAACTTAGCTGCCATCTACTTGCAAGACGCTAAAAAAGCGACTAATGCTACAGCAAAAAAAGCTATCGTAGAAAAAGCAAAAGCTCAAAGTGAAATTGCTGTAAACAAAGACGCTAACGCTATCACGTTAAACAATTTAGCTGCTACTCAATTATTACTTGGAGACAGAAAAACAGCAATGTCCACTTACGAGCGTGCTGCTAATGCATCAGGTGCTAACTCAGAGGTATTAAAAGGCTTAAACGCTGGTAGAGGTTCTATAGAAGTACGTAACGGAAATTATAACAGAGCGATTACTTTACTTAAAGGTGCTAACGATAACAATGACGAAGCATTATACAACCTTGGATTAGCTTATTTATTATCTAAAGACTACTCTAATGCTCAACAAGCTTTAGAAGCAGCTATTTATGTAAATAAGAAAAATGCTTTAGCTCATTATGCAAATGCAATTGTAGGTGCTAGAAAAGGGAATGAAACACTAATAGTAAACAACCTAAAAGAGGCTGTAAAATTAGATGGTAACTTAAGAGATAAAGCTATTAAAGACTTAGAATTCAAAAAATATTGGGAAAATGCTCAATTCATTGAATCATTAAAATAATTTTAAGTCTCGACATCAAAAAAAATAGTCGTGTGCATTACGCGACTATTTTTTTTTGTATTATTCGATACTAATGTATAATATTGTAGCAGTAAGAGAACAGAGATAAACTTATGAGGCAAATACAATTCAGAGAAGCTTTGAGAGAAGCAATGTCAGAAGAAATGAGAAGAGATGAAAACATCTTCTTAATGGGTGAAGAAGTAGCAGGTTACAACGGAGCTTACAAAGTAAGTTTAGGGATGCTTGATGAATTTGGTGCTAAACGAGTAATAGACACACCTATTGCTGAGCTAGGCTTTACTGGTATCGGCATCGGTGCAGCAATGAACGGTTTGCGTCCAATAATCGAGTTCATGACTTTTAACTTTTCTTTAGTAGCTATTGATCAAATCATCAATAGTGCTGCCAAAATAAAATCTATGACTGGTGGGCAATACAGTGTCCCTATCGTTTTTAGAGGGGCTACAGGTAATGCAGGACAATTAAGTTCTCAACATTCTCAAAATTTCGAAAACTGGTACGCAAACTGCCCAGGACTAAAGGTAGTAATCCCTTCCAATCCTTATGATGCAAAAGGTTTATTAAAAGCATCTATCAGAGATAATGATCCCGTTATATTTATGGAGTCGGAGTTGATGTATGGTGACAAAGGTGAAGTACCTGAAAGTGAATACCTACTTCCTATTGGCATAGCTAATGTAGTAAAAGAAGGAAATGACATTACTCTTGTTTCTTTTGGTAAAATGATGAAAGTAGCCAACGAAGTAGCTATTCAGCTAGAAAAAGAAGGTCATTCGGCAGAAGTAATCGACTTACGTAGTGTAAGACCTATTGATTATGATACTATCATTAATTCTGTAAAGAAAACCAATAGACTTGTTGTAATAGAAGAGGCTTGGCCACTAGCCTCAATTGCTTCCGAAATTGCTTATCAAGTACAGAAATATGCATTTGATTACTTAGATGCACCAGTGTACAAAATCAACAATTTAGATGTTCCTCTTCCATACGCACCTACATTAATCGAAGAAATTCTTCCTAACGTAAAGCGTTCATTAGAGGCTTGTAAAGCTGTTTTATACAAATAAAAAAAAACAAATAAAAAAGCCGATGGAGTTTTCTCTATCGGCTTTTTTGTTTATACCAATATATGATTTCTATTAATAATCTTTCCTACCTTATTGGAGACCGAGTGCTTTATGAGGATGCCTCTATTCATATAAAACCAAATGATAAAATTGGATTAATTGGTGCCAACGGAACAGGGAAAACAACTTTTTTACGTTTAATTACTGGAGATTACCCACCTTCTGAAGGAACAATCAATAAGAGTAAAGACTGTACAATTGGCTATCTTAACCAAGATTTACTGTCATACGAAAGCGAAAAAACAATTCTTGATGTTACTCTAGAAGCCTTTGAAGAAGCTCAAAAGCTAAAACATGAGATTGATGATATCCTAAAAAAACTAGAAACTGAATATACTGACGAATTAGTAACTTCACTTACTGACAAACAAGAAAAATTTGAAGCCTTAGATGGTTATACTCACCAATCTCAAGCCGAAGAAATACTAGAGGGGTTAGGTTTCAAAACAGCCCAATTAACTGTACCTCTTAGCGAATTTAGTGGTGGATGGCGTATGCGAGTAATGTTAGCCAAGATTCTTTTGGCAAAACCTTCTCTTTTACTTTTGGATGAACCTACCAATCACCTTGACTTACCCTCTATAGAATGGCTAGAAAAATACATCAAAAATTATGACGGTGCAATCATCATTGTCTCTCACGACAGGTATTTTCTTGATAACTGTATTACTAAAATAGTAGAAATTGCCCACCAAATGTTTAATCAGTATAGTGGGAATTATAGCTTTTACTTAGAAGAAAAAGTATTACGTGAGGAGATACAACACAATGCCTATGTAAACCAGCAAAAGAAAATACAAGAAACAGAGGCATTTATCACAAAATTTAAGGCAAAAGCTACCAAAGCAAAACAAGCCCAGTCTAGGCTCAAAACACTAAACAAACTAGATCGACTCGAAGACACAGCACAAGATGCTGCCGTAATGAAGTTTAGGTTTGATGTAAAAAAACAAGCGGGAAAAGTAATTTGCCAACTGAATAACATTACAAAGTCTTACGGAGACAATCTTATCTTTACACCTTCGGAGGGCGTTATCAAAAACGGGGATAAAATTGCCTTAATCGGGGCTAATGGGAAAGGGAAATCTACTTTACTCCGTATGGTCTCTGAAGAGGAATCACCTGATGACGGAACAGTAGAAGTAGGTCATAATGTACACAAAGGATTTTTTGCTCAACATCAACTAGAAGCACTTAACCTCAAAAGCTCTCTACTAGAAGAGTTATCATACATTAGTGGAAGCAATAAAACAGAGTTAGAGCTAAGAAGTTTACTTGGTGCATTCTTATTCACCAATGATGATGTAGACAAAAAAATAAGCGTCTTATCTGGGGGGGAGAAATCTCGTGTAGCCCTAGCCAAAACACTTATAGAAGGAGCAAACTTCTTGTTATTAGATGAACCTACCAATCACCTTGATATAAAATCTGTTGGTTCTCTTATCAAAGCCTTAGTAGACTATCAAGGTACTTTTATTACAGTATCTCACGATAGGCATTTCATCAAAAGCGTAGCCAACAAGATTTGGTTCATAGAAAATCATGAGCTCAAAGAATACCCTGGTAGCTATGACGAGTTTATGCACTGGATGCAAAAAAGAAAGATACAAAATAGTCCATCAGAAAAAAAAATAAAAAAAGAAAACACAAAACCTCGTAACGACAACAATTTCAAACAGTCAGAAAAAGAAACAAAAAAGCTCAAGAACTCATTGAGTAAGGCTGAAAAAGACGTTGAAACTTTAGAAAAACAAATATTAGACTCTAATAGCGAGTTAGCAAAGCCTGAAGTATACAACGATAGCGAAGCATTACAAAAACAAACAGCGATACTCAAGAATCAAAAAGAAGCTTTAGCTAAGACAGAAAAAGAATGGGAGGCTGTCGCCCTAAAAATAGATCAAATAGAATCTGTATGAACCTATTAAAAATTTTACGTGCTGTGTTTATCTCTATTCTCTTATTTATTGTGTTTTACTTGTTACTTATCTTTTTTGGGGCTCGTATCAATACATCAGCCGTAAAAGATAGAGAAGAAGTCTCTATTTATATCCTCACAAATGGAGTACATACCGACATTGTAGTGCCTAGTATTACTGAAGACATCAATTGGGAAGATACTTTTAATACTAACAATACCTCTTCTCAGAAAAAAGGAATGACCTATACCGCCATTGGCTGGGGAGACAAAGGATTTTACCTCAACACGCCTACTTGGGCTGACCTAAGTTTTAAAACTGCCTTTAAAGCAGCATTTGCTCTCGGTAGTTCAGCGGTACATATCACTTATTACGATACAATAAAAACCAGTGACTCTTGTAAAGAAATCAAAATCAGTACAAGACAGTACAAATTACTTGTTAAGTACATTAACAATACACTAAAGAATAAAAACAAAAAAGCTATTTTCATCAAAACTGATGCTAATTACGGTGAAAATGACGCTTTTTATGAAGCCAAAGGAAAATACAATATTTTTTATACCTGTAATGCTTGGGCTAACTCAGCCTTAAAATCCTGCGAACAAAAAGCTTGTTTATGGACTCCTTTTGACAAAGCTATATTCAACCTATACAAATGAAACAAGTAAAAGACATACTCGTAAGCGATGAAGTATTTAGCAAACAGTTTGTTTGTGACCTTAACAAATGTAAAGGGGCGTGTTGCGTAGAAGGGGACTTAGGAGCTCCTCTTGAAGAGGAAGAAACAAAAATACTAGATGAAATATATCCACTAGTAAGACCCTACCTCACCGAAGCAGGGAAAGATGCAATAGAAGTATTAGGCAAGCACATTGTCGATTATGAAGATGACTATAGTACACCACTCATAGATGACAAAGAATGTGCTTATGTTTTTCATGATTTTGATGGTACGCTCAAGTGTGGTATAGAACAAGCATATCTCGATGGTAAAACAACTTATCACAAGCCTATCTCATGCCACCTCTACCCTATCCGTACTATGAAATTAAGCATAGGGGAAGCCATTAATTACGATTACTGGGAGATTTGTGCCGATGCTTGTACACTTGGAGAAAAACTTAAAGTTCCTGTTTACAAATTTTTAAAAGACCCACTTATTAGAAAGTACGGGAAGGATTGGTATGCCGATTTGTGCTTAGCAGCAGAGGAAGATTAATACAGATGTTAAAAACAATTTACTGTATAAACAATATTTTTTCAATACTCACTACCAGCACATATTTTATAACAAAGGACAATACATTTGGACTAAATCGTTAACTTACAAACTCAAATCTTGACAAAAGATAGATAGAATAAAAGGAGTACCAAATGTAAAAAGGTTTATTATCTCCAACAAAAAAGATTAATACCAATGTTTGAACAAACTTTTAAAAACATAGATGACATACTGCACAAAGACGCAGGTTGTGGAAGTGAATTAGATTACGTAGAGCAAACATCTTGGGTGTTATTCTTGAAATATTTAGATGATTTAGAAAAAGACAAACAAACTGCCGCTGAACTTTCTGGAAAATCTTATGAAAGAATAATTGACAAAAAATTCCATTGGACAGTTTGGGCTACTCCTAAATTAGCTGAAGGGAAAATTGACCACAATGCCTTAACAGGTGATGATTTATTGGATTTTGTAAACAATGAGTTATTTCCTTATCTCAAAAAGTTTAAAGCAAACGCTACCAGTGCCAATACTATTGAATACAAAATTGGTGAAATTTTTAGTGAATTAAAAAACCGAATACAAAGCGGTTACAATTTGCGAGAAGTAGTAAGCCTAATTGATGAACTCCGATTTAGAACCCACGCAGAACAGCTTGAAATGAGCCATTTGTATGAGGGTAAAATTAAAAACATGGGGAATGCAGGGCGTAATGGTGGTGAATATTACACCCCTCGCCCATTGATTAAAACCATAGTAAAAGTAGTTGCACCCCAAATTGGAGAAACCATTTATGACGGTGCGGTAGGTTCTGCGGGATGCTTGGTAGAAGCTTTTGATTATTTGAATAAAAAAGGATTATCAACGTCTGATGTAGAAACTTTACAAAAGAAAACCTTTTACGGAAAAGAGAAAAAATCGCTGGCGTACATTATTGGTATTATGAATATGATATTGCACGGTGTAGAAGCTCCTAATATTATACACACCAATACATTGGCAGAAAACCTAAGCGATATACAAGAAAAATATCGTTATAATGTAGTATTGGCAAACCCTCCTTTTGGTGGAAAAGAACGTGCAGAAGTGCAACAAAATTTCCCTATAAAAACAGGCGAAACTGCCTCTTTGTTTTTACAGCATTTTATTAAGATTTTGAAAGCTGGCGGAAAAGCAGGAATTGTAATTAAAAACACTTTTTTAAGTAATACCGACAATGCTTCTGTGGCTTTTCGAAAAGAATTATTGACCAACTGTAATTTACATACCGTTTTGGATTTGCCAGGCGGAACTTTTACGGGAGCAGGTGTGAAAACCGTAGTACTCTTTTTTGAAAAAGGAAGTGCTACCCAAAAGACTTGGTTTTACCAGTTAAATTTGGACAGAAACTTAGGAAAAACAAACCCACTAAACGAAAAGGATTTAGCGGAATTTGTAAGACTACAAAAGACACAAGCTGAAAGCGAAAACTCTTGGACGATAAACATTGCCGACCTTGACCAAAACACGCTCGATTTATCTGCTAAAAACCCCAACACACCAGAGGAAGCTCCGCTACGCCAACCAAAAGAAATTTTGGAAAGTATGAAAGCATTGGATACCGAAAGCGAAACCATCTTAAACTCAATTTTGGATTTGATATGAAAAATGAAAAACAAAACATAATCATTTATAACACAATTGATGGCAAAGCGGCTGTTTCTCTTTACGCCAAAGATGGCGTTGTATGGATGAACCAAAATCAACTAGCAGAACTTTTTGACACCTCTGTTCCTAACATTAGCATACACACATCAAACATACTCAAAGACAAAGAGTTAGATGAAAATTCAGTTGTTAAGGATTACTTAACAACTGCCTCTGATGGTAAAAAATACAAGGTTACCTTTTATGCCTTAGATATGGTTTTGGCAATTGGGTACAGAGTACGAAGCAAAAGAGGAACACAGTTTAGAATTTGGGCTACAGAAAATCTTAAAAATTATATGATTAAAGGTTTTTTGATGGATGATGAAAGACTCAAAAATCCTGACGGAAGACCCGACTATTTTGATGAATTATTAGAAAGAATACGTGATATACGTGCTTCTGAAAAACGATTCTACCAAAAAGTAAGAGAGTTGTTTGCTTTAAGTAGCGATTATGACAAAACCGACAAAGCAACCCAGATGTTTTTTGCCGAAACACAAAATAAACTCCTTTATGCCGTTACCGAACAAACAGCAGCAGAACTAATAGTAAGTCGTGCCGACAAAGACAAACCCAATATGGCGCTTACCTCTTGGAAAGGGACAATAGTACGAAAACAAGATATTAATATTGCCAAAAACTACCTTACAGAAGATGAGATAGATACCTTAAACCGTTTGGTAGTTATATTTTTGGAAACAGCCGAACTAAGAGTGAAAAAAAAAGAGCAAATTTCTATGAGCTTTTGGAAACAAAATGTGGATAGAATGCTAGACTTTAACGATAAAAAAATATTAGACTCCAAAGGGAAAATTAGCAAAGCCCAAATGGAACAAAAAGCAACAGAAACATATGCCCTTTTTGATAAAAAAAGAAAAACAATAGAAGCACAAGAAACCAATTTAAAAGAATTGGAAGAGATTAAAAACCAACTAAAAAAAAGGATTTAATATGAAAAAAGGTTGGAAATATGGAATATTAGAAGACGCTGTAAACAAAGGCTCTTCAAACATATCTTTAAATAAAGTTAAAGATGATGAAGGAGAATATCCTCTTTTTAGTGCAAAAGGATTAAATAAAACCATTTCATTCTTTCATCAAGAAAAAGAATATTTAGCAATTATAAAAGATGGTGCAGGAATTGGAAGAGTTTCAAAACACCCCGCTAAATCTTCTATTGTAGCAACAATGCAATATTTAATTCCAAAAGAAGGTTTTGATATTGGTTTTGTACAATATTTTTTAAATGGAATTGATTTTCAAACACACAGACAGGGAAGTACAATTCCTCACGTTTATTTTAAAGATTACAAAAGTGAAGCATTTCCATTGCTTACCCTCCCCGAACAACAAAGAATAGTAGCCATTTTAGATAAAGCCTTTACGGCAATTGCCACCGCAAAAGAAAATGCTCAACAAAACCTACTAAACGCTGTAGCACTTTTTGAAAGTTATTTGCAAAATGTGTTTGAGAATAAAGGAGATGATTGGGAGGAAAAACAAATAAAAGATTTAACAGAACTTGTTACAAAAGGCTCTTCACCAAAATGGCAAGGTGTTAATTATGTAGAAGAAGGCGGAATCTTTTTTCTAACAAGTAAAAATGTTGGAGAAGGACAGCTATTATTGAATAACAAAAAATATTTAGAAGAAAAATTTAATGAAATTCAAAAAACTTCAATCTTAAAAAAAGGTGATGTTTTAACGAATATAGTTGGTGCTTCTATTGGAAGAACTGCAATTTTTAATTTAGAGGAAATCACAAATATTAATCAAGCAGTTTGCCTAATGAGATGTGATTCTGAAAAAGTGTACAATTATTATTTAATGTATTTACTTAACTCTCCTTTCTTCAAAAATATTCTTCACGATAATGAAGTTGATAATGCACGAGCTAATTTGAGTTTAACTTTCTTTAAAAATTTAGCTATCCCTCTACCAAAATTATCAGAACAAAAAGAATTAGTGGAAAATATTAAATCATTTTCAGCGGAAACCAAAAAGTTAGAAGCTATTTATCAGCAAAAAATAAATGATTTAGAGGAGTTGAAAAAGTCAGTATTAAATAAAGCATTTAAAGGAGAGTTGTGATTAGCAAAATAGAAATAAAAGATTGTGCAAGTTTCGATCCTAAAGGAGTAGAAATAGAAAACCTAAAAGAGGTTAATTTTATCTATGGAACTAATGGTAGTGGTAAAACTACAATCTCAAATGTTATTGCTGACATATCAAAATATCCACAATGTAATATTGATTGGAAAGACAATACAGAAATACAAACATTTGTTTATAATAGAAATTTTGTTGATGAGAATTTTTCACGGAGTAAAAATTTAAAAGGTGTATTTACATTAGGTAAAGCTGAGAAAAACACAAAAGATGAAATTGATACGAAAAAGACTGAAATAGATAAGTTGAAAACTGATATTATTGGTAATACTGATAAGATTAAGCAGAATAAAACAAGTAAAGATGATAACGAAAATCAATTAGAAACAGATTGTTGGAAAATATATTCTAACCTAAAAAATGATTTTAAACCTGCATTTAAAAATGCTTCTCATAAAGAAACATTTAAAGAAAAATGCAAGTCGCAAATTAATAACACTTCTGGTTTATTAATACTTGAAGAATTAAAAGAAAAAGCAGAAAGAATATACAAAGGTTCGATAGAAAGAAAAGGTGAAATTCCTGTAATAGATTTTAAGACTATTGAGAATGTTGAAAATCATAGCATTTGGGAAACAAAGATAATCGGAAAAAAAGACGTTGATCTTGCTGCTATAATTGAAAAACTTGATAATAGTGGTTGGGTAAAACAAGGCAGAACCCATTTTGAAAAGAATGATGATATTTGTCCTTTTTGTCAACAAGCTACCCAACCTAATTTTGAAAATTTATTAAGTGAATATTTTAATGAAACCTATTTAAAACAAATTGAGGAATTAGAACTACAGCAATCGAATTACACATCTAAAACAGATGATATAACTCTTCAAATAACATCCTTAATTAATTCTAAAAATAAAGACATTGATAATGTTCGTTTCTCAGAATTAAAGAAACTCTTAACGTCAAAAACAGAAAACAATAAATCAAAAATTAAGAGCAAATTAAAAGAACCTAGTAGTGCAGTTATTCTTGATAATTTAAAAAGTGAACAGAACTTAATAATTGCTTTTATAAAAAAAACAAATGATAAAATCAAATTACATAACGACACTGTAAAAAACATAACAAGAGAGAAAAGTAAACTTACAAATGAAGTCTGGCGCTATATTATTGAACAAATAAGAACAAACTATCAAACCTACAAAACAAAAAATACCACCTTAACTAAAACAATTGAGGGTTTAGAAAAAAGCAAAAAAGACAATACTGATAGAAAAGACATTCTAATAAAAAACATTGTCGTATTAGAACAGCAAAACACAGGTGTTGAGCAGACAAAAACAGAGATTAATAATTTATTAAACAAATTTGGTTTTACTAACTTTCAATTAGGAGATGCAACAGAAGAAAAAGGGAGTTATCAAATAATAAGACCAAATGGCGATAGAGTTGAAAGGACTTTAAGCGAAGGTGAAAAAACTTTTATAACCTTTTTGTATTTCTACCATTGGCTTAAAGGAAGTTTTAATCAAGAGCTAATTACGGTTGATAGAATTGTAGTTTTTGATGACCCAATTTCGAGCTTGGATAGTGATGTACTATTTATTGTAAGCCATTTGATTAGAAAACTTGTTAATGAAATTCGTGATAAATCAGGAAATATTAAGCAAATCATAATTCTTACTCATAATGTTTATTTTCACAAAGAAGTAACTTATAATAAAGGTAAAGGAATTAAAAAAGATGAGACATTTTGGATAATACGAAAAGAGAATGATTTTTCTAAAATTAAACTCTATGAAAAAAATCCAGTTCAGACATCTTATGAATTACTTTGGCGTGAAGTAAAAGAAAATCCAAATAGTATTACGATAGAAAATACTCTTCGTAGAATAATAGAAAATTATTTCAAAATGTTTGGTGGTATTTCTACAGATGATATTCTTAAAAAACTTGATGATGAAGATAAAATAATAGCAAATTCTTTACTTTCTTGGTCTCACGCAGGTTCTCACGGAGTTAGTGATGATTTATATGTAGCCACAGGAAGCGAAAAACACTTAAAAGTATTCAAAAATATTTTTGATAAAATGGAGCACATTAAACATTATGAAATGATGATGGGTGAAAATGAAATAAATAGTTAATTATGAGCAAAGCAAACAACAACATAGACTCTCAAAATAAATTAGTAGTATTTCAAGGAAGTGAAGTTCGTAGAGCTTGGCACAACAACGAGTGGTATTATTCTTTGGTAGATGTGGTTGCAGTTTTATCGGAAAGTAAAAACCCTACCGATTACCTTAAAAAAATCAGAAAACGAGATGAGGAGCTAAAATCCTACCTAGGGACAAATTGTCCCCAGGTAACAATGAAAAATATAACCGTCCCCTGTTTGGGTACGGTTAATTACAAAATAAATTAACAATGGAAAAATCAAATAAATTACAACTTTTTCAAAATCAAAAAGTAAGAACGCATTGGGACGAAAAAGAAGAGAAATGGTATTTTTCTATTGTTGATGTAGTTGGTGTTTTAAGCGAAAGTGTAAATCCAAATAACTATTGGAAAGTACTAAAAAGCAGGTTAAAGAAGGAAGGTAGCCAGTTGGTTACAGATTGTAACCAACTGAAAATGCAATCTTCTGATGGTAAATTTTACAAAACAGATGTAGCAGATACTGCACAAGTATTACGTTTAATACAATCTATTCCGTCTAAAAAAGCAGAACCATTTAAACTTTGGTTGGCACAAGTAGGAAAAGAACGTTTAGACGAAATCGAAAACCCTGAATTGGCTCAAGAGCGGATGAAGGAAATTTATGAGCAGAAAGGCTACCCAAAAGATTGGGTTGATAAACGATTGAGAGGAATTGCTATCAGACAAAACCTAACAGATGAATGGAAAGAAAGAGGCATAAAAGAACACAGAGATTACGCCATCTTAACAGCTGAAATTTCAAAAGCAACTTTTGGAATGACTCCAAGCGAATACAAAGCCTTTAAAAATTTACCTGTAAAATCAAAAGCCAATCTCCGAGACAATATGGATGATTTAGAATTGATTTTCACAATGTTGGGCGAACGAGTAATACCATTTTAACTATAAGATAAGTCATTTATCCTGTTTGTTTTTACACTCTCTTCGTTAAAATAATTTACCTTAACCAGTTATGCTAAATCATTTTTCCTCGATATTGCAAAAAACAATTCAATCTAAATTAGACTCATATTATAGTTAAACTGATATAAAAGACGTGAACGAAAGTGAAACAAGAGCCGAGTTAATCGACCCACATTTTCCAGCACCAGTCTGGTTTACATATTGATACCTAAGTTTTTTTTAGGGGTCGCACTATATACTGCCTTACTCGTTGTTACATTAACATCGAAGAGGGTTAAATCTTCAGAAACTCTTCTCCAATCAGCATATACTCATGCTTTTGTGTCAAAGTTGGAGAGACCTTTGAACGATGCATCTACTTCACAGCAAATAGGGTCAAAAGCTCTTGACATGTCCAAAAAGATAACATACTCCGAGGAGGGGTTACTTTCTAATGTATATGCTTCAGACAAGGTTAGAGATGTTGGTTCTTCCCATTGACTTTGGGCTTTTGAACTGAAAATCACAATTGCTAATAAACCAAGGAGTAGTAGCTTGAGTTTCATAAGTTTTTCGTTTATTTAAACATTTATTTCAATACCTTTTTAAAGTGTGATAAGTAACCTTTTTTAATTTTTTAATACTTTTAAAATCTGAATCCTACTCTCTGTGTTGATTTTTATTAAATAAACACCCGATCTTAAATTCTCTCCAAGAGTGATATTGGTATTTGTAGGGTATTGGGTTTCTTGTAAAAGTACTCCTTGTGTGTTAAAAATCATTAAACTAAATATTGAATTTTCAGATCTTACGTTCAAGTTAAAGTTATTTTCAAAAGGGTTGGGGAAATTGGTGATGGAAGTTTCGGCATTAAAATCATTTATATTGGTGATTGTTTCCGTAATAGAACCGCTTATTTCATAATATCCGATGGAACCATAAGTTGACCAACCTGTGCTGACAGTTCCTTCTTTTCCTGACATTACTTTGAGGTAATAAGTTCCAGAGCTTAAGTTTTCATTGATTTCAGCATGTCGTTGACCAATAATATTGGTATCAGAAATAATGGAGCCAAGATTGTTGATTAACTGGACTCTTACATCTAGGTTGCCTTTATAGTTATTTGGTGCACCTATCCTTAAATTTAGAATTCCTGTATTAGCGATATCTATTCTGAATGAATCAACATCAGAAGCGGTTTGAATAATTCCAAAATAATCTGAGGAACTTACTACGCCTCCTGCTCCTGGAGTAATAATTTGAGAAGGTTCATCAGGTCGAAGCCCCATATAGGATGTGAATTTTGCAATGTCATCTTCTTGATTTGAAGAAAAAGCATATTCTCCTTTGCTCCATTGAGAAAGTGGTCTTGTATACCCTAAAGCAGAACCCATAATAGGAACCCAATCACCATGTCCTGTGTAATAATTACTTGCTGGTCTACTTATAGACCAAGTGTTACCATCGTGTTTTAAGGAAAGTGTGTGTCCGATTTCATGACTTGTTGCGGTAGCAGTATGCGGTGTGCTAAGTAAATCAGCATCTATAAGTGCGGCGACGTCGTTTCCCCAAGAAGGGGTAATTGCAAGCCCTTTCCATGTGTGGGCTTTGGGTTGATAACCTATAATTGCTCTTTGCCTTTTTGCTTTAGCGTAAGAATTAAATACGGTTAAACTTGTTGTTACATTGAAATTCCAAATGAGAAAGTCTTCAGATACCTCTTCCCAGATTTCATAAATTTGCGTATCAGTTAAGTTAGCGTCATTCATTTTAATGTAGCCATACTGAGCTTGAGCCCAATATGCTCCTAGATTAGCCTCTCCGTCGGTGTCGATATAAATACAGTTAGGTGCTCCTGGGAAACTTTCCAATTTTAGCACATCGGTATAGGTATCCATGTTTCCATAACGTTTTGAAGTACCTTTTTTACTTGTATGATTTTTAACTTTGGTGTTTTCATAACAAGATGAAAGAAATTTGGTGATACTAACTTCAGTTGCTTTTATCTCCCCCAATTTATCAGTAGAAATCTCATAGGATTTTTCGCCTAACCAATGCCCTGTAAAACCGTTGTTTTCGAAACGAATATTTGAAACAATACCGGTTTCAGCATCGGAAACGATGAAGAAATGCTCGCCATCAGGATGTTTGTTTATTGACCAATTAGTGAGATGAAGTTTGTTGGTGATTTTTAACACACTTGGACTATTTTTACTGAGGTTTAACCTGTTCTTTTTTAACTTTAAAGAATAGATAGAAAGAGTGTCTGCATAACCTTTTGCTTCGGCTAGATTTTTATTTTGTGAAAATAGAGTAATTACACTGAATAAAAGAGCTGTTAGAAAGTACTTTTTTTTCATATCCTTGTTTTTAGTTTTTTTTTTTAAATTTAAGTCTCGCCTTTCTT
>Ga0256845_1001192_pt1 | contig 21478 bp, 19 predicted proteins | sample RiftiametaG_FD_189101 | JGI IMG/M metagenome (GOLD analysis project Ga0256845, IMG submission 189101) | Tube worm associated microbial communities from hydrothermal vent at the East Pacific Rise, Pacific Ocean - Riftia | ecosystem: Host-associated > Annelida > Integument > Unclassified ... | reverse complement strand
ATATATCAATAGAAATAGTATAGCCAATAGAGATAATCTACTCCTATTTCTAAAAGATGAGTTACTATTTAGTGAAAAAGAGTTTACTATAGAGCATATAGATAACTCAAACTCTATCTTTGGATTAGATATTCAGTTTAAAGAGATAGATTTTGATTATAGTATTACCTCTCTTCAAGCTAGACTATTATCAATAAAAGAGAACCTAAAAGAGCAGAATAACTGTTTAATCAAAGAGAGAAATCTATTGGAAGATAGAGCTAGAAAAGAGACATCTAAACTCGATAGAGAGAGAAGTAGACTACTAAGAGATGAGCAAGAGCAAAAAGAGCTATTGCAAAAGTATAAAGATTATAGAGTAAGAAGTAAAAATAGTCTAAATGAGGTTAAAAAAGATGCTCTAAAGAGAAAAAAGAGGGAATTAGAGAGAGTTACAAAAGAGTATATAAAGCAACAAAAAGAGATAGAGAAGATAAAACAAGATATAAATATCACCTCAATAGCAATTCAAACTATTAAAAATCAGATTGAGAGTGACACTCAAAAAGCTATTTCAAAATTAAATAGAGAGATAGAAGATTTAAGAGAGAGTGAAAAAAAGAGTATAGATAATATTAGAGAAAAATATATCAAAGAGATAGAGCAGACAACTTTGGAGCTTAATAGATACCTAGAAGAGGGTGGAGTTGACAAAGATAAATTAAGAGAGCTTAATAGCGAAATTACAAGCTATAGTAGTAAGTTAAAAAAGATAGAAGAGAGTTTAGGATATGTCTCTACCTATCTAAATGAGTATGCAGATAGGATAAAAGAGATACCAAAGAGAGAGAGTGAGTTAAAAGAGGAGAGTGAATTTTTAAAACAGCTAAAGATAGATTTAGAAAAAGTTAAAAATGAGTTTATAGATAAAATTGATGATATAGACAAGAGGATTAAAAGAGAAGAGGATAATAAAAAAGAGATAAATGCTTTTATCAAAAAGTATAATCAAGAGATAAAAGATGATATTAAAATAAAAGTAAATAGTGTTTTGACCCCTGAATATAGCAAAGATAAAATATCATATTCAATAGCACTTATTGAGAATCTAATTAGAGCCTATAATGGACTAATAAATAGTCATGATGCCATCTTAAATAAGACACAAATTGCAACAAAGGGTTTAAATAGAGATAATATCTTCAAACTAGAGATTATTGATGATTATATGGAAGAGAGTAGTAATCTTAACTCCTATCTATCTGTAGCCAATGGGTTGGTTGAGTATATCCAAAAAGATAAAATCAAAATCCTAAAAGAGAATCTATCCTCTAAATTTATCAAAGAGTTAAGAGCTATTGTTAAATATGTTTCTCAATTTGAGGAGTCTCTAATGGAGATAGAGGCAAAAGTGGATAGATTGGATAAAAAGGTCAAAAAGGCTGTAGAGTCATTTAGAGTAATTGATGCTATCAAGATAAAAAAAGAGAAAGCAAATAATCAGATATTGGAGAAGTTAAAAGAGGTTACTAAATTTTATGAGAAAAATAGCGAACATTTTAATTTTGGACTCTTTGCATCCCAAGACAAAAAAGAGAGTAGCAGAGTTCAATATGAGTTAGGGGATAAGATTGAAGAGTTATCTAAGCTATTATCCTCTTCAAAAGAGTATCTATTTTTGGAAGAGGGTTTTGTTTTGACCTTTACCGTTACCGAAAATGGAAATAGACTACATCCTGCACAGACACTAAATGATATTGGCTCAAATGGAACATCTACCCTAGTTAAAACCATTATAAATATCTCTCTTTTACAGATGGTTAATGAGAAGAGCAGACTACTTAACCACTGTATATTAGATGAGATAGGAACAATCTCTCCAAAATATTTCAAAGAGCTAAAAGATTATGCTAATAATAGTGGATTTCTATTTGTCAATGGAATGCCAATCGAAGATGATATTTTAATCTCAATGTACCCAACTGTCTATATAGGACAAAAATATGGAAATGACTCACGAATGATATTAGCTAGTAAGATGGTTGTGTAATGAAAATAACTAAATCAGATTTTAATATTATCAAAGAGATATTAATCAAAAAAGAGCTAATTCGTGGTCTTGGTTTTGTAGAAAAAGATATTATTAAAAGACTTAAACTAAATGGTTCAATAGAGCTAAAGAGGGTTTCAGCTCAAAGATACAGAATTGTACTTTGCAAAGAGGATAATATTTTTGCCTTTTTAAAAACTCTAAACTATCATATAAAAAGTATAGAGGATATAGATAGTTATATTACCGAGATATTAGAGAAAAAAGTATCAAGAGATAAAATTCAAAAGTGGACAAACAACACAAAATCAAAAACCTCCAAAAGCCTAAAAGGTTTATATCTCTCCTCACTAAACAATATTGATATAAAAATTAATAATGAGATTGTAACTATTGTTCCAACCAATGGTCTAGGATATTTTTGCTTCTATACAGAAAAAGTTGAAGTAGCCAAAGACATAACAATTGTGGGCATTGAGAACTATCAAGTAGTTTGGTTTGCCAAAAGATACAAAGAGCTTTTTAGTCAAAAAAATATTCTATTTGTAGTTAGAAACCCCTATATGCGAGAGTGGATAGAGAGTTTAGAGAATGAGTATATTCACTTTGGAGATTATGATTTAGCAGGAATAAATATCTATATCAATGAGATAGTACCACAACTCAAAAAATCTAAAAAATACTCTATGTTTATCCCCAACAATATAGAATCTCTAATCCAAAAATATGGAGATAGAGAGCTTTTTGAGAAACAGAAAAGGTATTTGGATATAGAGATAGAAGATAGAGATGTAATGAGATTAAAAGAGATTATAAAAAAGTATAAAAAGGGATTGGAGCAGGAGGGGTTAGTAGCTCTTTTAAGAATATGTTAAGTAAAACATAGTATTAAATAGGAAAAAAAATGATAGTATTAAAGAAGTTAGTGAAAGGTTAAATTATGATAGAAAAAATCCATATACAAAATTTTAAATCTATATATGATTTAGAACTAGAGGTTGGTAGAGTAAACCTTTTTATTGGTGAAAATGGGTCGGGGAAAAGCAATTTGCTTGAAGCGTTGGTTTTTGTTTCGGCTAGTGAGTCCAATATGTTGGCTAATGAGTTTTTGGTTAGTCGTGGACTTAGAGTTCCTGAGCCTGAATTAATGAGGAGTGCATTTTATCAAAAAGATAAGAAAAGGAATATTCAAATAGATATTCAATTTAATGTGAATAATATCAAAGAATATGTGCTTGTAAATGATAATACAGAATATTCTAAATGGTATGATTTAAATTTTAGAATAAGAGAACTTGATATAAAAGCTATTTATGCATGTGAAAAAGGTATTCAAAAGATGTTGAAACCTGAGTATAAAAAAGATTATGTTAGTGAATATAAACAATTACTACATTCTTTAAAATCAAAACAAGATATACAGCTTGAAAGTTTTATAATTTTTTCTCCCGAATACGAAGTCCTAAGAAACTTCTATAATGAAGGTCAAATCCAACCATTAGGAGTAAAAGGAGAAGGCTTATATAAACTTCTAAAAGTTGTAAATAGCTATGAAGATAAAAGTTATATCAAAACTATTATAGAATCTCTACAGTTATTTAATTGGTTCGATAATATAATCATTCCTGATGAATTAGCTTTTGGAGAGAAAAAGCTTATTATAAAAGATAAATATCTATACACAGAGATAGACCAAAGAAGCACAAATGAGGGATTTCTATTTATTCTATTTTATGTAACTCTTATAGTTGCAAAAGAGACACCAAAAGCTTTTGCTATTGATAATGTGGACTCTTTTTTAAATCCTAAACTATGTACTAAATTAATGACTTTAATTACTGACTTAGCCAAAAAATACGATAAACAGATATTTTTAACAACTCATAATCCTGCAATTTTAGATGGTATAGATTTAAAAGATAAAGAGCAAAAACTTTTTGTAGTTTCTCGAAAGAAATCAACAGGATATACACGAACAAGAGAGATAACGGTAGAGAATAAACCAAAATCAGCAACCAATCAGCCATTAAAACTTTCGGAAGCTTTTCTTAGAGGTTATTTAGGTGGTTTACCAAAAGGCTTTTAGATGGCAAAATTTGGTATAGCAGGTGAAGGGATAACCGACCAAATTGTTATTGAAAATATCTTGTGTGGATTTTATAAAGATTATGATGATTTGGATAATGAGGTGCGATATACTCAACCACCTACAGATGAGACCGATAGCAAAAAACAACCTCCAAAAGGTGGTTGGACAAGGCTTTTTAATTATCTTGGTAGTGAACTTTTTTTAGATGATATTTTAAATGATGAGTATATGATAATCCAAGTAGATACAGATGTTTCAGAAGAGATTGGATTTGAGGTATCTCGAAATTGTTCTACTATAGAATTGATTGAAAAGGTGAGGGAAAGGCTTATTTTAGAAATCAATAAAAATAATAATGCTTATAATCAGCATGAAGATAAAATAATCTTTGCTATTTCTGTTCACTCATTAGAGTGTTGGATTTTGCCTTTGTATTTAACAAAAAAGGGTGAAGTAATACATAAGTGTTTTGAAAAGTTAATCAAAGAAGTTCCTAAAGTTTCAAAAAAATTAAAAGTTAATAAGAATAGTAATGATTATGATAAATTGAGCAGAGATTTTTTAAAACATAAAAAGCTTATGAAAACAGTCTCTAAAAATAGTAGTTTTCAAATCTTTATTAACTCTTTACCAAAAAAAATATAAATCAAATGGAGTCATAATGAACAAAAATATAACCCTAGCCCACGGAAATGGTGGGCAAGAGAACAATGAGTTAATATCTAAGATATTCTATAGATATTTTAAAAATGAAATTTTAACAAAAAGCGAAGATAGTGCAATTATAGAAGATGGCAAATTAGCCTTTTCAACTGATAGTTTTACTGTTAGTCCACTCTTTTTTAGTGGTGGAGATATTGGAAAGTTGGCTATTTGTGGAACTTGTAATGATTTAGCCATGATGGGAGCTAGACCGAAGTATCTTACTTGTAGCGTAATTATAGAAGAGGGATTTTCTACTCGTGAGCTTGAAAAAATAGTACGAAGTATGAAAAAAGAGCTAGAGATTAATGGGGCTATAGTTGTTAGTGGAGATACCAAAGTTGTGCCAAAAGGTGCTGTTGATAAGCTTTTTATAAATACTACAGGTATTGGAGAGATAGAGTATAGGGGAATTAGTGCTAGTAATTTAAAAGAGGGAATGTCTATTTTAATAAGCCGTGATATAGGAAGTCATGGAGCTACTATATTTTCGGCTAGAGAGGGAATTGAGCTAGAGAGCAACTTAAAAACCGATTGTGCTTCACTCTATCCACAAGTAAAAGCTTTAATAGATAGTGGTATAGAGATAATTGCTATGCGTGATGCAACTAGAGGTGGAGTTAGTGCAGTTCTCAATGAGTGGGCTAAGTCTTCTAATGTTTGTATAGAGGTTGAGGAGGAGAAAATCCCTGTCCAAGAGAGCGTTAGAGGCATTTGTGAAATGCTTGGATTTGAAGCTATGGATTTGGCGAATGAGGGTACTTATGTTTTGGCTGTTTCTCGGAGTGATGAGGTTAGGGCTTTGGAGATTTTAAAACAGACTCATAAATCAGCTGAAATTATTGGTAGTGTTTCTATAGAGTATCAAGGCAAGGTTATTTTAAAGAGTTCTTGGGGGACTAAGAGGTTTTTGGATTTGCCTACTGGGGAGTTGTTGCCTAGGATTTGTTAGTTTTAAGTAAAAACGCTATATGATACTAATCTTAAAAAGATAAAATAATAAAGGATTGAAATGCCAGTAAAAGCATTTGGAAATAAAAAATATAAAGCAAAGAAAGAACTACCAAATCATTTAGACCATAAACCCGTTTATGCTATTCCTTATGTTCCATTTGATGGAATGTTTGCAAACGATACAGATTGTCAATACTTATCTATAGGATTAGCTCAATGGGACTCGAATCATGTTTCTCTTAAAACAATGCGTTTTAGTGATAAATGGTCTCGACAAGCCGAAGAGATTCCACTGCATAGAATTATAGACTCCTCAATACTAATATCTAAAGTTTTATTTGATAGTAAAGATAATAGATTTGAACTAGAACGAAATTTATTTGAAAATCAAGATTTTGGAATGGAAGTTGAGAGAGAAAATAGAGGAGATGGACATTTGGGACAATATAATGATTTTTTGGATGAAAATATGGATTTGCTCAAAAGAAGATTTAACGCTCTATATAATACTCTTGATAGGTTAAAAAAAGAGGGTAAATTTTAATAGAAAATGACCCTAACTCTCTTAATTACAACCTACAACTCCCTATCCCAAGCCATCCACACAACTCTAAAAGATAAAGGCTACAAAATAGATATAGTTTACGCCATAAACAAAACCCAAATTATAAAAGAGATAAAAGCTTTTAATCCTCAAATCATCCTCTGCCCATTCCTAAAAAGTTATATCCCAAAAGAGATATACGAAACCTACCCAACCTTTGTATTTCACCCAGCACCCATAGGAGATAGAGGGGCTTATAGCCTAGATTATGCTGTTTTTAATAATGTCGAAGAGTGGGGTGGAGTTTGGTTAAAGGCAAATGAGCTTTATGATGGTGGCGATATTTATGCTTCTTCTGATTTTGAGATGCGACATAGTTATAAAGCTTCTATTTATAGGCAAGAGATGATTAGAGTTGCTACAAACACATTAAATGAATTGTTTATAAATATAGAGCAAAATAAATCAACTCCACAGATTTTAAACCCCATTCATAAACCTTTTACACAAAAGATGAGGGCTATTAATTGGGCAAAAGATACTACAAATGAGATAATTAAAAAGGTTTATGCTAGTGATTCTGTTGAGGGAGTAAAAGATAATCTTTTAGGGATTGAGTGTTATCTATATGGAGTTTGGAGAGAGGATAGAATAGGAAGTGAGGTTTTAACCTCACAAGATGGGACTAAAGTCCCATTTCCTAAAACTATTTTGGCTAAACGAGATGGTGCTATTTGTCTAAAAACTATTGATGGAGCTATTTGGATAACTCATCTAAAAGAGGAGGGAGGATTTAAATTACCTGCTACTTATGTGTTAAAAGATAAGATAAAAGGGATAAAAGAGGATAGATTACCACTTCTATTTGATAAATCCTATTCTACTTTTTATGAGACAAGTGTAGAGTATCGTGACAGTGTAGCTTATCTCTGTTTTAATTTTCATAATGGTGCTATGAGTACGGCTCAATGTATTAGACTTAAATATGCAGTAGAGTATCTAAAAAGCCAATGTGAAGTTTTGGTTTTAGTTGGTGGTATGGATTTTTTCTCAAATGGTATTCATCTAAATATTTTAGAAGATAGCAAAAAACAGGGTGAAGATGGTTGGGCTAATATTAATGCTATGAATGACCTGATTAAATCTATTATTTTCGCTGATGAGATAGTTACTGTGGCTTCATTTGCAAGGAATGCAGGAGCTGGTGGGGTCTTTTTGGGGTTGGCTTGTGATTTTGTGGTAGCGAGAGAGGGGGTTGTGCTAAATCCTCACTATAAGACTCTTGGACTTACAGGAAGTGAATATCATTCCTATAGTCTACCTAAAAGGGTAGGTAAAAAAAAGACTAAACAACTACTTGATAATTGTCTACCTATCTCAGTAGAGTATGCCAAAAAAATTAGAATGGTTGATGAGGTCTTTTCTTATAAAGACTATTATGAAGAGTTACATCAATTTGTAAAAAATGGTTTTGATAATGATTTTATTTGGGATAAGCAAGAGTATTTAGAAGAGAACAGAGAGCATATTGAGAGTTGCAAAGAGAGGGAGATTGAGATAATGTATCCTGAGTTTTGGGAGGATAGTAGTATCTTTCATAAATTGAGAAGAGAGTTTGTATCTAAGGTATGTCCTATAGAGACACCTAAGAGATTAAAGTTACACTAATTCAGACCAAATCAGATGAAACAGTTGAACCAAAATTAACAATTTATCCAAATAAAGTTATTATATTTAACACAATTATTAAACTTTTACTAAAAACAGTGTAAAATAAAATATGGGGATATACTCTGTTCTTAATTAAATTTTTTCATAAAAAAGGTTGAACATAAATGGAAAAGCTAAAAGATATAATCGTTAAGATTAAAGAAAAAGTAATACAACGCAGTAATAGTTTTGAAAATAGTAACAAAGAGGAGAAAGATAGTATTTTATCAAAATTAGAAAAGTCTATCTTTTCTATAGATAATCTAATTACTCTTCTCTTTTTAATTTTTGTAGTTGGAGGAATCTACCTATTTAATCATATTTTCTTAGGTGCTAGTGGTGATAATCAGAAAACAACAGATAGTGGTGGCGCAGTAGTTGCTGTTGCTACAGAAAATCCAACTCAAACACCTATTCCACCTATAGCAGATGAAGAGAATTATAATATTAATAAAGTAGTATCTAATTCATATATTCGTACACCACTAAGAGATTCTCCTATAAAGAGTAGTCATCCCAAAAAAGGGGACTTCTCGATAAAAGAGTATCTACCTGAGTTACCTGATATGCCTGATATGCCAAATATACCTGATGTATCAAATCTGATAACTTATAATGGTTCAGTTGAAACAATAAAAGCAGTAGTTGACAAAAAATCATATAGACAGAGCGATTTACTTATTATTGGTGATATAAAAATATGGTTTGGTAGAGACTCTATAAAAATCAATGAAGATGAGCTTTGTATCAAAAATAAAAATAAACTGATTTGTAGATTAGAGGGTGTAGATGTCTCTAATATTGGAATTGTAAGACAATTAACTAAACAGAGAATAGGAAAAATAAGAATAGGAAGACATAAAAAAGAGACATGGATAGTTATCACTCCAGATAGCAGTTATAGTAATAGTTTTGGTATTAGAGAAGTGAGTGGAAAAGAGTATGAAGAGGAGATAGTTTTTCACAAAAAACATAGCACAAAACATACTACAGAGAGAAAAGTCTCTCCAACACACACTACACATCATACTGTTAATAGTAATATATCAAAATCAAAAGTAAAACATTGGAATGATTCCGATGGACTCTATTTGGGTGGTGATTTTGTAGCTACTTTTAAAAGTGATAGAGTAACCTTAGAGAGAGGCTCTTGTAATATAGAAAATGGTAAATGGATATGTACAATACCAAATAAAAAAGTTCAATGGGAGGATATTTCTCCAAAAATAAGACATTTAAATGCTATAGCATCTGTCAAATTAAATCTTGACTCTCATACAAAAAGAGACGCAAGAGTAATTATCACCCTAAAAGATGGGTATAGAGCAGTAAAAAAAATAGTAAATAAAAAAGAGGTCTTAGTTTTTGAACAATAAAAGAGAGCCAAAAGATTAAAATTGTATAATACCTAAAAAATGAATAGGTATTCACAATGCACGAATATAGCGTAGTACAAGCTCTACTAAATCAGTGTGAGGATGTAGCAAAAGAGAACCAAGCCTCTAAAATAACAAAAGTAGTCTGTAAAATTGGAGTAATGAGTGGAATTGAGATTCATCTACTCCAAGTTGCCTTTGATACTTTCAAAGAGAAGACTATATGCGATGGGGCAGAGTTTGTTATCAATGAGCAGAGACTCAAACTAGAGTGTAGAGATTGTGGGTATATATATGAAGAGGATGAAATCCGTTATTTTTGTCAAAAGTGTCAAAGTCTAAGCGTAAAGGTAATAGATGGAGAGGATATGTATCTAATGAGTTTGGAGATGAATTAATGCAAGAGTATTGGGAACTATATATGAAAAACTTAGAGGGCAAACCAGCCTCAATTCTGTTCAATGCAGGTATCTCAATGGATATAAAAGCAATCAGATATATCTATCCAAATATAGCCTTTGTCAAAGTCAAGCTAAAAGAGCCAAATGATAGAGGATTAGTTAGCCTAAATGAAGAGCCTGAGATTGCCTTTTTGGAGGATAAGTTAGAAGCATCTCTGATTAAGTTTAGAATTGGTAAATATGTAGGTAGGGTCTTTTCAGATGGATTTGTAACATTTCTATACTATCTACAGTTTACCTATAATTGGCAAGATTTTCTGAATTTTGCCCTAGATGAACACAGTAGCTATGAGATTATAACTGGCTTTGAACAAGACGAAGAGTGGAACTACTACTACAATCTCCTATACCCAAACTCCAAAGAGTGGCAGATTATCCAAAATCACAAAGCCTGTGATGCTCTTAGAGTAAAAGAGGACAACCTACAGATACCAAGAGCTATAGAACACAAAATCTTCTTTTTGGAGGAGAACCAAAAAGATAAACTTACGAAAAAACTACAATCAGACGGATTCAAAATCCAATCAGAGATAGAAAATAGCGATGGAGTAAAGGGGATAAGCTTCTATAGAATCGATAAACCCTTCTATCATGATATTGATGAGTTGAGTTTAAATCTAATAGATACAGCTATGCTATATGGTGCTAGTTATGATGGGTGGGAGACAAGTGTGGTTAAATCTTAATCCTAAACGCCTCTTTTAAAAGCAATAGTGGTGAGTTATTTTATTAATCTCTGTTAAAATTAAGAGGAAAAATCTGTATCAAAATCAACAAAATCAAACTCTTTTCTAAAATTGAACAACTATTCATTGTCCTTTAAGTTTGCTTTTTTTAGAATTGTGAATGAATATTCAATTTATAGAAGGAGAATTAGATGGCAGTAGATAAGCAAGAGTCTGTAAAGAGTCTTTTTACGGCACAGAGTGCCAAGGTAGATACCAATAGGGGTGATGCCTACTATGAGAATCTTTATGCGAAGTGTAGAGCTAGGTTAGATGAGTTAAAGGGATTGACTCCTCTAAATAACCGTTTGGATTTCAAAGAGAGTATAGAGGATGAGGGTCTTGATAGGAGAGATTTTCTAAAGTGGGCTAGTGCTACAACAGCGATGCTTATGTTACCTGCATCTTTTACTCCACTAGTAGCAGAGGCTGCTGTGATGATGAATCGACTCCCTGTGATTTGGATTGAACTTCAAGATTGTGCAGGAAATACAGAAGCACTCATCCGTTCAGATGGACCAAAAATTGATGAGATTATCCTAGATATTATCTCACTAGAGTTCAACGAGACTCTACTAGCAGCCTCTGGACATCAAGCAGAGAAGCAACTAGAAGATGCAATTGAGCATTTCAAAGGTAAATATCTACTCTTTGTAGAGGGTTCTGTCCCTATGGGACTTGATGGACAGTATGGAACTATTGGGGCTAGTGGTGAGACTTTTCATGACCATCTCCAACGAATTGCCAAAGATGCAGCAGCTATTGTAGCAGTGGGAAGCTGTGCTACATTTGGTGGGATTCCAGCAGCTGCTCCAAATCCAACAGATGCAAAAGGGGTAATGGATGTAATCAGTGGCAAACCTATTATCAATATCCCTGCTTGTCCGGCCAATCCATCCAATATGGTTGGGGTTATCCTACACTATGTACTTACAGGCTCTATTCCTGAACTTGACTCACTACTTAGACCAAAGTTTGCATTTGGATATAGAATCCATGATAACTGTGAGAGAAGAGCACACTTTGATGCAGGTGAGTTTGTCGAAGAGTGGGGAGATGAGGGGGCAAAAAATAACTTCTGTCTCTACAAGGTAGGATGTAAAGGTCCTATGACATTTAACAACTGCTCAATCATCCGTTACAACGAAGGTGTAAATTGGCCTGTAGGTGTTGGACGAGGGTGTATTGGGTGTAGTGAGCCTGATTTTTGGGACAAATACGCTTATGAGCGACCAATGGCAAATGCCCATATCAAAGCACCAACAGGTGGAGTCGAAAAGACAGTTGATGAGTTTGGTTTAGGGTTACTAACAGCAGCAGGTGTAGGAATCGCGATTCATGCAGCAGCTAGTGTGGTAGCAGGAAAAAAAGAGAGTGAGAAGGAGAACGCATAATGGCAGAGAATAATGCAACAGTAGAAGAGAACAATAGTTCAGTAGTCCAAGAGAGCAATACGACAGCAGAAACAGTAACCAAAACAGAGGAGGCAACTCCTGCACCAACAAAAAAGGGTGAGAAGAGACATATTATAGTAGACCCAATTACTAGAATTGAGGGGCATTTGAGAATAGAGGCTATAATTGATGAGAATAATACAATTGTAGATGCCTTTAGCTCTTCAACTATGTTTAGAGGTATGGAGACTATTATGAAAGGGCGTGACCCTAGAGATTGTGGATTGATGGCTATGAGAATCTGTGGTGTCTGTACAGGTACACACTACCAAAGAAGTATAGAGGCTGTAGAGGATGCGTTTAAGATTACAATTCCAAAAAATGCAAGGCTTGTTAGAAACTTGATTCAAGGGGCATTGTATATGCACGACCACTTGGTACACTTCTACCATCTCCATGCTCTTGATTTTGTAGATATTATATCAGCAACCAAAGCAGACCCTGCTCTAACAGCTCAAGAGGCGATTAAGTGGGCAAAAGTAGCTGGTCATAAGCCTTATATATCGGCAGAAGCTGATTTCAAAGCTGTCCAAGATAGAGTAATCAAGTTTGCAAAAGAGGGACGATTGGGGATTTTTGGTAATGGCTATTGGGGTAATAAAAACTATCATCTCACACCAGAACAAAACCTAATAGGGGTAACTCACTATCTAAAAGCTTTGGATATTCAGAGAGACTTGGCTAAAATGCAAGCGATTTTTGGTGGTAAAAACCCACACCCTCAATCAATCGTAGTTGGTGGGGTTACATGTGTTCAAGATATTATGAATCCTGCTAGAATTGCTCTGTTTAAACAGCTACTCAAAGATGGTAGAGAGTTTATCAAAGGGGCATATCTACCCGATATTTATATGGCAGGAACAGAGTATGCCAAAGAGGCAACAGATAGTGAGGCCACATATACAGCAACCAAAGGAAAAGGTATTGGTGGAACAGGTGGAGGAATCCTAAACTATATGAGTTATGGTGACTTTAAACTAGATGATACAGGTTTCTATCACGCCAAAGACCTCTTTCCATCGGGAATTGTAATGGGTGGAGATGTGAGCAGAGTAATAGAAGTTGATGCCAAAAAGATTACAGAGGATGTAGCTCACGCTTGGTATGAGGGGACTGGTAAACCTGAACACCCTTATGTTGGTACAACTATCCCAAAATATACAGGACTTGACAAGAGAGATGATGGGTATGCCTATCTAAAGACAGATGAGAAGTACTCTTGGATAAAAGCTCCTCTATATAATGGTGAAAAGATGGAGGTAGGCCCATTAGCTCGTATGGTTGTGGGGTATGCTAAAGGAGATAAGAAAATCAAGAAGTATGTTGGCAATTTCCTAAAGCGTTCAGGTCTACCTATTACTGTTCTATTCTCTACTGTTGGGAGAACGGCAGGTAGAGCCATTGAGACTGAGTTGATGGCTGATGTAATGATGGATTGGGTTGATGAGTTGGCAAAAAATGTAGCAACAGGAGACCATAGTACATGGACAGAGTTTGATTTTGATGAGGTATCTGTAGATTGTAAAGGTGCAGGTATGGCAGAAGCCCCTAGAGGAGCATTGGGTCACTGGATGGTAATCAAAGATGGACTAGTAACCAACTATCAAGCGATAGTTCCAAGCACATGGAACGCAGGTCCTAGAGATGAAAAGGGTCAATTAGGAGCTTATGAAGCTGCACTAATTGGTACAAAAGTAGCAGACCCTGAGCAACCACTAGAGATTATAAGAACTATTCACAGTTTTGACCCATGTATCGCTTGTGCTGTGCATGTAGTCGATACCAAGGGCAAAGAGTTAGCTGTATACAAAGTTGACCCAACTTGTGCCTTTTAAGGAGTGAGTTATGCAGATTAAAGGTTTTAACAGAGTAGAGAGAATGACCACCTCGATGAGGATTATCCATTGGGTCAACTTCTTCTCTATGATAGTAGCGATTGTTACAGGATTTTATATAGCTGAACCATATTATCAGAGCTTGATAGCTGATGGTGCAGTTGATAAGTATGTAATGGCTTGGAATAGATGGGGACACTTTATGGTAGCAATTATCTTTGATGTTACCTCTATTGTAGTATTTTATCTAAGTTTTGCAACACGGTTTTTCAAAACAAAACCGTATGAGAAAGATATTCCAACCAAGAGCAATATAAGAGAGTTTATCGAGGTATTTTTAAATCTTGTTACTCTAAATAGAAGAAAGAAGTTTGATTCATCTCAACTTGATAGTTTTAATGCTGTCTATTTTACAATTTTTCATATACTGTTAGCATGGATGCTATTGACAGGGCTTCAACTCTATGTTCATGCACTCGCGAGTGGAGAGAGTAGTATTGGTGCTTGGTGGCCTTGGATGTTGCATCTATTTACCGATTTTACTATTCCTGTAACAGGTGGAACACTTATGGATGTAAGAATCTCTCACCACTACACTATGTGGTTTATTATCGTGTGGGTTCTGTTTCATATCTACTATCAAGTCTGGAGAACTATCTTTTGGGAAGAGGGAGATATATCTATCGCTTTTGGTGGAGAAAAATTTATCAAAACAGAGAAAGAGGCGTAGTTGAATCATAAAAATATAGCTCTAATTGGGACAGGAAATATTATGTTTCATGATGAGGGTTTGGGTATCTACCTAACCAAATATATCCAAGAGAACTACCATATCCCCCAAAACCTCACCATCTTAGATGGTGGAGGTTTGGGGTTTACTCTAATGACCTACTACCAAGAGTATGACAAAGTGATTACAATTGGCACAACCTCAAAAGATGCAAAAGCAGGTGATGTGGTATCTATAAGTGGCGAAGAGATGATGGCAGAGGGTGCTATCAAAAAGACAGCTACAGAGGTAGAGATTACTATGATGCTTGAAATCTGCTCTTTTCATGAGGATATGGGAGAGGTTCAACTAATCGGTATGATACCAAAAGATATTATTGAGGTCAAAAACGCTCTAACCCAAACGGCTCTAAACTCTATGCCAAAGCTTTTGGATTTGACACTGGATGAGCTATCCAAAGATGGTATAAAACTTACCCCAAAAGAGGGTGGAATGAGTTTTGAAGAGGTGATTGAGTTCTATGCCAATCCTAAAAATATAGACCCTAGAGCTATTTAGTGGTCAGCCAGAAAATGTTATCCAAACAAATCGGTGCCTCCTCCTCAATCATGCACTTTTTTCTGGTTGTCTAGTAGATAGTTTGTAGTTTTAATCATGAAACTGTATAGGCCCTTTTCCACTACCATTTAATAACTGTTGCACATAGGGATTAGCTGTATTTTTGAACCCCTCATTATCAGCCCACTCTATAATCTCACCATCAAACAAAAAAGCCAAATAGTCAGCCGATTTGAAACTCTCTTTCATATCATGGGTAATTAACACAGAGGTAACTCCTAACTCTCTTTGTAGTTTTAGGATAAGTTGGGTAATAAGGTCACTGGTGATTGGGTCAAGTCCTGATGTTGGTTCATCATAGAGAATGATTTTGGGTTGCATAATAATAGCTCTTGCAAGTCCTGCTCTCTTTCTCATACCACCACTTAACTCATTTGGGGCTAGTTTAGCTACTCGCTTGGCATCAAGTCCTGTCATACTAAGCATTCTCATAACCCTCTCCTCTATCTCTTTTTTGGAGAGTTTGAAATGCTCTCGCAGAGGAAAAGCTACATTATCAAATATATTCATACTATCAAACATTGCCCCATCTTGAAATAGATAACCGATATTTTTACGAACCTCTCTTAGCTCTTTTTCGCTACAAGTAGCTACGCTAACACCATCTACAATAATCTCACCACTTGTTGGCTTCATAAGACCAACTATATGTTTAATAATCGTAGATTTACCTCCACCTGAGAGACCCAAGATAACTGTTGTTGAGCCTTTGGGAAAGATGAGGTTTACATCTCTTAGTACCTCTTTTGTCCCAAAGACCTTTTGGAGATGTTTTATCTCTATGAGAGGGTTTTCTTCGTCAAACTCTATCTTCTCCTTTGTCTCTTTTATATTTATCATCTATCTTAGAGCCTTTTTTAGGTTCAGAACCAAAAGTGATAATAGTGCAAAAGAGAAGATTTTGAAGTTTATCTCACTACCTATATGAGTATTGATAAAAGCATCCGATTTAGTCATAACCTCACCTCCTAGTTGCATCTCTATAATATCAGGAATATAGTATGAAGTAAACAACAATCCAGTAGCTACAACTACAAAAGCCGATATAAGAGTCCATCTATCAAGCTCAAAATTTTTCCATTTAGTAGCCTCATAAAATAGAACAAAAAATACCATAAAATTAATTACAAACCCAAGCTTCTCAAAATTTACAGTCATAATTAGACCCTCTTGGAAATTTGAGATTATCTCTCCACCCAAAAACAGCTCTGAATGAAAAATAGTTGGGGCTACTACTGCCCCTGCGTATATACTTGCTCCTAGGATTGCACCCAACATTATTATATATATAATTGTCATCACTTTAAATATTTTTTTTACCATATCTATCCTTTTATAATTTATCTAAGAGTTAACCCACTCCCAAGCCTCTTCTTTTTTATCCATCTCAAAAAACTTCTCATCAACACCAACTAACTTTGCAAATTGACTATCAATAGAAGTAAGCCACTTCCAGACACTACTATCGCTTACAATAGCAACCTTTTTGAACTTTTTATAATTTTTAAATAACCACTTAATATCCTCTATCCCTGCCCATGTTCCCCATGAAGCATTCTCTCCAAGTATCACCATAGCCGATATTTTATCATGCTCTTTGACAACTCTATCTAATTTCTCTATCCATCTCTTCTCCTCTTCGAGAGTAACTTTTCCTGTAACTTCAAATGCAAATACTTCATCTCTGCTCTGTGGTAGCTCTGTTATCATAATAAATCCTTTTTTAAAATTTAACTAAAAAACCTCTATCAAAACCTGCCAAATCACTATAAAAACTATAAGATTCTACCCCAATTTGCTTAAAAAATAGCTCCATTGACTCTTTTTGGTCATATCCCATCTCACAAGCTAAATATTTTATATTTCTCTCTTTTGTATCTAAAACTATCTGTTTGAGTAACTCATCACCAACAATCCCACCAAATAGAGCCTCTTTTGGCTCATACTCACCTACATTTGGTTCTAACTCAAAATCATTAGCAATATATGGAGGATTGGAGACAACTAACTCAATAGGAGTTTTGACCTCATCAAGTAGATTAGACTTTATCACCTCGACTCTATCTTCTAACTTGAACTCTACTATATTTTTGGTAGCCACCTCAATAGGTATCTCACAGATGTCAGTCGCTATGATTTTTAGATTTGGAAATTTTCTAGCCAAAACAATTGAGATAGCACCACTCCCTACTCCTATCTCTGCTATAGAGGTTATATTCTCTTTTTGTATAGTATCAGCTACTAAATCTATAAGTATCTCTGTTTCAGGTCGAGGAATCAATACCCCCTGCTCTACTTCAATCTCTATATCATAAAAACTTACACTGCCTACTATATATTCATATGGTTCATGATTGGCTCTTCTACCTACTAATTTTTTAAATTCAGCTATATTCTCTATCTCTCTATTATCAAAAGCATGTAGATAAGTTCTATCCCTTTGTAGGTGGTAAGCTAATAGAAGCTCAGCTTCAAATCTTGGGCGTGGGCAACTACTATGCTCTAGTTGTCCCTCTGCCCAATAGAGAATCTCTTTGATACTCATCTATTTTTTTTCTTCTAAACCAGAAAAAATCCCACTTCTATCAAGGGGTCTAGTCAAATCATTGATAGCCTCACCCTCATATCCTAGCTCTTTTAGTCTCTCTAGTACGGGTGGATGAGTATAATAGAAAAATACAACTAGAGGATGGGACTTAGGAAATGATTTGTTCTCATCTATCAATTTAACAAGAGCTGTAACTAGATTTCTCTTACCTCCAAGCTCACTTCCAAACTCATCAGCTCTATACTCATTATAACGATACACAAAACTCATTATAGGATTAAAAATAAAATGAATAGGTGCAATAAGTAACATCATCATAGCTATCTTGGCTCCTGCATAAGGCTCTACACCCATCTCATAAAAAAGGTCTATAGGAAGATTACCCAAAGAGAAAAAGGTTACAAAAAGCAATAGACCTGTCATTCCAATATTTTTCCAAATATCGCCATGAGAGAAGTGTCCAAGCTCATGACCCAAAATAGCAAGTAACTCTCTATCTGTCATTTTCTCTATCAAAGTATCAAAAAGTACAACCATTTTAGATAGACCCAATCCTGCAAAATAAGCATTTAATCTAGTATCTCTCTTGGAGGCATCTAATACAAATATACCCTTGCTTCTAAGCCCTACTCCCTGCATCATAGCTTCAATATCTTGTTTTAAACTATTATCCTCTAATGGGGTCAATTTATTAAATATTGGCACTATAAAAATAGGATATACAATCTGTGCAAATAACATTATGATAAAAATCAGAGAAAATCCCCAAAGCCACCAACTATCAAAAGAGCTAATTATCCATGCCAATAGATAAAATACTCCTCCACCTATGACTATAGTAATTGCTATAGATTTAACTTGGTCAATGAGATAGAGTTTTGGAGTGGTCTTAGTAAATCCATACTCTCTATCTATTTTAAAGGTTTGATAGAGTTCAAAAGGTAACCCAACAATAAATCCCACCGTAATAAATCCAAAAAGAAAAATAACAGCATCTACAATACTACTACTAGTCTCTAAGGTTCTAGCCAACCAACTAAAACCAACTGTAACCCACCAAATAAACATTACATAATCAACTATCGTAGCTACTAGGCTAACTCTCTCTTTTTTGATAGCATACTCACCTGCTACTCTATATTTATCTTCACTCATCAAAACAGCTTCGCCATTTTTCTCCTGAGCTATATAACCTATCTGCATTACTGATATATATATTTTGATTAGTACATATATAGTAAATAACATTATTATAATTTCTAACATCTGTTACCTTTTATTTTAATAGTGATGTTATACAGTATCAAGGCTTAAAAATGATAGAACATTAAAAATTAAATAGAATATATATATTGAAAGATATAAAAATAGATAGACAAGATGAGATTTTCTCCTTACTTAAAAAATCATCTCTCTACCATGCAGAAGAAGAGTCGAGCTAACTCCTCTATAAAACCCCCAGAAACTCCCTAAGACCCCAGTAATAAACACTCGTTAGCGATAACGAATATCGCTAATGTAATAATAACAATCCATTGTGTCACAATCGTGTTATTCTAAAAAATATATAAAAATATATAGTAAATTTTATATTTTAGAATAAAATTCAATATTTTAAGTGAAAAAATATGATTTTACCTTTCTATACTATCAAATAAAAACAAAAATTTTAAATACTCAATGATGTTACGCTATAATTCTATAACTATTTCCAAAGGACTAAACTGTGGCACTTGTCGCTCTATATAATATTGATAAAAACTATGATGTAAAACAGCTACTAAAAGGGGTAGATTTTACACTAAATGAGGGTGAGAGAGTAGCAATAATAGGACAGAATGGTTGTGGAAAATCTACACTAATCAAAATCATATCAGGAGAGATTCAACCTGATGAGGGTCGTCGGATTATAGATAAGAGAGTCACCATAGACTCACTAGACCAACAGCCTAGCTTTGAGATGGGGTTAAATGTTCGTGATGCTATCGAAAATGAGCTAACAGAACTCAAAGAGGCAAAAGAGAGATATGAGGAGCTTTCAAAACTAATCTCTACTGATTTTGAGAATAGAGAACTACTAAATGAACACTCAAAGGTATCAAACTATCTTGACCATCATAATGCTTGGAACTTAGATGATAAGATAGAGAGAGTACTACAGGAGTTTAAACTAAAAGAGTATGAGTATCGTAGTGTCAGTACTCTATCGGGTGGAGAGCAGAGGCGTGTCGCTTTGGCTTCTCTTATTTTAAAAAAGCCCGATATTTTACTATTAGATGAACCTACTAACCATTTGGATGTATATATGGTTGAATTTCTCGAAGAGATACTTATAAAAGAGAAGTTTACACTACTTATAATCTCTCATGATAGATACTTCATCAATACCATTGTCACTCGTGTAGTAGAGATTGAAAATATGAATATAGTCTCATATGATGGGGGATATGACCAGTTTCTAATCAAAAAAGAGCAGAGAATGAAGAGTATGAAGAGAGAGCATGAGAATCTACTTAGATTTCTAAAAAAAGAGGAGGAGTGGCTTCGCCGTGGAGTAAAAGCGAGACTTACACGAAACCAAGGACGAAAAAAACGAGTCTTTGAGCTAAGAGACAAAGCCCAAAAAGACCCTACTCTAATTCGTAAAATGATGGTTGATTTAGAGAGAGAGAAAAAAAGCTTCAATTCAGAGGGTTCTATATCCAAAAAAAAGATGCTTTTTGATATAGAAAACTTAAACTATAGTATCGCAGGAAAAAACCTAATAGAGGGATTTACTACTAGAATCTTACAGAGAGACAAAATCGCAATAGTAGGACATAATGGTTCAGGGAAATCTACTCTACTAAAACTACTTCTAGGTCGTCTAAAACCAAACTCAGGAACTATTAAACAGGGTGAATTCAAGATAGGCTATTTTGACCAACATCGAGAGATGCTAAGTGATGAGAAGAGCATAGTGGAGACCTTTTTGCCAAAGGGTGGAGATAGAGTAGATATACAGGGTAAATCCATGCACATCTATGCCTATCTAAAAAGTTTTCTATTTCCCGAGGAGTACCTACAAAAAAAGGTAGGACACCTATCAGGTGGTGAGAAAAATCGTGTCGCTTTGGCTCTGCTATTGACAAAAAAAGTTGACTGTCTTATCTTGGATGAGCCTACCAATGACCTTGATATTCAGACCATCAATATTCTCGAAGAGAAGCTCATCAACTTCCAAGGAGCATTACTATTTGTAAGTCATGACCGTTATTTTATAGATAAAATCGCATCTAAACTCCTGATATTCAAAGGCAATGGAGTTGTAGAGGAGTCATACCAAGACTACAGCGAGTATCTATCTATAGAGAAGAATATAAATGAACTCTATGAGATGCAGAAAAAAACTATAAATATCAGCTCCTCCAATGAGCCTAAACCAACAAAACCTAAAATACAGACAAAACTTAGCTACAAAGACCAACGAGATTTAGAGAGACTACCTGATATAATAGAGAGACTAGAGGCAAAGATAGAGGAGATAACAGAGTGTCTATATAGACCTGAATGTTATGAGCAGAGAGGATTAACAGAAGTAGCAGATGAGTTAAAAAAAGTGGAAAAGGAGTATGAGAGAGTAAGTGAGAGGTACTTCGAAGTACTAGAGTTAGAGGAAAATTTAACATAATTATTGTAAAAAAGTTGCTGATAAATAAATTAA
>Ga0256845_1001191_pt1 | contig 21481 bp, 23 predicted proteins | sample RiftiametaG_FD_189101 | JGI IMG/M metagenome (GOLD analysis project Ga0256845, IMG submission 189101) | Tube worm associated microbial communities from hydrothermal vent at the East Pacific Rise, Pacific Ocean - Riftia | ecosystem: Host-associated > Annelida > Integument > Unclassified ... | reverse complement strand
AGAGGGCTTTCCTGTAGCACTTTTTCCTTTATGGTAATGAGTTTTAATAATCACATCAATAGAGTCCCAATCAAGTAAACTATTCATCTGTTTAAAAAATGTGGCTTTAATTTTTCTCGTTCTTGGGTTGCAGATACTGTCTGCAAAACTTTGGTGACTTGTCTTTTGCATAGCATAAAGATACAAAATTTTGGAAAAATAAACTACTCATCTTGCAACGGTCTTAATATGGTTAAAATTGTACTATCCATCAGAACAGAAAGGTAGAATCTCTACTTTTCTTGTTCTGAAAAATATTATTATAAACTCAAATCTAAAAGTTGCATTTATTACTTGAACTTAAGTCTCTTTCTATTTTTGTTATCTTTTCTTGTCCCTTATCTTCTCATAAACCTTTTGGTTGTCAAGGCTGACTTTTCCTTTTTCGTTCCACTGTTTGTAGATAAAAGGTTCTTCATCTTTTGGGTAAAATGGCTTACGAGGGTAAATAAGTATTTCTTTTTTGAAATGACGCTTGCCTTTATTGTCGTGGTAAGTAACCCATCTACCTGTTTTGTAACCGTAGCGATACACACCGTATTCAGCTAGTCTACCACTTTTGAAGTATTTAAAATACTCCCCATCAAGTTTTTCTTCTGCGTTATAAGGTAATATTTCTTTGTATCTTTTTTGTTGAGAATCATGGTAGGTGATTTCGGCTTCTTTTGGCCAGCCTCTATTGTATTTCTTTTTTGTTAATAATTGATTTTCTTCAATCTCTATAGTATCATGAATGGTATAATGCTTCGTTTTTTTCCAGGTAGACCATCTGCCGTGCTTTACTCCTAAGTAGTATATCCCTTCTTCTACTACTATATCATCTACCATTCTTACATATGGTCCGTGAAGTAACTTAGAGGTGACAGGATCGTATTTGTGGCTTTTTATTATTTTTTGCTTGATAGGGTCAAACCAATAGATGTCTTTTATATAAGTATTTGGATCTTCCCATTTTTTGAGATAGAAAAAGATTTCTGTAGTAGTATGTTGCCCTTTATTATGAAATGAATAAGATTTTCTGGTTTTGTAACCATAAAATACTTTCCTCTTCATTTTTTTCTTCTTAAACTCTTTTGGGGCTTCTTTTTTGTTTAAATCTAACTTAGACTCTGTAGGAGTAGAGAAAATTACATAACGGTTGGAATCCGCTAGACTAGTAGAATCTGATTGGGCAATTGAGTTTAAACTCAAAAATAGTAGGGTAAAGAATAAGATATGTCGCATTGTATTGTTCAAACGCTGTGGTTGTCGAAATATTATTAATCAAATATAATACCTTAATTGATGAAAATCGATAATTGTCTTTTTTTCTAGTTTTACCTTCACTTTTTAATAGTCAACTTTATATAGTAAAAGCTTTTATAATTATTCTTATCATAATCTTCCACAGCTACTACCTTTACTATGAACTCATCATCAGAAAGCCACATTGGGTCTGATATAGGAATCCACATTGGGATTTCAACCCCATATAAATGGGTGATTTTTTTATCATCATCTATGTTGTATAACCCAATTAAGGACACTGTATAATCAACTAAGCCCTCTGTATCTTGATAAGAACTACAAAAAACAAGACTTTTTACATTTGGAGAAATATAAGGAATCCCCTCTCCTAAATAAGAAACTGCCCCAGTTGCGGCATTATAAAATCTATAACGACCATATGCATTATCATTCTCAACTATATACATGTTAAGGACGTCTAACTTCCCTATATAGCGATAGTGATTTGATCCTCCCTCACTCTCATGATCATAGAGGTAAATATTACCAGTATCTACTGGCAAGTAAAACGATTTATAATATTCGTTAATTTTATATTGTTTCCATACAGCTGGGGCGGGAGCAGGAATTGTAATGTCTGTTGTATCAACAGTATAAGAACTAGTTATTATTTTATCTTTGTAGTCATCAAAATCAACAGTAACCCAAGAGAGGTGTTTGGATTCAAAGGCTAAATCTTTACTCTTACTTATTTTGTTTATATGAGCTTCAGTTGGGATGTTGTAATACAAATCTTCATCACTTGGTTTTTTATAATCTTTTGTTTCAATAGAAAGAATATAGTATTGATTATATTCTACTAGGTAAATGAAGTCGATTTCCCCTTTGATTAGTTGCTTATCATAATTTAATCGCTGTTCATTATTAATTGCGTTAAATTTTACCGTACCTTCATAAAACCTGAAATCACTACATAATTCTTCTAAGAAATATCTTATTCAATTGAAATGACCGATTTGTATCTGTTAAGGCTTTAATGTTTTGCAGCAACTCTTTGTTATGTTGAATGTAATATTTACTCGCTAGACCAAAATTTTCTTCATTACAATCTAAAAACACTTTCTGAAAATTTTCTTTAGAAATAAGGTATTTTAGTAAAGGTTGTTTATCCCCTGTGTTTAGTGTATTCAACACGGTCTCAATTAGTGTTGTTTCATTTGTGAATTGCCCAAAACTAATAAATGTAAAAAATAAAGAAAGTGATAAGAGTATGTTTTTCATAATCATTTATATAATAATATTTTAACCAAATATAATACTTTATTTTTAAGTATTAAAACCCCTTATGTAGAGTGGATTCTACCTAAATGCTTACTTTTGTGTCAAACAATAAACTTTAATGTTCAAATACCTTTCTTTTTTGTGGAATTCTAAAAATGAACACCGTGTTCATTCCCCATTTGTATACGACTTACAGATGAATATCTTTAAAGATACACAGCAATACTACGCCTTTGATGAATTACGAAAATACGCCAATAAAAACTTAACTTATAAGAGCTTAAAACAATTATTTAGATTCATTAATCAGACGCAACCCAGTACAGTTGTATTGGTAGGGAATGCAACTACTGAAATACATAAAACAATAACATTAGCAAAAAGTAATATTAAATTATACATAATAAATTCTACACAGGAGTTTAAGAGACTACCATTACCAATAGATATTTTTTATATAGAAAGTAATCAATTAGAAGATTATTACCCTTTGATAAAATCCAAAAGCAACAACCAAACAGCTGTAATTATCACGAAACCTCATCAGAGTTCTTATTGGTCGAAGATTATAGAATACTCAGAACTACACGTTAGTCTCGATTTATTTGATATTGGTTTTTTGTTTTTCAGAAAACAGCAAGTAAAAGAACATTTCATTCTTCGCACTTAGGTGGTTTCATTTATTAAGCTTAATTTTGTATCCTTCTATTAATTAGTGTGTTATACTACTAAAAGAACAAAAGATAACTTACGACCTATAGTTGAGGGAAATAAACTTTTCCCAATTGCTTGGTTAGACAAATAAAATTAGGGGCTTTCCTCTCGTTATACTCATAAGGCTATTTCGCCTTATCGGTCGGGCTTTACGTTCCCAATCTTCCCGATAAAAAATCGGGAAGGATTTCCACTTCACTCCCTAAGCCACAAGCTATCGCTTGTTCATAATACCGTACATTTTATCACTTAAAGATTCTGCTAAAGCTTTACGGCTATACTTTTCTATATTAGCAGTAGTTTGGTAAGTATCATTCTTAAACTGCTCATAAAGTAGCTGTATGTTGTCTTTAATTTGTTGCTTATCTTTAAACTCTGCAATACACCCAGTCTTAGTCTCCTTCAAAATATTAGCAACATCACCATCAGTAACACCTACAGCCAATATAGGTTTTTGACAAGCCAAATATTCAAATAACTTCCCTGGGATATGTCCTTGAGCATTAGGTGTGTTATTGAGCAAAAGTAATAATATAGCTGACTGGCTATACATATTTAATAACTCTTGATGAGGAAAATAGTTAATATATTTTGTTTTCTCACTTAGATAGGTAAAATGAGAAATGTCTTTTTTTACTAAGTTGTCAATCGTTCCAGCAAGTGTAATAGCTAAGTCTTCCCTGAAACTATGAATTTCAGAACACAACTCTTCTAACGCTACCCATAGTAATACAGGATTTCTGAAGGAGGTAATAATTCCTCCATAAACAATTGAAAACTTAGTTGCTTTAGTTGCTTGATAAGTCTTAAAGTCTGATTCGTCAAATCCATTAGTAATCGTGAAAGTGTTTTTAGCACCGAGCGATCTTAATTCTTTTTCCCAATTACTACTTACAGCAATAGTAGCGGTGGCAGTTTCTAATACTTTTTTTTCTAACCTCCGTTGTTTATTTTTAGCATACTTAGATGGGGAAAATATGTCCAATACATCCAAATTAGACCAAGGGTCTCTAAAATCAGCTAGCCAAGGGATACCCGTCTCTTTATGAAGCTTGAGCCCAATTAGGTGCATGCTATGTGGTGGTCCTGTAGTGATGATTATATCAGGGTTTATATTAGGTATTCTTTTTATAAGATACTTTATGGATGGCTTCACCCAAAACTTACGAGGATCGGGGATGAGTATGTTTCCACGTACCCAAAGTGCTAGTTTTGTGAATAAAGAAATATTTTTTTCATCAAATAACAGTCCGCTGTTTACTTTTTCTTGTTTGTTTTTACCTGTTAGCTTCCTAAAGAAAGCATAAGGTTCCCAAATAGGGTGTTTTATAACTTGCGTATCAGGGTGAATATCTTTAGACAGGGTTTCATCTAAAACTTGGAAGTCTGGATTTTCAGGAGTATAAATAATAGGGTCCCAACCGTATTGCGGAAGATATTTAGAAAGCTTGAGCCACCTCTGCACTCCAGGGCCACCTGCTGGTGGCCAATAATAACTAATGATAAGTACTTTTTTGTTTTTCATTATTTATCAAAAATAGGATATATTTTGATAGAATAGAATTTAATGTCATTTTAACTAAAATAAATCCTTCTAATTAATAGATACATTGGCTTAGGGATTGCAGTGGAAATCCTTCCCGATTTTTTATCGGGAAGATTGGGAACGTAAAGCCCGACCTTACGAGTTTTTCACGAGTAAGGGAAGCCCCAAATTACACTGGGTCGATGTCTATAACAATATGTGCTTGTCTAAATTTTTTATCTTTACCCAAATGGCGTATCCGTTCATATATAAAGCTTTTTATTTTGAGTAAGTTTTTGCTTTTACTATCTACTTTTACAATAATTTCATTGATGTATAAATTTCTCACTTTATTGATAATCGGCTCTTGAGGTCCTAGTACATGTTTTTTTTGGATGTGAACTTTCAGTAGCTTTGCGAGTTGATTAGAGGCTTCAATACTTGTTTTTTGTTCTAGGTGTTTTACCGTAATTTTGATTAATCTCGCAAATGGTGGGTAGAAAAAAGCTTCTCTGTCTTTAATTTCTTCTTTGTAAAAAGCATTGTAATTATGATTTTTTATGTGCTCGAATATTTGGTGATTGGGGTTGGCTGTTTGGATAATTACTTCTCCTTTTTTAGCTTTCCGACCTGCTCTTCCACTCACTTGGGTAATGAGTTGAAAGGTGCGTTCTTTACTTTTGTAATCGGGAAAATTAAGTGTTCTGTCTGCGTCAAACACACCTACAAGGGTTACATTGTCAAAATCTAGTCCTTTGCTAATCATCTGAGTACCTACAAGAATGTCAATTTGTTTTTGATCAAATCGCTCAATTATTGTCTCAAGGCTATTTTTTTTACGAGTAGTATCTAAGTCCATTCGTTGTACTACGGCATCTGGAAATACAAGCTTCAGGTTGTCTTCAATTTTTTCTGTACCATGACCTCTTGTGTGCATTTTGGTAGATCCACAAGAGTTACAATTTTGAGTAGGGGGTTCAGAATGACCGCAGTAATGACAACGTAACTCATTGATATACATATGATAAGTGAGGTTCACATTGCAATTTTTACACTGAGGTATTGTTTCGCAAGCTTCACATTGTATATAGGGTGAGTAGCCTCTTCTGTTTTGGAATATTATACTTTGCTCTTGTTTATTGAGTCTGTCCTGTATGGATTCAGTCAGTTGAGAGGCAAAGTTATGTCCCGCTTTTTTGTCTTGTTTATTTTGGGTAGGGATAATATCAGGGAGTTGTGCTTTTCCGTATCTTTGAGAAAGAGTGACAAGTCCAAATTTTGCTGTAAGTGCTTTGTAATAGGTCTCTACCGATGGAGTAGCTGATCCAAGTAAGACTTTTGCTTGGTGTATATTAGCCAATATAATTGCGGTATCTCTAGCATTATATCTAGGAGAGGGGTCATGTTGTTTGTACGAAGCATCATGCTCTTCGTCTACAATGATGAGTCCAAGATTATTGAAAGGTAAAAAGATAGATGAGCGTACGCCTACAATTATTTGAGTTTTATCGTTGATTAGGTCTTTCCAAGTGTCTACTCTCTCATTATCTGAAAATCGAGAGTGATAAACGCCTAGTTTGCTACCAAATACTGCTCTTAGCCTTACTACAATTTGTGTGGTAAGTGCTATTTCGGGTAGTAAATATAGGGCTTGAGTACCGTTATCTATAGCGTCCTGAATCATTTGGATGTAGATTTCAGTTTTCCCGCTCCCTGTTACCCCATGTAGCAATACTGTGTCTTTGGCTTCAAATTGGTTATAAATATTGTGTAAACTTTCTTCCTGTGCCTTGCTAAGTGTATGTATTGCCTCGGTTTTGTATTCTTTGTCAAACCTTGAGATTATACGTTCATCTTCTACCAGTATTTGGTTTTTAATCAATGTTTTAAGTGAGCTAGCTGAGAATGGTTCTCCTTTTAATTCTTTTTTGATTAAGCCAATTTTGTTGAGCGCAGGGTTATTAAAGATGGGCACTTTGCGTAAATAGCCTAATAATATCTCTAATTGTTTTGGTTTCTTCTCTAGGGTATTGATTGTGTTTTCTAGCTCATTGGTTTCTAAAATACTTTCGCTAATGCGGATGTATTTTTCGACCTTCGGTGAATAGCGTTCTTTTGCTTTTTCAAACGTAAGAATTACTCCTAGTTTACTAAGCTTTTTAATGGTTTTGTGAGCCAAGGAAGCATTTGTAATTTTACTTATTTCATCATAGTTTAAACTCTTCTTCTCGTGTAATTGATCTATGATGAGTTGCTCTAGAAGTGTGAAAACAAATTGGCTTAAATCCGCATCAGGGTTGAGCTGGATATTAGATTCAGAGCTTATTTTTAATCCTGATGGGATAGCATTTTTTATTACATTCCCAATAGAAGACATATAATAAGAAGCGATCCACTCAAAGAGCTTGAACTGTTGGGTCTGTATAAGAGGAGAGCTGTCTAATACATCTAATAAAGGTTTGGTGTCGTATTGGGTAGGTTTATCGTGATGTATACTCACGATGATAGCCGTGTATATTTTTTTATCTCCAAATTGTACGATGGCTCGTGCACCTTCTTGCAAATCTTCTTGTAAGTCTTCTGGTACATGAAACGTAAAGAGATCGTTGAGAGGTAGTGGAAGTACTACGTCTACATATATTAATTTTTCTGAAAATAAATCTTGAGTCACTTGATTTTGTTCGCTATGTCACTGCTATTTTCAAGTAAACACTTAATTCGTTCAGTTATTTCATAACCACTGTTTTGAGAGGAGTAATATATTTTAGACACTTCGCAGTAACAATCCTCCTTTTTAAAGGTTTTAATAACAATTCTAGGTCCTCTAATGTGATTACCTCTTCCACTTCGTATTTTTTTGAAACCTTTATTAATTAATATTTTTTCTACTTTTAAAATACTATTGTCTGGAATTTTATACACTAAAGAGTCGTATAAAAACGGGAAATCTATTGTTTCATTTATTTTATTTTGAATGATGAAGCTTATAGTTTTTTTTAACGTACCATCTTCTTGTAATCCCCTTTCTTTACAACTAGTGGTTATTATGACGAATAATAAGACTATCGGTTTTATAAAAACAATGAAATCATTTCTCATTGTGTCCAGTCTTGAATTTTAATACTTTCAATACGTTTAAAGTGTTTCGTGTTGTTGGTTACAAGTATCATATTGTTTGATACAGCACTTGAACCAATTAACAAATCAAAATCATCAATAGCTTTACCTTTTTTTCTTAATCTTGCTTTTTCTGTAGCGTAAAAATCGAGAGAGTTATAGACGGGTATAATCTTAATTCCATTAATAAAACTATCTAATGCGGCTTTGTTTTTATTTTTTTGATTGCTGTTTTCTACTCCGAATTTAAGCTCAGCAAGAGTTATTTCTGAAATATAACAATGCTCATTACCTATCTTTTTAATTTTCTTATCAAGATTAAAAAGTCCTTTCATATAATAAATACAAATATTTGTATCTAATAAATACTTCATTACAGAGACTCTATAGTTCTATTAAATTTTCTGTTTTCTCTTAATTCTAGTATGATGTCATCCGCTGATTTTTTTGACTTCCAAGCACCAAAAGCTTCGCTTAAAGAAGTTTTGTCATTTCCCAAAGTTTTTTTAATCTTCTCAATTAACCCCAGTTTTATTTCTGGACTTAAGTTTCGTATTAACCCGAAATAATTATCAAGTAGTGTGGTATTTATATTTGTTGTTTTCATATATTAATAAGTATTATTTTAATTTACACTAAAAATAATAAAAGACAAACTAAAAAAGGGATAATAATAAGCTTGTTTATACAAATATCGTTTTTTTATCTAAAAATACAATTTTATCGTTCTTCATTGTTCCTAGTTATTCAAATAGTTGTACTTTTGATTCTATGAAAATTATGGTGTTTCTTCTTCTGTTTTTGATTCAAACAGGTATGGCTACTGCTCAAGATAGTACTGTGGTTAACAAAGCACGGCTTAAAACCGTACTATACGGTACAAGTTCGGCTTATGGAGTGGCTTTGGTTGGACTCAATGAGCTTTGGTATAAAAAAGAACCTCGTACAGGTTTTCATTTTTTTAATGATAACAACGAATGGCTACAAATAGATAAAATAGGGCATTCGTACACGGCATATACACAAAGTTTATTAGGTATAAAATTGATGAAGTGGTCGGGCTTATCCGATAGAAAATCAGCACTTTATGGTGGTTTGTCAGGTTTAGTTTTTCAAACTCCTATTGAGTTTTTGGATGCTTACTCTACTGCTTGGGGTTTTTCTTGGGGAGACATAGGTGCTAATGTTTTTGGTGCTGGATTGGCAACTTCTCAGCTTTATTTTTGGGGAGAAGAGCGAATTACTTTAAAGTATAGTTATAGAGCGTCTGGACTGGCTAGCCAAAGACCAAGTGTGTTGGGAGAAAACTTAACACAAAGATTATTGAAAGATTATAATGCTCAAACTTATTGGCTATCGGTCAATCCAAGTGCGTTTATGAGTAAGGAGGCAAAGTTTCCTGTATGGCTTAATGTAGCAATGGGGTATGGGGCAAATAATTTGATTTATGCTAAACCTAAAGACAATCTTAAGATCTTGAATCTAGTGAGTAGTAGGGAATATTATCTTGCACCAGATATTAATTTCAGAAGAATTAAAACAAATAAACAAGGGTTAAAAATGTTATTTTGGTTACTTGACTTGTATCATTTACCTCTTCCAGCATTAAAGTTTTCTAATCAAAAATTAAAATTGCTCTTCCAGTAATTAATACTATTGATTTTTATACCTTTGCATCGCAATACGCATGTGGCGGAATTGGTAGACGTGCTACCTTGAGGGGGTAGTGAGCTATGCTCGTGGAGGTTCGACTCCTCTCATGCGTACAAAGCCTTAATTACGAGAGTAGTTAAGGCTTTTTTTAGATCTCTTCGAGAATAGATTCTCCTTTTGAAAAATCTCCAGAAGTCCATTGCCAACTTTCTGTTAACCTAATTTTTCCATTAGGAAGGATTGTAGGAATTGATGTACAAATACCAGTCATTAGTATATTTTCACTGTTGATTTGGTGATATTTCATATCAATAATCCCATCCTGGCTTACTAAACCAATTAAATGCCCTTTCTTGATTTCTCCTCCTGAGTAATCGCAAGTTAAAATGTCTCCCTCTTGTTTGTAATGAAAAATAGTATCTTTGGAGGTTTCGCCATTTGGAGTATTACTTATGGATTTGAATATTTTGTTGTTATAGTTCATTGGTTTAACCTACTTCTTTTGTTTTCTCTATCAATATGCTCGTTAATATTTACTTGGTGTAAGTCAGTTTCATTTTTCACTATGTCATTGATTTCTTTTTCAGTTAATACTTCGCTATACATTTTTGTTATGCTTGTTTTCTCATTACTTCCGTTAATAGAAAAACTAGTTAATTCAAATTTGATATAGATAGATGAATAATGACTGAATTTTTGATATCCTAATTCATTTAAGGCTGTATAAGAGTATTCTAGGTTTATGGTTTGAATATTTTTTTCTAAGATTGATTTTAATTCAGATGTATCGAAATTTAAAATTTCACTAGAATAGTTTTTTTCATCTATTGAGATTTTAAAATGATTTTTAATGTAAAGTTTTTCAAACTTACCACCTTCATCCCAGAATTTCTTAATTAATGGACTTATTGATGCGTTATAGGTATCTAGGATAATTTCGTTACTTTTAGATATTGAAATAGGCTTTTTTCCCTCTCTTAGTTTTTGTTCTAATAGTGCAATTTCTTTATGTAAATCATTCGAGTCATCAATAGATTCTCCCTTTGCACCTTTTATCATTAGTTCTAACGAGTGAATTAAATTCTCCCCGATATATTCTATAAATGGTGTGATTGTCCCTGCATCGGCTTGCCTTAGCACACTGTAATATCTTTCTTTATCTTCTGTTTTTATAATAACTGGGGGGTAGCCAAATGTTAATAAGATAAAATTCATTAAGATTCTTGCCATTCGTCCATTTCCGTCATCAAAAGGGTGGATCCGTATAAATTTATAGTGAAATTCTGATGCGATTAATATTGGGTTAAAATCTTTTTTTTCAATCTGATTTCTATACCAGTCAGTTAAATCAGTCATCAAAGCAGGGGTTTCCTCTGGTGTAGCAAACCAAAACATTTCCCCCGTTTTAGTTTCAACATGGTTAGGTGTTTTTTTATAGTCACCTACAATTATCATTTTTTTAGATGGTTTTCCGTCAGGTGTTATTGTATCTACCTCATAAGGTTTAACTAAAATTAGTTGATGAAGTTCGCAAATAAAGCCATTATTTATGGGTCTCTCTTGATTGATAATACTTAATACCCACTTTATAGCTTTATCATGCCCTTTAATTTCGACATAGTCTTTAAAAGGTTTCCCTTGAGCAGTAATGTTAAATAATATTAAGGCTTTTGTTTCTCCGTAGGTTAGAGAGTTTCCTTCAAGGTTATTAGAATGATAGTTCCAATCTAGTCGAAATTTATCCATGATTCTTAACTCATCATCACTAGATAGTGGTCTTAATGAGTCAAGTTCTTGTTTAAGCTGAAGTGATTGTATTATGTTTTCCATCTTCTCTGTAATGTTAATTGCAATAGGGATAGCAGCGGCATCCTTTTTTGTGTGTTTTTATTCTGTATTTCGATTTGAGTAATATGATATAAAAAACACAAAAAAGATATAGCGTATAGCCCGACCGAAGGGATTGCCCTAATTTTGATTTAACTCTTTCCTCAACAAATCTAATAAACTTATGGCTGTAATTTTAATGTTTTGTTCTCTCAGTTTATTGAGGTGCAAACATTTACTTATTGTTTGTTTTTTGTCTGCGTAAGCAATCCAAATTGTCCCTACTGGTTTTTCTTCTGTACCACCATCTGGACCAGCTATACCAGATGTTGCTAGTCCAATGTCTGTATTTAACGTTTTTCGTACGTTTTCTGCCATTAATCTGATTGTGGTTTCGCTTACTGCTCCTTGGGTATCTAAGGTGTCTTGAGGAACATCTAAGAGTTTTATTTTAATCCCGTTGCTATATGCTATAATACTCCCTTTGTAATAGGCAGAGCTTCCTGATATGCTAGTAAGTAGGTGAGAGAGGTATCCGCCTGTACAGCTTTCTGCGGTGGCTATGGTTAGTTTTTTATCGGTTAATAGCATTCCTACCGATTCTTGGATAGTTACACCGTCTTCACCATAGATGTATTGTGGGATAAGTTTATAAAGTTGTGTTACTTTCGTGTCAATTTCATCTTTTAATTTTTTTTTGTCGGGGTGAGTACCTGTAATGCGAAGTCTTACCATTTTGAGGTTAGGTAGATAGGCGAGACTGAGATAGTCTGGGAGGGAATTTTCCCAATCTTCGATTATAACGGAGATATTAGATTCTGCTAAACCTATAGTGTGTATTGTCCTGTGGTAAATAGAGGGGAGGGTGTTTTCTGTTTGTATGCGAGGAAGGATGTCATTTTTCATCATCGTTTTCATCTCAAAGGGAACTCCAGGCATTGAGATAAGGTGTTTCTTGTTTTTGGTAAACCACATTCCGCAGGCTGTACCCACTTCGTTAGGGATGATGTCGCAGGATTTGGGATATAAAGCTTGTGAGCGAGTGTCATCATTTAATGGGATATTTTTAGCTTTATAGAAGTCTATAAGTGTTTTTAATCGGTTTTTGTCAAGTATAAGGGATGTATCAAAATATGTTGTCAATGTTTTTTTTGTGATATCATCTTTTGTTGGTCCTAGTCCGCCAGTAACAAAAGTAAAGTCACTTTCTGATAATGCTTTATCTACTTCTTTGGAGATGGCTGTTTCATCATCTGATAGTGCGGTCTTTTTGATGATGGTAATGCCTATTTTGACAAGTTCTTGTGCAATCCATTGAGAGTTGGTGTCTAGTATTTGTCCGATTAGAATTTCGTCTCCAATGGTCAAAATAGTAGCGGTTATTTTCATCTAATATAGTGTTAATGTTTGTCTAAAAATATTTGTGTTGTCAGATATGATTAATATATATGTTCCTGTTTTTAGGTGTTGTGGTAATGAAAAATTACTTTGTATAGTGTTGATATATAGTAATTTACCATCTAGGCTATAAAGTGATATTTCGTGATTTTTATCATCGTTAATATAGATTTTATTACTGATTTTTGCTGGATTAGGAAAGATAATCAATTGATTATTTGTAGATAGAGTATTTTTGGTACTGGTAATAATTGTTTTTTTGAACATTAACTTTTTGTATTGATAATCAAGGTAATTAATACTACTAAATCCTGTTCGGATATTAGTATAAATGGTATCTGTAAATGCAGGGATAAAAATTTTACTTATATAAATGCCCGAAGTGTCTAAGGTATTAATAGGGGCAATACTGAGGCTAGTGTCCATTACTATAGACAAAGTGTCTTTGGAAGAAATAGAAGCCACTACCACAGGTGAGTTGTGTAAGTAATTGAGGTATCGGTATGAGATTTCTACCGTATCACCGTTTCCAATGATTTCGTTATTATATTGTATATCTACAATCCTGAGGGCAGGAGAGAGGCTGTCTAGTAATGCTTTTGTCGGGTTTAGCATTGTCCCAATTTTTTCGGTATATTTGGGATTGTACAAGGAGTCTACCCGTGTACCAGTTATGCGTAAGCGTTGGATTACCTGCTCTGCTGTAAGACTAGGATTGTGGCTTCTGAGTAATGCGGCAGCTCCACTTACTACTGGTGTTGCTAGAGAGCTTCCCCAGTCATTGGTATAACTAGAGTCTGTAGAAGTATTGGCGAGAGATACACGCCCTCCTAATGCGATTATATCTATATCTGTATTATAAGTAGTAAACCCCCACATTGTACTGTCTTCTAAGATTGTGGTTACTCCTAAAACATATTCGGAAGATGCTGGTTGATATTGTATCTGATTTCCTGCATTACCCCCTGCTGCCACGATAACTACATCTAAATCTACAGCTATATACCTAATAATATTTGTTAGGATAGTTGGTAGGCTTTCTGCTTCATAACCCCAAGAGCAATTAATTACCTTAGCACCATGTTCTGCTGCGTATAGCATACCGTCATAGCCGTGAGTGATTGAGTTTGGTGTTGCGTCTTGTACTACTTTGATTGGTAACATCATACAATTACCCCCAGTTCCAGCCATTCCTTTTCCATTGTTAGCTTCAGCACTTACAATAGAGGCTACTTCTGTACCGTGAGCGGTAGCAGGTGAGTAGGGAGTATTGTCAAAGTCAGCAATGTCCCAACCAGAGAAATTGTCTGTAATTTCTTGACCAAAATATGTATCGTCATCGTTATTAACGCCATCAATGGTGTCAGCATAATTGTGCTTAATCTTGTTTTTAAGATCTTCGTGAGTGGGTAACACACCTGTATCTACAATGCCAATTACTAGGTTGCTATCCCCTGGCTCTATATCAAAAGCACTACTAAAGTCATGGAATATAATGGGGGAGCGAGATAAGTTAGAGAGTGGGTCGTTAGGAGTGCTCAAAGGATATGCTACGGGTACAATAGTGAAATCTTTGATGTTTGGGTGAACACTAAGCTGATATCGAATGGCTTCGGTAGATAGTTGACTCAAATAAGTAATTCGATAAATTTCTTTGAGAGGGTGGGTTTTGGTAGAAACACCTCTTTTTTGTAATAATTTATTGGTTTGTTGTGTATAAAGTGGTTTTAACTCCTTTATTTGACTGTAAGGGAGTGATAATGTGCGATTGTTTTTTTTAAAATCCTGTTTTGTTATTTTTATATAAAAATGATAAGTGTTTTGGGTATAAGAAGTTAAACAAAACAAGGTAAATACAGTAAGTAATAATAATCTTTTCATCTCCTCCTATACGTATAGAGGTTGTTTTTGTTTCCTTTTATTGGTTTAATTTATAGACAAAGTATTCTTCATTTTTGATGACCTTATTAAGGGTGTATCTAAAATTATCAACTATACTCCCTTCTATTCTAGTCTCTAATGTGGCATTAGCACTTACCCCTAATTGTTCAAGAAATCCATTTATCTCTCTGAGTGATTTTTCTGGACTGATTTCTACTAAAAGATAATCGTATTCATTAGGTTTTATATTTCGGGTATCTTTATTAAGATAGCTAATTTCAAGAGTTTTCCCACTATAAAAAACAGGAACCATATTAGGATTTTCGTATTGAGTAGGAAAGACAGCAACCTTACTAACATCGGTTTTTGTACCGATATATTTCATTACTTCTACCCGAGATTCTTTAGTGTAATATGTTGATAAATACCCCATCATAATAATATTCACGACAAGTGAGATACGCCACATTATATTTAGCCATTTTTTAGGTTTAGGGAAGTATTGAATATAAGCCAAAGAAGCTAAAATCATAAAATAAGGTATGAGGGTAAAGATAAACCGCTCTTGCTTGTTAGGGATAATTGAATGAACGATAAAAAAGAAAAGTACTCCTAAAGTAATTGGTAAAGTTTTTTTCCATTGTGTCCATACAAGTCCGAAAAGTAACACGCCTATTGGCGGAAGTAAGAAGATAAAACCAAATAAAACATAATCAAATACTGGACGAGTGATGTAATTATTAGCATTTTCTACATTATAAACAAAATAAAATAACAGTTTACCAAATGGTTTTGTAGTAAGTAGATAATCACCATATCCATGTACAAGTCCTACCCAAGCCAGAAACGTTATTAATGTAAGAAAAATGGCTTTGTAATCTTTTTTTTGGATAAAGAAAAACCCTAATCCTGCACTTACAAGTATGGTTTGGTAACGTATTGTAAAGGCTAAGAAAATCATAGTACCGATGAGTAATAAATTGCTAACGCTATATTTTTCAGTTTTAATAATTAACCACGTAGCGTATAAAAGTGGTGTCATAGCAACTACTTCTATCAAGGTACGAACGCTTATAAATGGCATAAACCACATTCCTGCCAGCATCAGCCCAGACATAACAAGTGCCTTTTGGTTATAATATTCGGTAATTTTCATGCCTAAATATACTACCCATAAAGACAAAACAATGTGTAATAAACTTACTATAAACATCTTAAGAATAGGAGAGTGTAAACCTATTGCATCCATTCCTGAGAATAAGATGTAAAACATCCCAGGGTATATTATGCTTCTTCCGTTGTCATTTTTAGCATACTCATCTACTATCCAACCTGACTCGTTACTTCCTTCTACCCATTCTTGGGCTACTTCTACAATGAGGTAATGGTCATCGTGAGCATAGAAACCGTTAGAGAAAAATAAAGGAATTAACCGTAATAATAAAGCAAGTATTAAAATTCTTTGATAAGGCTTTTCTTTAAAGTAATTCCAGATTTTTTGTAACATAATATTGTGTTTTAGATAGATTTAAAATCATTCAAATCAGTGTCTAGCAAATGAGTAGGTGATACATTTTTAATAGAATTAAAGATGACCTCTGTACGGTCTGGATAGGTTTTCTCCCAGTCTAGTAGCATATTTTTGATGTTTTGTCTTTGCATATTTTCTTGAGAACCACATAAATTGCACGGTATTATTGGGAATTCCTTAAAATTGCTAAATTCAATAATGTCTTTTTCTTTACAGTAAGCAAGTGGTCTAATCACAACGTGCTTAGCATCATCTGTGCGGTATTTTGGTGGCATTGTTTCTAGCTTACCGCTAAAAAACATATTCAAAAACATAGTTTCAATGATATCCTCTCGGTGATGTCCTAAGGCTATTTTCGTACAATCCAAATCTTCAGCGGCGGTGTATAAAGTTCCCCTCCTTAACCTAGAACAGAGTGTGCACATTGTCTTATTTTCGGGGGTTTTGTCAATTACTATTGAGTAAGTATCTCGGTCAATAATTCGATAATCGACATTTAATGCGTCTAAATAATCGGGTAAAATATGATCAGGGAATCCAGGTTGTTTTTGGTTAAGATTAACTGCTATAATAGTAAATTTAATTTTGTTTGTTTTTTGGATGTGTATCAAAATATCAAGCATGGTATAACTGTCCTTACCACCCGAGAGGCAAACCATTATTTTGTCTCCGTCTACAATCATTCCAAAATCATCAATAGCAGTCCATACTGCTTTACGTAATTTTTTGGTGACTTTTATTTCTTCAAATTCAGCCATTTTATTGAAATCCCAGTTTAGTTTTAATCCTAGCGAGTACTTCAGTCGATATTTTATGTGCTTTTTCTGCTCCTTTTTTTAGCTCGACGTCTATAAGAGAGGTGTTCACCATAAAACGATGATAGGCTTTTCTTTGTGTGGCGTACTTATCAATAATGAGTTCGTATAGTGCTTGTTTGGCTGCACCATACCCGTAATTTCCTGCTGTGTAATTTTGGCGTAATTCAGCAATTTGAGCTTCGCTACCTAATAATTGGTATAGCTTGAATACATTACAAGTATCAGGGTTTTTTGGATCGTCTAATGGTGTGCTATCAGTTTGGATACCCATGATTACTTTCCGTAATTTTTTATCAGGTAAGAATATATCTATAAAATTACCGTATGATTTACTCATTTTTTGTCCGTCTGTACCAGGTACAACCATTACCTTTTCTTGAATTTTGGATTCCGGTATAACGAAAGTATCTCCGTAGTTATGGTTAAAGCTACGGGCAATGTTTCTTGTGATTTCGAGGTGTTGCTCTTGATCTTTTCCTACTGGTACTATTTCTGCGTCATATAATAATATGTCGGCAGCCATCAATACTGGGTAGGTAAATAGCCCCGCACTAATTTTATCTTTATTGAATTTGGCTGATTTGTCTTTAAAAGAATGAGCGTTTTCGAGCATCGGGATAGGAGTGAAGCAGTTCAAAAACCAAGCGAGCTCACAAACAGCGGGAATATCCGACTGTCGGTAAAATATATGCTTATCAGTATCTAAACCAAATGCTAACCAAGTGGCTGCGGTGGCGTAAGTGTTGTGCTTGAGTGCTTCTGCATCACGCACAGAAGTTAAGCTATGATAGTCTGCAATAAATAGTAAAGCTTGATTGTTGCTTTGCTCCGCTAATGCGATTGCAGGCTGTATCGCTCCTAATATGTTTCCTAAGTGTGGGATTCCAGAGCTTTGAATCCCTGTTAATACTCGTGCCATTTGATAATGATTAATTGAGAATGCTAAAATAAACAATGAATAATTAAAAAAGTGTAATTCGAATTTAAATAAAGTTTTATTTTAGAGAAAAGGTATAAAAAAAGAGATGCTAAAAGCATCCCTTTAATGTTGACCGACTAGTAACAACAACTTAAGACCAGGTAGTTCTACAAATAAGTTTACGATTGGCGGTTACAATAATAACAACACGTCAACTCCGAGCACGGCATTTAGTTCAGCCAAATATTATGAAGCGTTTATCGATACTGATGTCTGGAAGTTTCCTGAAGGTAGTGGTTTTGACATGACAAGTGAATTCGGAGGTAAAGTCGGAAACGGTCAGACTGCGAACGCAGGCGGATTAACTTACTGGAACGCAAACGTTTGGAAATCATGAGTTTGAAGACAACTATTTACATCATATTTGAAATGACAGCTCAACTTACAGAAAGTAATGTAGCTATCATAAACAAACAGCAAGGGACAAAATTCCCTGTTGGGATTACTTATCAAAACCTTTACGATTCTCGAACTACTTTCAAGGGGTTATTTCAGAAATTAAACGGTGATGATGTTTGGATATTGCCATCAATTACATCAGCAATTGATATGACAGATGTTAGTTCAGACATTATAATTGAACTTACAAACGCAGAGTTTGTAAATGATTTTGAACCGAGTTTAGATATGATAGAAGAGGTATTATGACACATTTAGACGGTAGCGGAGGAGGTACAAAAGGAGAGGGAATAAAGTCAGTTTGGGATACTGCAGTATTTGGTTTAGGATTTGAACCAAATATTATATCTGAAGTATCTATTTCTGCACTACTTAGCGTACCTTACGCCATTGGTATTCACAAACCAATTGTAAGGCAGTCGGTTACTAATCTATTTTCTAATTTTACGATAGATACAATTTTTAAGGTATCACCATTAAAACTAAACGGTAAGATAAAGACCCGTGCCGTTTGGCGTGCAATTCGCAAAAAAAACCAAGCTTAGGAATAATGCAAATAGATGCGGTTTTGCGGAATCTAGTCACTTTTTCTCAATTCATCAAATATCAGCAAAAGGATATTTACGCAAATTGCTTAGTCTTATGTGTAGATTTCGTCACACAGAAACGGGTGCTCCGCTCGATGAAAAAAGTCAGCTATGAAGAGTTTTTTTAACTTTGTACAGCTAGTGCAAGCATTCCAGTATTTGCCGACCCCGTTTCCGTAGGAGGTATGTACTTATATGACGGCGGGGTTCGAGACCACTCTTGTGCAAGTATGGTGATGGATGCGTATAGCCCTTGAAACGCTATCTGTTTTTAGCCGCCCAAAGGATTACAACATTACACAAACCAATTGGGCTCCTAAATCTGTAGTTGAGGTTTTGACTAGGACAATGGAAATATAATGCAGTTAGAAATATCAAAAAATGACGAGCAACTACAAATTGTGTCCGCAAAAGAAAACAACGCAAGATTGTGGCAAGCTTTCTTACCAAGCATTATGCGTGGCCCTTTTGATACCAACAGACAACGCTTAAACGAACTAAAGAATAAAGCAAGATTGATTAAGCCATTTGAATACAGCCCATTATGAACAATATGAAAGACAATATACTCGTAGCGTTGAGTTCTATTTTTTCATTCCTAATTGGTGAGTTCATTCATAACCCGATTGGATTTGCAGGAGCCGTCGGCATGCTGTATGCTTTATTTATGATGCTTGAAAAGTATTATAGTTTTAAAATCAAAAAGAGACAAAATAAGGAAGAGGAGGAGAGTTGAATTTTTTTTGTTTTTCCTTTGTTATTTAACTAGGAAAATACATACTTGCCTTTGTTATGACTAAACAATTACCCCTTTCTGCCGACTTTATCTATAATAGCTACAAGCGACAACGGATAGATAAATCAGAATTAGATGTACAAACTACTTTGCTTATTAACTCTATAATAAGTAATTCAAGTGCTTTTCCTATAAAAAAACTAGCTGACTTATTTTTGAAAGATTGTTTTAAGCTAAGAATGATTTTTATTCAAAAAGTAGGACTTAAGCAATTGAATGCTGTTACGAGTAATGTGATTTCGACGGAGATGGTTTCGTCTCTAAGCTATGGTACATCTCTAGGGGTAACTTATGGGGAAGTAATAGAGCTTATTAATGCTTATTCATCTGGTGATGAAGTGCGACAAGTAATAGAAAAAGGGATTAATGAAGAAACAGTAATAACCACCCCTAGTTATAATGAGTTCTTATCCGTTCTATCCACATTAGGTAATAATTTTGTTTCATTTTTTAAATCAAGTTTGTATGTTGATGTATATTCTATTATCACTAAGCTCGTTTTAGAAAAAGAAATAACATTAGATAGTGAGCAGGTAAAGACATTAAACCAATCATTATTTCAATCAGCAGAAGAATTTGGGTATTACTCAAGTGTAATTGGGATTTGGACACCTAGTGAAGACGACGAATTTGTACTTGCTAGAAATATTAAGATAAGGTTGGCAATGGCAGGTGATTGTTCTGGTTCTATAACTTTAGATGAATTAAAAGAGTTGTATCTATAATGATTTATTTTTCGGATAGATTCAAAAAAGACATTTCAAAACTAAAAAAAGAAGAACCAAATCTAGCCAATAAAATATTTGCTGTGTTATTCGATATTGAAGAACATATACAGACCCCACTTAGCGGGTACGCCATCATGACCCGGGCAGGTACGGGTATAATACTTTCTAGTCGTAGCAGGGCTATCGTGTCCCATTATACTAGCCACTATACATCATAGCCTAAGCCCAATTCATTTAAGTACAAAGACCCCGCACTACGCCTGCCTGTATGTGATGATATGGGTTTGTTGATACCGACAATCACCGCAATCTCTTTGAGGTAAGAATTGTATTTTTTATTAATTTGTTTGGCAATAATATCACATATTGATTTAAGCTTATACCAATTAAATTATAATATAAGTCTAATTATTAGTATTTTTGTTTATGGGAAGATTAATGAATTTAAAGATAACAGAAAGTATTTTAGAGCTTAAAAAAATCCAAAAAAGATAAGTTTCTATTAAAGCAGAGCGACGAATTCTTTGTTTGATTTTACTTAAGTCCTTAAGTTCAAGTAATAAATGCAACTTTTAGATTTGAGTTTATAATAATATTTTTCAGAACGAGAAAAGTAGAGATTCTACTTTTCTGTTCTGATGGATAGTGTTATTTTACCTCCTCAAATCGCCCAAAAAGAAGTTGCAATGTCCCACATAACCGAATCACAAAGATACACAATTTCGTGTATGCGAAAAACAGGCTATAACCAAAGTCAAATAGCTTTGGCTATAGAAAAAGGCAAATCTAGTTGTTTGTAGAGAATTAAAACGTAATTCAGACGCTCGAAATGGTATATACAAAGCTGATTTAGTGAATAGAAAGTCTAACAAACGTCAAAAAGAAAAACATAAATTCAAGAAATTTACATCCTCTGTTGAGAAAGATATAGAGGACTTATTACGAATAGATTATAGCCCTGAACAAGTTGTTGGTTCGCTG
>Ga0256845_1001190_pt1 | contig 21488 bp, 14 predicted proteins | sample RiftiametaG_FD_189101 | JGI IMG/M metagenome (GOLD analysis project Ga0256845, IMG submission 189101) | Tube worm associated microbial communities from hydrothermal vent at the East Pacific Rise, Pacific Ocean - Riftia | ecosystem: Host-associated > Annelida > Integument > Unclassified ... | reverse complement strand
CTCAAGTTGGTTGCTCTGATACACTTACAATAAACATCAACGAGCCAACATCGCTCGCAACATCAACATTACTAAACAATGCATCTTGCTTTGGCATTTGTGATGGTGACATCCAAACTACTGCAAACGGAGGGACTTCTCCGTATAATTACGCATGGTCAAATGGAATAAATGGTGATCAAAATGGATTTGCCGATGGATTATGTGCAAGTATAGATTCAATTACTATTACCGATGATCATGGTTGTTTAATTGTCGAACCTTTTACAATAACAGAACCTTCAGAGGTAATTATTGGAATTGCAGGAGATACGCTTTCTGGCTGTTTCCCTCATCATGTTAATTTTACAAATACTACAGCGTCCAACGACATTGACTTTACTGTAGTTGACTTTGGTGATGGAACAGAAATGACATACAATGGTACTGATGCATTTGACCACCAATATGAAACACCAGGAACTTATGACATTACAGTAACAGTAACGACTACTTTTGGCTGTGTATACACCATTACTTATAACTCTTTAATTGTTGTACATAACAATCCAGTTGCAAGCTTTTTAATTAGCCCATTAAAAATCACTTCCTTAAATCCAATTGTACAATTTACAGATGGAAGTTCTTACGATGTCACTTCTTGGACTTGGGATTTACCTGGAGGAACACCAAACAATGCAAATACGCAAAATGTGCAAGATGTAATCTATCCGCAAGGAGAAATTGGTGTTTATCCTGTCACTTTAATTGTTGAGAATGCATACGGATGTGTAGACACAACAGAAAGGAATGTTATCATTATTAATGATGTACTCATTTTTGCACCAAACACTTTTACTCCTGACGGAGATGAATTTAATCAAAATTGGCTCATTCATATTTCTGGAATTGACATCTATGATTTTGATTTAAGAATCTTTAATCGTTGGGGAGAAGTGATCTGGGAATCACACGATCCATCTGTTGGATGGGACGGAACATACAAAGGGAAAATTGTACAAGAAGGTACTTATCAATGGATAGTCAAATGTGCAGACCCAGTCGATGATAACAAATACACCTTTGATGGTCACGTAACTGTAATCAGATAAATGATTTTAACGAAATAAAAAAACCGTATCCTTAATTGGATACGGTTTTTTATTTCTTATTATCTTCGTTAAAAATACTAAATTGTACTCAAGTATGTATCAACGTTCTTTTGAATTCTTTGCGTAATATCACTGGTGTCTGATTTCTCAAACTTGTTTCCTGTGATGATTTCATAAAGCTCAATGTAACGATCAGAAACAACCTGAACAAATTCATCAGGCATTACGGGCATCACCTGTCCTTCTAACCCTTGAAATCCATTTTCGATTAACCATTGACGAACAAACTCTTTCGACAATTGTTTTTGTTGTTCTCCAGAAGCTTGCCTTTCCTCGTAACCTTCTTTATAAAAGTAACGAGAAGAATCTGGCGTATGAATTTCATCTATTAGAATAACTTTTCCATCCTTCATTCCGAATTCATACTTCGTATCTACTAGAATTAAACCTTGTGCAGCGGCCATTTCTGTTCCACGTTGAAAAAGAGCACGTGTATATTCTTCTAGCTTTAAATAAATCTCTTCTGGGACAATACCTTGCTTGATAATATCTTCTCTTGAAATATCTTCATCATGTCCTTCTTCTGCTTTTGTTGCAGGAGTGATGATTGGTTCAGGAAACTTCCCATTTTCTTTCATTCCTTCTGGCATTTCAACACCACAAAGAATTCTTTTCCCTGCTTTATACTCTCGAGCAGCATGTCCTGACATGTATCCGCGAATTACCATTTCAACACGGATAGGTTCACAAGCAATTCCAACTGCTACTGAAGGGTCTGGCGTTTCCACCAACCAATTCGGAACAATATCTTCTGTTGCGTTCAAAAACATCGTTGCTACTTGATTCAATACTTGGCCTTTAAAAGGAATTCCTTTTGGTAAAACATGATCAAAAGCTGAAATTCGATCAGATGCAACCATGACAAGTAAGCCATTGTTCAATGTATATACATCACGTACTTTACCATTGTATTCTTTCGTTTGTCCTTCGAAATGAAATTTACTTTCTATTATTGCTTGACTCATTGTTCTTTTTTTTATCTTTTTCGTTCTTTTCTATTTCTTCAATCTTTGCAAAAGCATCAATTACTTTTTTGACTAAACTATGTCGAATTACATCAGACGTCCCCATTCGGACAATACCAACTTCTTCAACTTCTTTCAGAGCATCTAACGCATACGCCAATCCGGAACGTTGTCGATAAGGTAAATCTACCTGTGACATATCACCTGTAATAATGAATTTCGCCGTCATTCCCATACGTGTCAAAAACATTTTCATTTGCATTGTTGTAGAATTCTGCGCTTCATCGAGAATTACAAAAGCTTTGTCTAATGTCCTACCTCTCATAAATGCAAGTGGTGCAATTTCTATTACACCAAACTCAAACATGTCTGCTAATTTTTCAGCAGGAATCATGTCTCTCAAAGCATCGTAAAGTGGCATCATGTACGGATCAAGTTTCTCCTTCAAATCACCAGGTAAAAAACCCAAATTCTCACCAGATTCAACCGCCGGACGTGTTAGAATGATTCGTTTTACTTCTTTATTTTTCAATGCTCGAACAGCTAATGCAACGGCAGTATATGTTTTACCTGTACCTGCAGGTCCAACAGCAAATACCATGTCTTTTTGACTAACTAATTCAACCAGTTTACGTTGATTTATCGTTCGAGGAGAAATTTTGTTGCCATGGTTTCCATAAACAAGAATTTCATCTTTTTCTTCAGTGTTCAATAATTTCTGTCCATCATCCATCATTAAATTATCGATATTATTCTCTGTCAATCGATTGAATTTATGAAAGTGCCTTAAAATTAAATCAAACTTACGTTGAAATTCTTCCATTACTTCTTCATCTCCAGCGATAGTAACAATATTACCTCGCGCAATTACTTTTAGTTTTGGAAAGAATGACTTAATATATTTCAACTTTACATTCCGAACACCAAATAATTCGGCTGGATTAACCCCTTTTATAGCTATCTTTTTTTCGAGCAAATGTTTTTTTTTTAGTAGGAAGAATACTTTTCCCTTAATTAACCTTATTTTTGATACAAATTTAAAACTATTTTGGCTTAATTGCACGGATTTTATTAACAATGGGTATAATAACATTAACAACTGATTTAGGATTGAACGATCATTATGTAGCATCGTTAAAAGGAACAATCCTTAGTTCTGTCACATCCCCATATATTATTGATATCACGCACGACGTTCGACCTTTCGATGTTTCTCAAGCGGCCTTTCAATTAAGATCTTGCTACAAGGATTTTCCGGACGGAACAATACATGTTATCGGAGTTGACAGTGAACCTGTCATTAATTTTGGAGACGGAGATGGTAGTCTACCTTCTATCCTATTTTTTGAAAATCAGTATTTCATTTCAAATGACAATGGATTCTTCGGCGTTTTTCTTCAAACCAAGAAACCTAGTTCTTTTTGGCGAATTGACGATGTTTTATCCAATCCTAGTTTCTTTAAATCTTGCACAAAAAACATGTTAATCGCGACAGCAATTAAGCTACTAAATGGGGCTACAATCGAAGATATTTCATCTCCACACAACTCCTATCGAAACGCTTTATCATCAGTCGCTATTTCAGAACCAAACCTTATTCGTGGACACGTCATTTATTGTGATAGTTTTGGGAATGCAATAACAAATATTGACAAAGAATTGTTTGACAGAAATGGTACAAATACACCTTTCACTATCCGTTTCAAACGAAAAGACTATTATATTGATGTTATTTCGCCTTCTTATAATGTGGTTCCTGCAGGAGAGAAAGTTGCGCTTTTTAACGAAAGTAATTTATTAGAAATTGCAATAAACAGGGGAGCAACGAAGACAACCGGTGGCGCAGCACAATTATTCGGACTTAGAGAAGGAGATGTAATCATGGTAGAGTTTACACCTAAAGGTTCTAAGAATACCATTAACGAACTTTTTCCAGAATTTTAACATGATTACACGAATAGTTAAACTAGAATTCAAACCAGAGAAAATTGAAGATTTTCTTGTTTTTTTTGACACCATAAAACACAAAGTGAATAGTTTTCCTGGATGCTTTGGCATGAAACTGTACCAAGATATTAATTCACCAACAATTGTGATGACTTATAGTCATTGGGAGACACAAGAAGATTTGGATATTTACCGAAAATCAGAAACTTTCGGAGCCGTTTGGCCAATTATAAAACCTTGGTTTAATGCTAAACCTGAAGCATGGAGTGTTGAGGCATATTTCAATGGCTTCGAAGAAAAAGAAGGCTAAAACCTTGTTTTTAATTCCAAAAAGTGTCAATTCTCATCACTTTACCTAAAAGAAGTACTCAGTTCACACTTTTTACGTTGTACATTCCAACTAAAATCTTATTTTTGAAGCTACGAATTGATTTATATTTTCAAACCAAAGAATGAGAGCATTATATTTTAAAGAAATCAAGAGTTTTTTAAGTTCTACCATCGGGTATGTCTTTATTTTAATTTATCTAATTGCTTCTGGAATTATGCATTGGATTGCATCAACGGAAGCTAATTTATTAGAAGGAACAGAAGCTGATTTAATTCCTTTCTTCAATTCCTCTCCTATTATTTTTCTAATTCTAATTCCTGCAATTACAATGCGGTCAATTGCTGAAGAAAGGCGAACCGGCACAATGGAATTATTGTTCACTCGGCCAATTTCTGATTTAAAAATACTCTTAGCAAAATATTTCGCAAGTGTTACACTGCTAATAATTGCAATTCTACCAACATTGATCTATTATTATTCCATGGTACAATTAGCACAAGAGCCTGCAAAATTTGACCATGGAGCAACAATCGCCTCTTACCTTGGACTTATTTTAATAGGTGCTTCTTTTGTTGCAATTGGAATTTTTACTTCATCTTTAACAAGTAGTCAAATTGTTGCTTTTATATTAGCCTTGTTCTTTTGTTGGATTTTCATGCCTGAAATTGGCGGTATAGCGCTGTTGGGATCCTATAATTTAATGGGTGATTTTGATGCTACTGTACAGTATTTCGGAATGAGTTACCATTACAATGCCATTCAAAAAGGAGTCATCGACACCAAAAACATCGTTTATTTTCTTTCTTTAATTGTTGTTTTTATTTACGCAGCATTAACAGTTATTAAATCCTTAAAAAAATAAGTTCATGTCTGAAAAAAAGAACATATTATCCGGAGTTTACAACTGGACCTTTTTACTGATTATTCTTGCAGTAGTTATTTTGATTAACATCATTAGCTCTTTTGTTTACAAAAGGTTTGATACAACTGCAGATCAACGTTTTTCTCTTGCAGAAGGAACAAAAACATATTTAGAACAAACAAATAATTTTAAAACAAGAATCAATTTAAAAATTTATTTGGAAGGTAATTTACCTGCTGAAATAAAACATTTTAGAGATGCCGTTGAGGACAAATTAATCGAATTCAAAGAAATTTCTGGAAATAGAATAGAATACCAATTTGTTGATCCAAACGTTGGAACAGAACAAGAAAAACAAGAATTATTTCAATCCATTTACGCAAAAGGACTTGGGATTCTCCCAATGGACCTGGTTTACATGAAAGACGGCGCCCAAAGTCAGATGATGATTTGGCCCGGAGTTATTATTGAATATGGTGGATCATCAGTTCAAAGTATTCAATTACTTCCTGGTTCTCAAGCTGGCCGACCGTATCAATTGAACAGTGACCAAATGACGAACACAATTCAAAATTCTATTAATAATTTAGAATACATGCTCATTAGTTCGTTGAGAAGAGCAACCCAAGAGAAAAAACCAAGAATCGCATTCCTTCATGGGCATGATGAATTAACCTACGCTCAAACACAACGTGTACGAGCATTGATATCTCCATATTATGCTGTTGCAGACATCTCATTGAATGATTCCATCAACGCATTAGACAATGTTCAAGGACTTATTATAGCTCAACCGAGAAAGCGATTTAGCGATAAAGACTTATATTTAATTGATCAATTCGTCATGAAAGGTGGTCGACTGATGTGCTTTATGGATGAACTTTACTTGAATGAAGATTCATTAAGAAGAAATGGAGAAACCCACACCACTCGTTATCCTGCTTTAAGGTTAGACAGAATGCTCTTTGACTATGGACTTAAAATAAATGACAACTTAGTAATGGATGCACATTGCGCACCAATGTCAGTTCCGTTTGCAAATCAATCATTAATCCCTTGGTTTTACCATGTTCTTGCTACACCAACAAATCATCCGATTTCTCGAAATTTAGAACCTGTTTCTCTGGAGTATGTGAATGAAATTCAGTTTGTAGGAAATAACCCTCGAGTTTCTTTGACCCCTATTTTAACTTCAAGTTCAAATTCGACAGTATCAGGAATGGCTCCTTTGTTGAATTTAGGCATCTACAAGAATTATGGTAAATCGCCTGAATTAGTTGCTGATCCGGACAATGAGAATAACAAAAAATGCCTAGCGGGTCTAGCGGAAGGTTTTTTTAAATCACATTTTAGAAATCGTATTGTCGATGAATTTGCCAATAATTCTGCCATTCATTTTGACACCTTAAGTCTAAAAGAAGGAAAAGTTTTATTGGTTGGGAATGGACGTTGGTTAGCAAACGAATACGATTCAATGCCAACTCGCTTAGGAGATGGATGGCAATACCGACCAAAAAAGAACAATGATTTACAGTTCTCTCCCGAATTGATTAAATTAAAAATACCTCACTTTTTTGGGAATCAAGAGTTTTTTCAAAATTTAACAGACTATATGATGGGCGACAATTCTGTGTTAGACATTAGAAGTCGTCAGATTGACATTCATGAAATGAATAAAGAGAAAGTAAAAACACACGCCAATTTCTTTCGCTATTTAAACATTGGACTTCCGATACTTTCCGTATTGTTACTCTCTTTTTTAATCAACCTTATTCGAAGAAAAAAATACACTAAATAATTCTATGAAAAAAATAATCACCTTACTTCTTGCAGTTACAGTTATCGGAGTTCTTTCCTATTTCGTGTATGACTTAAACAAAAACAAAGGTCAATCTGACACACAATTGATTGAGTTTTCTATAACAGAAACAGAGGATGTTGACAGGGTTATTATCAATGATGCTAACAGTTATTCTTTTGAAATAATTAAAAAAGATGGTATTTGGACAGACAAAGAAGGTGGGTGTATCAATCAAGAAAGTGCCAATTTCATCATTGACGCATTTAAAAACATAGAATTCAAAGGTTACCTTGCCGAGACGGAATTGGAGAATGCAAAAAAAGACATGACGGCTCAGCACATTAATGTAGAGATTTACAAAAATGGAGAATGGACAAAAACATGGTACATCGGAAATTCTACACAAGATCATTATGGGCAAATTATGCAACTAGATTCTAAAGAGTATGGAAAAAGTGCCTTTCCCGTGATCATGAAAATCAAAGGAGTACATGGAATTATTTCGCCACGTTTCTTTGCAGATTCTCGTCAATGGATGTGTACCAACATTTTTAGCCTTGATATAAATGAAATTTCAAAAGTTGAAGTGAATACAAGAGACGAACCTTCAAGGAGTTTTTCTGTAGTGAAAAATGGAAATGATTTAAAAGTCTATCAAGAAGATAAATTACTCGAAAACGTTGATACATCAATGATTTACAGATACCTTAATCAGTACAAGAAAATCCATTATGAATCACCTAATTATGAATTAAACCCTCTTCAATTAGACAGTTTACAGAAAACTACTCCATTTGTGGTTTTAACCGTTACAGAAACCAGTGGAAAAGTAAATAAACTACGTTGTTTTAGAATAAAAACATCTGACGCAACTGAAAAAGTAGGCCACATCGAATTTAGGGACAATGATGAAGACCGTTTCTGGTGTGAATTACCGAATGGACAAATCGTTAAGTGTCAATACTTTGTTTTCAACCCGTTGTTACTTGGCCATATCTACTTCCCGATGGATGAAAGTAAATTCAGAACCGTTGACGGTATAAAAACACAGTAGTCAACTAACAACTTGTTAATAACTCACCAAAAAAAAGCACCTTCATCTTTTAATTTATCAGGATTAATGAATAATTTTGATTGTTATAAATAAAAGATTTTAAGATGAATTTTGTAGTATCTAGTTTAACCTTATCAAAGCGTTTACAAGGAATTTCTGGTGTTTTAAGCACGAGTAACACTTTACCAATATTAGACAATTTCTTATTTGAGATTGAGGACGGTATTTTATTCGTTTCAGCATCAGATGCTGAGACAATGATTCGTACAAAAGTAGAAATCAATTCTTCTGAAGAGAATCTTAAAATTTGTATTCCTGCAAAATTATTGATGGATATTTTAAAGAATTTACCTGAACAACCTTGTACTTTCAAGATTGATTTAAATAATTTTGAAATAGAAATTGCTTACGATAATGGAAAATCAAAAATGGTTGGTTTTGACGGAGATGATTTTCCAAAAACTCCCGAAGTTGAAAACCCTAGTACAATTAAAATTACAGGAGACATTATAACAAGTGCAATAAACAAAACACTTTTCGCTACAGGAGTTGATGATTTACGCCCGGTAATGAGTGGTGTATATTGTGAATTCTCTCCGGAGAACATTACTTTCGTAGCAACAGATGCTCATAAATTGGTTCGTTATACTCGAAAAGATTCTCAAGCAACAAGTTCTTCGTCATTTATTCTTCCAAAAAAACCTTTGAACTTATTAAAGTCAACGGTTTCCTCTGAAGAAGAAGTTCAATTAGAATACAATGATTCCAATGCCGTTTTCACTTTTGGTGATATTGTTTTGGTTTGCCGTTTAATTGATGGAAAATACCCAAATTACGAAGCAGTTATTCCAAAAGAGAATCCTAATGTATTAACGATAGATCGTTTACAATTTTTAAGTTCTGTAAAACGTGTTTCTATTTTCGCAAATAAAACAACGCACCAAATTAAGTTAAAATTAGCTGGTTCTGAATTATCACTTTCTGCGGAAGATATTGACTTTGCAAATGAAGCGAAAGAAAGAATTACTTGTAACTATTCTGGTGAAGACTTAGAAATCGGTTTCAATTCTCGTTTCTTGATGGAAATGTTGAATAATCTTGATTCTCCTGAAGTTCGTCTTGAAATGAGTGAAGCAAGTCGTGCTGGATTATTAATGCCTTCAGAAGCATCAGAAAATGAAGATATCTTAATGTTGGTGATGCCTGTAATGCTAAACCGTTAAGTCTAAATTACTTTCTGTTCTTTTTTCTTGTTCTTTCTTTTGAAGTACAACACATCGATGTATACCAACAGTTTCAATGATATACTATTGATTTGTGGTTGATTAAAGAGTGTTTCAAAAGTTTCAAAATAATGATTTTCAAGCGTAGATTGAGATGTGAAAATGTTGTTCTTGTAAACAATTCTTAATTCACTCCCTGGAATAAAAATCCACCGGTAATTAACATCCAATGTAAAAGCATTGAAACTATTGTTGTGAACAGAATTGCCATTTGCATCAAGAGCTTTATAGTCTATCGCTGTCATTTCACCGTCTTCTCCTAGCTTAACAAAATGACTGTATTCAACTTGAGCCCAATAATGACGTAAGCTGAAATCTACTCCCATTCTTTTTGTAAACACAAATTCTAGCGAAATTGAATTTTCAACATCAACTCTATCTCTATAACCCAATACTATTTCCTGATCAAAATTTGGATCTTCTCCGTAAACGAATCCGAAACCATTGTTATTAATATCCAAAGATGCATCTAACACTAACATCATCCTATCTGAAACCCTTAAGCGAGGACTCAAGAAAAAGCTATACTTCTCTTGATTTATACCAAAGAATTTTACATAACCAATATCCCCATCCAACGCAATACGTTTACTATAGTCAGTTGTAAAGAAATAACTCACTTCTCCTTCGGGATTATAACGAACTATTTTACCAAAATGCCTTGATTCAAAATGATTTACTTCACCAAAAGGGCTTCCTCTAACAGATAAAGACATATACACTTGCTTTTTATGCAGCCCGCCAATATTCAAGAAAAAACCAGAATAATTAAACAATTGTGGTTTGTATAATTCTTCGTAAAACCAATTCAATCGAACGGACCTTTTGAAAAAATTATTAGAAGGTTTAAAATCATTCCAACTAATATTTGCAGAGTAGGAGCGTGAATTATTATTGTATAAAAAACCTAAATCATTGGGATCATAAGTATCGCTTTCTTCGCCATAATCAACACCGTACCTCCATTTTCCTGCAACTTTAGAAAAACCAATATCAAATTTATGTCCATACGTTACTTCATCTTCCATGATTGAAGAGACGCTCACTTTTGAATACAATTGATAATTCCCATCTTTTGTATATATTTTAGCTACACCAACAGAAACATTAGCATCTCTATCACTACCGGCACGTGTAACGTTAGTGTTGACAAATGAAACAGTACTGTTGTTTTGTAAATTCTGAGAAAGAACAAAAACATTGTAATTGGTCAAAGGATTTGTTTGGTATAATCTTCGATTCCCCAGTGAATCTTCAATCACGGCATCCATTCTCGCCTCAACCGCATTAAAGATACCAATACCCAACCCATTTTTTGTTCTTCCAGAAACCTTTGTCCCGTTGATCATTTGAGTAATTCCAGGATTCTCTACAACCTTCTCCCCTTTTGAATCATCTAAATCACCGTATATATCGTATTCATGAAAAGGTGAAGAGGCAATTCTACGCGAATAAAAAACACCTCCTATTTGAAACAAATCAGTCCCTTCAATAAAAAATGGTCGGTTTTCATTGTACCGTACCTCAAAAGGCCCAAGATTTAGAATTTGATTATCGGATCTTGTTTGACCAAAATCAGGAATAACTGTCATGTCCAATGTAAATGCATCATTTATCCCATATTTCAAATCCAAGCCACCAGTTACACGACTTTTCCATGTTTGTTTTCCTGTAGAATAATCCGTTGAATTCTCAACATATCCCGTTACATAAGGAGTAAAAGAAAGTCGAATGGGAGATTTAATTCCTTCAACTCCATTCAAAACTCCTGCTTGCGTCAACTCACCGAAAACTTCAGGATTAGTAGGATTCCATGTCGAAGATTCTCGTACTCTTCTCACTTGTCGCACAAAATTAATGTTCCAATTCTGAACATCTTGATTTGGAAAACGTAGTGCTGAAAAAGGAATTTTCATTTCAAAAGACCAACCAAAATCTCGTTTTTGAACAGAAGACCGCCAAACAGCATTCCATGATTCGTCCCAATAATTTGTAAAAGCTAAAGCATCTAATTCTACACCAGCAGAGGTCACCCCAAAACTAAAGCCATTGGTTTTATTACCATAAGTATCAATGGTAACATTGAACCAATCGGCATTTCCAAAATCATCACGTTGAGACATAGAATAGCTCACCGAATCAGGATGAGGATCATGCATCTCTCCCGCAATATAAAATGCATTGTCATCGTAATACATTTTTACAATGGAGATGAATTGCGATTTTTCTCCATAAACAGGAGAAGCGGTAATAAAATCAGTTGCGATATTTGCTTTTAACCATTGATCTTCAGTTAAAAAACCATCAATTTTAATTTCATTCACGCTTTTTTTAACGGTATACGATTTCTGTCCGAAAGAGAAACTTCCAGTAAAAACAAAACAAACAAAAATGAGCAAATGAAACTTCATATCTTAACTTAGAGTCAAAAATACTCAATCAATTAATTCAATCTTTAATTTTTAATGATTTTAACAAAAAAAATACAATCTACTGGAGTCTAAATCCAACAACACACACGTCATCTATCTGTTCATTATTACCTTTCCAATCAATAAATTCTTTATAAATACTTTTTTCTAAGTCATTCATCGACAGAATAGAGTTGCGTAGAAGGAAATTTTTAAACGCTTTACTTTTGTATTTTTTATTTTTAGGTCCGCCAAATTGGTCGACAAAACCATCTGAAAAAAGGAATAATTCATCTCCAGAATTAAGCTGAACTTCTGACGTAGAAAATTCTTTTATTTTTTCGTAGAAAGCCACAGGCTGTTTATCTCCTTTTATTTCATAAAGTTTATTGAATTCACCCTCCATATTTATTGGTAATTCTGTCAACTCCTCTTTACTATTTCGAATAATCCATACGGGATTGTTTGCCCCCGAAAACTCAAGAATTTTTGTTTGTAAATCAATAACACACAAAGAGATATCCATTCCGTCGTAAATATTCTGTCCACTTTGAGAAAAAGTTTCGATGACAATTTCCCGCGCTTTATTGAGTATTTCGGCAGGTTTAATTATTGAATATTCTTTCACTGCTCTGTTCAAAGCATTACTACAAACTACACTAACTAAAGCACCTGGTACACCATGACCTGTACAATCTGCAGAAGCAATCATTATTTTAGTGTCGACTTGGAAGAACCAATAGAAGTCACCACTCACTACGTCTTTAGGCAAAGAAAGCACGAAAGAATCCGGTAGAAAAGTTTTAATATCTGATTTCTTCGGTAGAATTGCATTTTGAAGACGTTGGGCATAATTGATAGAATCTGAAATCGATTGATTTTTTAATTCAACAATTGATTTTTGCTTTTGGATGAGTTTATTTTTTTCAGCTAAAAAAGCATTCATTTTCTTTCTTTTCTTATTTACAGAAAGTATAAATATTAAAATCAAAAGAATGAAGCCTCCTCCGAGTACACTCATGTAAATGGAGTTTTGCTTTTTATCTAGTTGAACTTGGTGTTCAAATCGTTCCATTTGAATTTGATTTTCAAATACCAAACTATCTTTTACCATTTTTTCTTTCGACAACTTTTGAACTTCACGCACTCCAAGTTCTTTTTTCTTTTCATTATCTTCGAAGACATTGATCAATTCAAGAGATTGATTCAAATAGAAGTAGGCTGAATCGTATTGTTTGATTCTATAAAAGTACCTCGATTTTAATTCTACCAAATCAATTCGAGGTTTGATAAAGTTATTCTCTAAAATTACCCTATCCGAAAAACGAAATATTTTAACCAAAGAATCATTCTCAAATTCATTAAAATTTAACTCAACAATGGAGAGTAATATTTTAACTTCTGCTTCAACATCACCTATTCCTTTTCGAATTAAATATGCTTTTTCTAACATTTCAACACGTTGTACAACTGACAAATCATTGTTGATCATATTAGCAAAAGAAGATAACGAGGATGAAAGATTGTAATCAAGTTTTTCATCCTCAAAAATATTTATCGCTTTTCTAAAATAAAATTGTGCACTGTCTTTCATTTCTAATTTAGAAAAAATTCGTCCTAAACCAGCATAAGAAATCCCGACATCCCCTTGATTACCACTTTTCAATTCTCTTGTTAAACTTCTTTGCTCAAAAATTAATGCTAAATCATACAAATAGATATTAGAATAAACAGACGAAATATTATGTAAAGCAATTGTAAGACCATCATGTGCGTCGATATACTCTTGTGATTCTTCCTTACTTTTGTCAATTATTTGTTGATTTACGTCAAGAGAAATAAGATGATATTTCAGCGCATTTTCATAATCTCTTAAATCAACAAAAGCATTCCCTATATTCCCATTTGCATTTGCAACACCTTGTGTGTTTTTTGCCTTGACAAAATAACTCCTTGCTTTAAAAAATAAATTTTTAGATTCTAAAAACATTGACAAATCTTCAAAAAACCATCCTTTTGTCTGATACGCGCGACCTATAATTTCATCATTATTTGTTTTTAAAGCAAAATACAAACATGAATCTGAATAAATCCGTGCTTTTAAAGAATCATCAAATTCATATAAATTGAATAATTCTGAATACCTTTTATATTCATTAACGTCATCTTGATTCTGTCCAAAAGTTGTGAAAGAGTATATTAAGAAAACAACGAAAAATATTTTCATGTAGTGTTAGATTTTCTCAAATATACGATTTTAATGATTCATCCATAAATTATCTTTATTTTTGGCATAGAAACTGTTTAAAGCAGAAAAAAAACATTATGAAAAACACAATCATTACCCTATTACTTGTTGTAATATCCTCGTTATCTTTTGGTCAACTCACAAAAGAATACACAAAAATTACTTATTTAATCCCCAAAGACATTGTCGAGAAAGAATATACAATATCCGTTAAGAATATCGTATCAACGAAAGAATATTGTAAATTGGCCGTTACTGTAACGAATAAAACAGACGCCATTTTATTGTTTGTCCCTCAAGAAGGATCGTTTAATTTTGAATTTGGAAGTCGTAAATCTGACACTAAAGATTTCTACATTATGCCTCATGATTCGAAAACAAAAACACTAACGGTTAATGGCGGAAATGAATTTTTACAAGAGAAGTTCAGTGCAAAATTGGGACTATTAATTAAAATACCAACAGATAAAGAAGTCATTGAGACACCAAATTTTATTCTCCCTGCAACGAAAAATAGTTTTTCAACAGGAGATTTCAATGTTGTATTAAAGAAATACAATGCATCTACGAAAGAAGCAAAAGCTATTTTTGAATGCACCTATACAGGGAATGATATTGCTGTTGTAAATCCATCTCACCTTTCAGTTTCTGCTGTAAGAAAGGGAACTGACGAAACTGTCATTTATGCTAATGACAATAAAAGATCAAAACCAACTCCCTTAAAAAATGGACAAAAAGTTAAAATAACGGCTATTTTTCATATACAAGGGAGAATCGTTGACATGCAATTCGCAACAATGGAAATTATATGGAATAATACGTTCATTGTTACACAACCATCGCCTTATCTTCTTCCCGTAATTAATTTTGAGCTAGACAAGAGTCTTTCTAACTAGCTCAAATTAATATCACTTAAGTAAAAGAGTAGCGTTTGTCTACTCTTTTTTTGTATGTTTATGCAAACACAAAATAAATTATGAAATTTCTCCAAATTGCTTTACTTCTTTTTGTTACTTTTTCTATGCAAAATGTTTCTGCACAACGAAAAAAAAAGAGAGGAAATAAAACAGAAACATCTGAAAAAGACAACTCCAAAACAATTAATGATTTAACTAAAAAAAGTAAAAAATTTGAAGGATTATTTACCATTTACCAAGACACAACTGACGGTTCTATCAAAATGTCAATTAAAGAGGACCAAATAGGGAAAGAATTCATTTACTTCAGTCAAAATTCCGACGGTATTGCTTCAATGCGAAGTAACCGAGGAAATTATAGAGGTTCTAAAATTATTAGAATTGAACGTTACTTCAACAAAATTGAATTTATTGCTGTAAATACCAGTTCGTATTTTGATTCTGAAAATGCAATTTCAAAAGCATCCGAAGCAAACATGAACAATGCAGTTGTTGCCAGTGTTAAAATTTTAGCAGAAAGTGATGGTGCACTCCTCATTGATGCAAATAAATTATTCTTGAGTGAAACATTTTCACAAGTTAAACCCCCAAGATATCCTGGTCAATCCCCAATGGCATTTACACTTGGAAATCTCAACAAGGATAAAACAAAGATCAAAGACATTCGCAGTTATCCGGAGAATACAGACATCGAAGTGGAATATATTTACTCAAAAACATCCATTTTGAACGGTGGAAATCGTGACGTTACAGACGGTAGAAATGTATCGATAAAAGTATACCACAGTTTAATTGAAATGCCAGAAAATGATTACCAACCCTTGTTTGAAGATCCTCGTGTTGGTTTTTTCACGACACAAGTAACAGACATGACTTCTCCAGAGAATACGAATTACAGAGATTTAGTTCACCGTTGGAAATTGGTCAAAAAAGACCCCAGCGCTTTAATTTCAGAACCTGTTGAGCCTATTGTTTGGTGGATGGAGAATACAACTCCAGTTAATCTTCGCCCTATCATTAAAGCTGCTGCAGAAAAATGGAATATTGCATTTGAAAAATCAGGTTTCAAAAATGCTGTTGTCATTAAGCAACAACCTGACGATGCTGATTGGGATGCGGGAGATATACGATACAATGTTCTTCGTTGGACAGCATCTCCATTTCCACCATTTGGTGGTTACGGTCCTAGTTTTGTCAACCCTCGAACGGGACAAATTTTGGGTGCAGACATTATGTTTGAATTTCGATCTGTTTTAGGAAGATATAGAACAGAAAAAGTTTTCAGTGAGCAATCCATAGATTTAAACAATGAGAACACTGACCTTCACATAGGTTGTCAAGCGAGTGAATACGGCGCAATGAATAGTGCATTCGCAGGTCTTATTCTTCAATACATTGACGGAGAACCGTTGGAAGATAGTAAAATGGTTAAAGAATATTTACATTATCTCATTCTCCATGAATTAGGTCATACTCTCGGTTTAAACCATAACATGAAAGCTAGTCAAATGTTAAATCTTACAGAACTGAATGATCAAAATTTATCCGAAGAGAAAGGTTTAATGGGATCAGTTATGGATTACCCTTCTGTTAATGCTGCTCGAAATCGTTCAGAACAAGGCTTATATTTCACGATGAGACCTGGGCCTTATGATTTATGGGCAATTCAGTTTGCATACGAGCAAGGTAGATCTGTTGAGGATACAAAGAAATTATTAGACCGTTCGACTGAACACGATTTAATGTTTGGAAATGATGCAGACGATATGCGTTCTCCAGGAAAAGCCATTGACCCTAGGGTTAATATTTACGATTTATCCAGTGATGCGATAGCTTACGGAATTGAGCGATTGGAATTAGTAAAAGAACTTTCAACGAACATTCTAGAGAAATACAATGAGAATAATACTTCACACCAAGACCAAAGAATAGCTTATTTAGCAATGTTGCGACAATATCGAGATGTTGCTAATGTCACATCAAGGTATATCGGAGGAATTTATGTGGACAGAGCTATGATTGGTCAAGAAGGAGCTACTCAACCATACACACCCGTAGATTTAGCAACCCAAAAGAGAGCAATGTCAAGTCTAGAAAAATATATTTTCGCAACTGATGCAATGACATTTTCTGCAGAAATATATGCCAATGCCGCTCAACAAAGAAGAGGATTTAATTTTTACTCTAGGTCAGAAGAAATTAAAATTCACGACAGAGTATTAAGTATTCAAGTTGGTGCTTTGAATCACCTACTACATCAAAACACGCTTCAACGAATTGTTGATACGGAAATTTATGGAAACGAATATGAGCTTTCAACAGTTTTGGGAGATTTAACCAATGCTATTTTTAAAAGTGATATTGCAGGAAATGTCAATTCATTCAGACAGAATTTACAATTGGCATATACACAAAAACTCATTCACATTTTGGTTGGAAAAAACAGTAGTCGTTATTCAAATATTGTACAATCACATGCCTTGTATTATTTGAATCAAATACGAAAGATGGCCAATAACACTTCCGGAGACATTGCAAGTAAAGCACATAAAAATCATTTAGTAACATTGATTGATAACGCTTTAAAAGAAGTTAAATAAATTTCAATTATTCATTATAAAAAAAGCCTCCAAAAAATGGGGGCTTTTTTTATAATTACTTTCTACGGTTTATATGGATCAATTATTCTACGGTTATTTCACGAATTTCTTGAAAGTTCGATGTTTCAATAATTACAAAATATGTTCCTACTTCCAATTTATTTAAATCTATCTGAGTCGAATTATAGAATTCTTTCTTGACAGTAACCCTTCCTAATAAATCTATAATTTGAATACTGATTTCTTGATTAGAGTCAAAACTTGTTTCAATATATAAAATATCACTTGTTGGGTTTGGATAAACATTTACTGAAGTAGCGAATAATTCATCTAATCCAATTGTATTTATTATTTCACAAATTGAAGTATCAACACAAACTCCTTCTGTTAAAATAACAGCATAACTCCCGTTTGAAATAGGTGAAAAACTTTGATTATTTTCTCCATTCAGAGAAACATTTCCATTACAATTAATCCATTGATATACTGCATTAGAATTTACGGCTGAAATAGTCGCTCCAATTACATTCGTAGAAATGTCAACAGAATTAATTGTTAGGTCTAGAGTAATGATTGAATCACACCCTGAAGAAGCACCTCCTACTATAGTGTGTGTAGCCAAATTATTTGAAGATGAATATGTAATTCCATCTATCCATGTAAAATCTGCACAAGAAGTATGTACATCAACTCCTAAAGAAGAAGAGTTTACAGTTAGATTTATTGTAATTGTACTATCGCAGCCAAAAACATTTGGAATTGTATCGTAATAAGTACCATTTGAATTCCATGTATGATTCCCACTTGGAGAAGTGTAACTCCCACAGGTTGACTCATTTATCACAGAAGAAGATTCACATGTAAAAACACGAGTCTGTCCAGCTAAAGGTGAATTATCATTATTACGAATAGCTCCAATAGCAATTGTATTCGCATTTTCACTCAAACTAATCCATCTACCACCTCTATCACCTGCAGATTCTCCATATATATCATTTCCAAATTGAACCCAAGAAACTCCATTCCATTTCAGAATTTTAACTTGACCTGTATTTGCCCCCATATAATCGTAACCAGTTGCTCCAACAGCTAAAGTATTAGCATCTGAACTAAGGAAAACTGAACGACCGAGCCAATCATCACTGTTTTCACCTTGAATATCATTTCCTTTTTGAACCCAAGCAGAACCGTCCCAATCATAAACCTGTACATATCCTGAATTATTACCATTGTCATCGTTATAATCTCCTCCTACAGCAAAAGAAGTCCCTGAGGAGTTTACACTTACGGCTGTTCCAAATTGGCTTCCTGCAGAAGAACCATCAACATCATTTCCTTTCTGCAACCATACTGCTCCATTCCATTCAAAGACCCTAACATGGCCAGCGTTTATTCCATTATCACCATTTAAAATAGCACCTATTACCAGAATATCTCCATCAGAACTTAAAGAAACAACTCCAGATCCATCTCCTGCATTTTCTCCATCGATATCACTTCCCTTTTGCACCCAAGAAGTTCCATTCCATTCATAAACTCTAGAATGTCCAGAATCCGCTCCATTACCATTGTTACCTGATGCTCCAGCTGCAAAAGAATTCCCATCTGAACTCATGCTCACTCTTTCTCCAAAATAATCATTAGAAAATTCACCTAAAATACTATTTCCCTTTTGCACCCATGACACCCCATTCCATTCATAAATTTTCACATGTCCTTTTCCATAATTTGGAGCTCCAGCAATAAAAGTATTACCATCAGAACTTAAAGAAACAGAAAAGCCTAATGCAGCTTCATTCACATCTCCATAAATATCATTTCCTTTTTGTGTCCAACTAGTTCCTCCCCACTCAAAGACTCTAACTCTACCGGAATTACTACCATTCACATCATTTCCTAGAGAACCTACGAGAATTGTTTGTGCATCAGCACTAACACTCGTTGAATTCCCCAAATAATCATTCATTGCAGTTCCGTCAATATCTCCCCCTTTTTGAGTCCATTGACTATAAGTAGATGATGTTAGAAGTGTAGTAAAAAGGAAAACGATTAATTTAGATTTGTTTAGCATTTTTTTTTTTCAAAAATACATATATTTAACTTAATCTATCGTAACTAAGATAACATATAAGTCATTTTTTTAGACTTAACGAAGCGGCTAGTTTTCTACCCATAGAAAAGCTCCCTTGCAATAAGTAACCTCCTGTTGGAGCATCCCAATCGACCATTTCTCCAATACAATAATAATTTGGCTTGTTTTTTATTTCATACGATGAAGTTAAACTCGAAATGGCAATTCCACCAACCGTTGATATAGCTTCATCGATTGGAGCTAAATTAATCAGTTGTAGTTTTAAAGATTTAATCGCTGTTGCAAGAACTGCATCATCTAAAAATTCAATTTTATTCAATTTTGACTTTATTAACTGAATTGCAGTTTTAGAAAGTTTTATTTTTTCTTTTAGAATACGTGATCTACTTCCTTGAACCCCTAATCTTTTCTGTATTATTTCAAGAGATAAAGTAGGTTTAAAGTCTATGTAAATTTCAGCGTTTTCTTGAACACTTATTTGCGTTCTTATGTTTGGACTCAATGCATAAATTGCATTTCCTTCTAATCCAAATTCAGTAATCACAACTTCTCCTTTTTGTTCAAGATCACCACATTTAATTGCTATATTCTTTAGTGGCTGACCGGCATTATTGTGAATAAATCTTGATTCCCAGATCGTTTCACACGCACAATTAGACGCTTCAAAAGGAAACGTTTTTATTCCTGCATTCTTAAAATTAGTCAACCATGAACCGTCTGAACCTGTCACTTTCCAACTCGCTCCACCTAATGCAAAAACCACAATATCAGCTGTCACTTCATCTTTAGAATTGAAAAATAAGTTATCATTCTTCCATCCTGTCCATGTTTGCTCGTATTTTATTTCAACTTTGTTCTCTTTTATCCTTTGAAGAATAGCATTCAGAACTTCGATTGGTTTAATTCCTTTTTCTGGGTACACTCTTTTACTGCTGCCAATGAAAGTTGGAATACCTAAATCACTGAGCCAATTTTGAAAATAAACATTATCGTATTTTACCAATGCTTCCTCCAAGAAATTTGAAGGTGTATATCGAGTTATCATCTGTTCAATTGGTTCAGAATGAGTGAGGTTAAACCCTCCATCTCCAGCGACTAGAAATTTACGTCCCAATGATTTATTCTTCTCATAGATAGTTGCTGAATATTTAGACGTGTCGATTGAAGCTGCAAAAAAAAGAGCAGACGCTCCTCCTCCGATGATTGCGATGGATTTTTTGGGTAATCTATTCAATTTTTATTTTTTGTAAAGGTAATTAATCTTAGTAGAAATGAATAATGGTACAGACAGGTCGCGACCTGTCCGTACCATTATTCATCACACGACCTGTCGTACTATTATTCTTCACACCTATCCGCACATCTAATTTTATTTACACGACCATCTTGCTGGATTTTGAGAAATATATTCTTGAATGCGAATAAATTCAAAATTATCTCTAATTATTCTATCATGAAATGATCGGTGCCATTGGAAACCTAAATATCCTCCTACCCTTATTTTCTTAGAAGAAGTTGTTTTCAAAGCACCAATTAATTCAGAAATTGATTTTATTTTTTCACCATTTTTCTTTTTTAAAGAATCAATTTCAATTATGAGATGAAAATGATCTGGCATTACGATATAAGAATGAATTGATACGTATGAATATTGCTTTTCTAACCATTTAATTTGTTCTTCAACGATCCATCCATAAATATTCAATTGCATTTTTCCGGTACTCACATGACCAAAACTTTTTATAAAATCCTTTACATTAGAAGTGATGAAATATTTATTACTTGTGGAATAGTCGTACCCTTGAAGCCGTTGAGACTTGCGTTGT
>Ga0256845_1001189_pt1 | contig 21506 bp, 18 predicted proteins | sample RiftiametaG_FD_189101 | JGI IMG/M metagenome (GOLD analysis project Ga0256845, IMG submission 189101) | Tube worm associated microbial communities from hydrothermal vent at the East Pacific Rise, Pacific Ocean - Riftia | ecosystem: Host-associated > Annelida > Integument > Unclassified ... | reverse complement strand
CCGATACCAAGGGCACCCCACAGGGCATCAAAAAGGCGACACGTACTCGAACAATTTCTCTTGAAGTCACCGAGTTGAGCACCTCCCCAGACGAAGACCGCAAGGTAACAGCCGTCGCTCCACGCCCGTAGGCGAGCCAACCTCCTATCAATCGTAGCCAAGGAGAATTTCCCACTTCGTCCGCCAGAGAACGATCTTGGCTCAGTAGCGGCGCGAGCACAGCCAGAGGAAAGTAGACCGCCTCACGAATCGCCCCCATGCGAGCCCCCCCTTGGGGCTCCCCCTGTTTGAGTTCTTTCGCGTAGGAAGCTCCCAACCCTTGAAAGAAACCTCTCAGACCTCCCGCTTGCCGAGCGCTTCCGGCAAGCAGATCTCCTCGCGGGGCGCCCTGATAATATTTAGGGTCATCGTCTAAGATCACGACTGCAGCTCTTACTCCGCGCAAAGCAGAATGAGTGACCACCAGTTGACCGACTTTTAGTAGCGCCAATTGCGAGACACCCAAAAACACGAATAGAATGGGTATGATGGCCATGAGCACCTCAATAAAGATCGCCCCCCGATCGTCAAGAAAACCAGTCCCCCCCCCACGCATGATCATAAAGCACCTCCGGCGCGACCGGCAGACAGCCAATTCACAATGAAGAACGACAACGCATAACTCATGGTTCCCACCGCGAGAAATGGCCCCAATCGTAGAAACATCATGGGCTCCTGCGCGGCGTCAGCCCTTGCGCCCCCCTCTCGTTGAGTACTAGCAGCGCGTACCTTTTGAGGTAAAATGAGCCAAAGAGAGCGCAGTAACAAGGGGAGAAGTCGTCCATTGTACGCCTCCATTGCCAGGGCAAATAGAGCAAGCAGAACGAACGAACCCAGTTCCACCTCAAGCCCAGCCATGGGACCTAGTAGCGCGCCCAAGGCTGCCAGCGCCTTCACGTCCCCTCCACCAATCGCTCTGCCGCCTGAGAAGATGTAGAGAGCGAGGGGCACTCCCCCCACCAACAAAACACCTAACAGGGCACTAGACAACCCAGCGCCTCCCTCCAGAAAGAACCGTCCAGTCAAGGCGATGAACAGAGCACCCAACGTAATCAAGTTAGGCATGCGTCCAGTTCTTCCGTCGATCACTCCCAAAACCAGAGAAAGGAGCATGGCAAATGTAAGAGGAATGAGTTGTGTCATCAGAGCGCTCGATTGAGGGGTCATGTTCAAGGGGCGCCTACTGTTTCAATCTCCTGTTGGGCTTCTCCTAGTTTGTCTTTGATCTTGCCTCCTATTTGATTCCAAAGTCCGACGGCTCCCACCACAATCACGGCCAGCAGAATTACATATTCGACAGTTGACATGCCTCGCTCGTCCGCCCGCAAATTACGCAAGCCAAACTTCATTTTTGTAACCCCGTTCACATGAGCCGCAAAAGGAATTACAGATGTTCTTTTATCGATGTTTTTCATTATATTGAGCTTTCACCACAGTTAAAAAAGAGCGTTTTCGCCCCTCACCCCCTGCTTCGGCCCGAGCTACGTTCCGTTGCGTAAATAATCTCAATTTTCTGATTCACCCGCCTTGAGCCCCGCTAGCTGCTTACCTAACTTCCTGTGGGACTGCTTTCGGACGCAGTTCGCACTCTTCGCCTATCAACTTCTCCGTGTTAGGCTGTGCCGGCGCCCCCCATGTTTCTGCCCTCTCTCCCACGTCACACCCTGCACGCTCTCCTCTGGGTGATGACACTGAGCGTCGAAGGTTGTCTGATCCCCCCTCCGACTCCGTTAGAAGAACCCGAGCGCATTACCCCGAGTGTCTATGCGGAGCAGGCGGTACCTTCTCTGCTCACGCCAGTGCAGACATCTAGCAGCGGGGCGAATTTGCCAGAGTTCTTGGTACCATTCGTCTCAGACGATCTAGGTGAATTGGTAGTTGGTAAGTTGTACCTCAACTACGATAGCGACAATATTTCCATCATTGGCAGTACAGACGTAACCCCCAGTACCCTGGACGCAGGCGACCGCCCCATGCGCGTGACTTGGCTTGAACCAGAAAAAAAGCCGGCAGGCTGCTACTCTGTCACTCTCGCAATTACACATCTAGACAACTACACGCGAGACTTTCTTCGAGAAGTTCCCATCGATAACGAAAAGACAGCCTTCACTACTTGGTGGGTCGCCCATGACATCCCGTTGCAAGATGTCAATTTGCTGGATTGTGAGTCTAGCGCGATGGTAAGTGCCCCCTAAAGTTCCTTACAGTTTGAAGGAAATACGCTGCATTTTCGCCCAACTACAGATGCTAGAGGTGGTCCAAAATGCCGCACTACCTCCAATTGTGCCCACTCATCGCCGCTCTACATGTCCTACTGGTCGCGACAGCCGGCAAGCCCGGTCGCCGCTCTAGGCCTCTTGGGCGGCGTCAGCTCGCAGGGAGTCGAACGCTTCCTCCATCGTCCGAGTCGCGTCCATCCAAATCGCTGTCACTTCTTCTGCTTTGAGCCCCAAAGATGCCAATTCTTGCCAATTGCCCTGCTCATAGCTCATGACAGCTGCAAAAATTCCACCATAAACGCCCGGTTTTCCCAATAGAGCACGAGTTACGTCCCTTCCTAGGGGCAACTCCTTGACTATCTTCTCCATTTTTACGTCAAGCATTGTATCCAAAACAGAAAAAAGCCCCACCGTAAAGGCGGCCTTGCGGTCCAATTTTTCCCCCCCGACTTTCGCCGCCAGCTGCTCACACATATGGGCCCGCAAAAGCGCAACGCGGGACAATTCGCTAGGTTTGTTTGGTATCCCAGAAACAGCCAACATGCTCACCCACTTTCGTAGGCGGGACTCACCCAAAAGCATCATGGCATGTTCGACCGTTGCCACTTTTCTTGCAAACGTAAATGCCGCAGAATTCAGGCATCGTAAGAGACGAAAACTAAGGCCTACGTCAGCGCCAATCAGCTTGGCCAGCTCAGCAGACTCTGTTTTTGGGTCATTTACTTTGCTCAGCAAACGCAACACGGCGAGCTGATTGGCTGGAGGGCGCTTGCCTTTTACAATCTCGGGTCGACAAAAATAGAAACCCTGAAAGAGAGTGAAGCCAAGCGCCTTGGTTCTCTCTAGCTCTTCTCGCGTTTCAACTTTTTCGGCCAATAGTGTGACCTTAAAATGTTTGAGCCGAGCCACTACACCTTCGAGGTCTTCGGGCTTTACCAAAGACAGGTCTACCTTAACAATTGAGGCCAATCGCAAAAGTGGCGACCGCGAATCGTCCGTACTGTAGTCATCAAGAGCTAACGTGAAACCTTCATCAACAAGAACCTTGAGACGCGCCAGATTGTCCTGGGTCGCTTCAACGTCCTCCAGCACTTCCAGGACAACCTGCTCTTGGGGCAACATTGCCACCACACTCGGGTCAAGAGCCTCAGTAGGACAATTGATGAGCATCCGTGCTCTCCCCACAACTTGCTCAATACCGAATTCGGCCAATAGATTGATTACAACAGTGGAAGTGGCCGCCATCGGACTATCAATTTGAGCGCTCTTGGCCCCGCCGTCGGCTCGATAGAGAAGTTCATAGCCCCAGAGTTGACCCCTCAGATCGAGAATAGGCTGGCGGCCGAGAAAAACATCTGGAGGTAACTCAACCTGAAGTGCCTCTTCCCCCTCGTTGGGCCTTCTCATGCTTTTCACAGCTACCATGGGTATCAATCTCCGCGCATCTGGAGAAAAAGTCCTTCTCTTCGCATGCCCTCCTTTCGTACGGATCGTTGAGCCAACAATGTAAGTCAGTCTTTGTTTACCATTGCCCCGGCGCGAGAAATTTCTACTTTTCCGATGGGCTGAACCGAATAGTATGATCCAAATCTAGAGAATACCCGCGTCCGGCTCGCCACATAAAACGCCCGCTTCCTTGGTGGGTAGCGGGCGTCTTATGAGAGACTCCACTCATCGAGTGGGAGCCATAGAGCGAACTCTGCTTAAAATACGAAGAGGCTCTTAGCGAGGGCCACCCATGCCGGGGGGTAATTGCATTCCGGGAGGAAGACCACCGGGCATTGCGCCAGGAGGACCGGGCGGCGTAGCAGGCTCGTCCGATTTCTGAAATTTCTCTTCTTTGGCAAATGCCCAGTCAGAAGCCCACGAGCTGATAGAATAGATCTGCTCATCACCCACGACCTGCGCCCAGCGACTGGAGCCCTCAGCATTTTTTCCGAATCGAATTTCTGTCTGGGTCGAGTCACCAGATGCGATGATCAGAGTGGCCAAAGGTTCGTCTAAGCCAACCTCAACAAGACTCTTTCCATCACCAAAACCAGAGGCGCTCAGCTTCTTAAAGGCTGAGAGCAGGTCGGTCACCTTTTTTTCCTCAAACTCCTTGATCTTCGCAGCTGAGAAAGCCTTGGGACCTTTGAACTTTGCGGACCATCCTTTATCATCCTTCGCTTTTTTAAAGGAAAACTCCCCGTGTTCATTCACGAGACTCACAGCTGTTGTCTCTTCGGAGTCCAACTCCAAAATAGCTAGATCACGCCAACCTTTGGTATCACGCTGATAAAGAAAGCTTGAATAGCCGCTCAAGATGAAAACGGCGGAGGAGCCGTCGACCCGGGCCATTTGACCGCGCCCACCGCTCTTGCCTGCCCAAATTTCACGAACAATTTTGTCTCCTTCGTAAAATACTGCGTGCAATGCTTTGTCGGCGCTGACCTTGTACTGCCCGTAGCTCTCCTTTTTTGAGCTGACCTGCTCCTTCACCTCCAGCTTGAGCAGATTGGCTAAAAGACTTTCAACGTTCTTTTGGTTGGCAAGCGCCTTTACTGGTGTTTCGAGCATCCATTTGTCCCCGTCTTTCACGAGAACATTCTTTGCCCCAGGTTGAGCGCTTTCACCCTCACCCTTTGCGGGAGTTTGGATTTCGATTTTTGTGATCTTGGCCGTCTCCTCTTCGGTAATAGAAAGAGAAGGCAACTCTTGTGCCGAACTTTCTATGCTGTGAGCTGCTTCGAGTTTTTGCTCGCCTTGGGTCTGCAAGTAGTAGCCCCCGCCTAAGAGTCCGAGAACTCCTAGGGCGACGTAGAGCTTTGTATCTGGTCCATTACTCATAATAGTATTTCCAATTGACTCGACGATCGGTCAACGAAGAAGGAGCTCAAGCCGCCTTCTTTCCTTCGGAAGAGGGCTTTTGTTTCGGGGTGGGTGAAGCTTTGACAACCGGAGCATTGCGGCGAGCATTGCGTGCTCGCCAACGAAGTAAGCCAAGCAACATAAACACAAATGGCAGGCCCAAAATGAGGGTGAACTGAATTTGGTCCTGTACCTTGGTTCGCGACTTTCGGTATTCCTCGTCCTTCTTACGCACCGCCTCGTTCGTTTCGTCGGCCTTGAACTTTGGTTTCTCGATACTTGAATAGGTTAAGTTTGGCTCACCCAAGATTTTCGCACTTACGGCGATCAGGTCGGCGTCTCCACTCATCCAGTCCAGAGTGTTCTTCAAGGCCAAAATGGTGGGAGTGAGGTAACTCTGCGCGTAAGGCTGAGCCACCATGAGTAGATCCCTATCACCCTGAGCGCCTCCAAATTGCTGCATTTGGGGGGGCATGGGCGCGGGATTTCCTGCTCGAGCAAAGGGGTTCGCCAAAAACTGACTAGACGCTATCACTAAGACGCGAGAAGAGCCTGCGGCAACATCGGCCACTTTTAAGTCTTCGCTAGGATTGCCAGCAAAGGCGCTTTTCAATTTTCCCTCGGCCGTCGCAGCTATAATCTGCTGATCAAAGGGTGGCCGCGGCTCCCAACTCGCTCGTAGACTCATGTCCACAGTCTCACCTGATTCGATGGAAGCAGCTGGTGTGGTGCGTGCCACAGCCTTGAGAGATACACTCTGAGGCTGTTTATCTCGCAAGAGAGTAATGGAAGAAGGAAAAGGAAACATGAGCTCTTCCATACGGAAAAATCCTGGAAAGCTCGTGTCCAAAAGCTTCTCGTCTTCATCAAAACGAGGGTCGTTGACCACATGGGCGACGCCCGGATGACGCATCCATTGCATGCCCCCATTGCCCATGACGGGAATTCGAAACTGAGCACCATGATCAAGAACAGCGTCCTTGTGCATCTCAATTCCGTATCCAGTAAGAAGCTGATCTATCCCATGCAAAGAGAGCTCAGCTTTCATGGTCGGGTCATTGGCTTTGAGATTAACCGCGGAGGCAATTACCGCAAGGGACTTGCCACCCAACATGAGAAACTCATCAATTCGACGCAGCTCTAGTTCGCTGTAGTCCTTGGCAGGCTGAGTCATGATCAGACCATCAAGTTCGCCGTCAATGGCTGCAGCGCCATCACCTAGGTCAACGGTTTCTATAGAATAGAAAGGAAAATTCTGAGTGATGATTTGCTGAAGGTTGGGCCCCGCTTGTTGTCCCTGCTTAGGGATCAAGTTTTCCTCGGTAAGCTTGATTTCATCCTTGTTCGTGATCACGCCAATGCGATGTTTAATTTCATCGTTCTTATCGCGAATTTCACGCAGCTTATTGGTGATAAAAAACTCAAGTCCATCACCACGCGCCGGGTGCAGCGCTGGAATCACGCCTTTTTCGCTGCCGTACTTAAAAACGATGCCCATGAATCCTTGTGTTATGGATGCACCGTCACCTTTTTGAGTAGCGTCGACAAATGGCTGCTCTTGCAAGCCAGCCTCACGAGCGCGATCTTTCAGTTCGTCCGTATCGGGCTCAATGATGGTGTATTTGAAGTTTCCTCCACCATTGGACTCGTACTCATGCAAAAGATGCCTGAGATCGCGAACAAAAATATCCAGCTGAGCTGAGCCAGTTTTGACATAAACGTCCACCTGAACGGGCTCTTTTAGACCACGAATCAAGCGTCCCGAACCTTCACTGAGGGTGAAACGGTCGTTCTTGGTCATGTCCTTACGAATGAACGCATTGGAGCTGAGTAGGTTTGCCACAATCACAATGATTGTAACGATGAATAGATAGAGCCCTGTTTGAGCGGCTCTCATTCGCTTTTGAGATTCAGTAGCCATGAGTTTAGGCCCACTTACGACGCTCTAAGGCGCGAAAAGAAAACATCAGGGAAAGCACCGTGATGGAAAGGAAATAGACGACATTGCGCGAATCGATAAGACCACGCATGAAACCACTTAAGCGTGATTTAAAGCAGATGTAATTGAGAACTCCTGAGGCGCCGCCCATAAATTTATCGGCGAGGTCAGCGCTAAACCAGAGGGCTCCGAGCACGAAGAACGTGACAAAGAAACTGATAGCTTGACTGCTGGTTAGTGAACTGACGAGAAGTCCCACGGACACAGCCGCGGCTGCGTAGAGAATCACCCCAATGTAGCCGCTTACTACCGGGCCAGAGTCTAGTGGTCCTAGGCTCCAAGGAAATTGAAACATAAAGACTGGGTACGCAACGGAAGCCGCGATGACAACGAGCACCAAGGAAAAGGCACCTAGGAACTTACCCAAGATCACATCGCTGTCCTTGACTGGCAGGGTAATCAACATCTCCAGGGTTCCACTCGCCCGCTCGTCGGCCATGAGACGCATGGTAATGACAGGAACGACGACGATGGATAGACCTGCGGGCAAGAACTCAAAGAGTCGTTGCATCGAAGCACGGCCAATGTCCCAAAAGTTCATGAAAAACATTGCCCCAAGCCCAACAAAGCTCAGACAAATGACAACATAAGCCAAAGGAGAATCAAAGTACGAGCGAAATTCTCGCTTCGCTATAGTAAACACAGTGGACATCTTAAGCTTCCGCCTTTTTATCTTCGACGTCGCCTTCTTCGGGCTCCGTCTCGTAGTTATCTCCAGAAGTAGGGGCATCATCGTCACCGACAGCTTCCTCCTCAATGGGGCGGCCCCTATCAAGAGCTTCGTCGCCCTTCGTTAGGTCGCGGAATACGGCATCAAGAGATTGCGCGTCACGTCTGAGTTCCAGAAGCGTCCAGCCCTGAGAGACCATCAAGCGGAAAAGTTCCGCTCGCAAGTCTCCGTCTTGGGCGCCGGAGAGTTCCACTCGATGAGCCTTGTCATCTGTTGGCAATTCTCTGACAGATTTTACGCCCGCCAGACGCTCAAAAGCACTCGCTATCTCCCCGTACTTCGGTCCAGACTTTCCTCCCTCTGCCCCTTGCTCGTCGACACTTACGACATAACGCACCGCGCCGGTTCGAGCCCGAATCTCTTCGAGGGCACCGTCAGCTACCACGCGCCCCTTGGACACAATGATAGCTCGACTGCATGCCTGCTCGGCTTCTTGCAGGTTGTGGGTTGAGAGTAGCACCGTACGCTCTTTGCCAATTTCTTGAATATAGCGAATTACCTCGGCCTTCTCATTGGGATCAAGATCGGCGGTGGGCTCATCAAGAATGAGAATTTGCGGATCGTGCAAGAGCGCTTGCCCCAGCCCAACCCTTTGACGGTAACCATGGGATAAGATCCCAATGTCCTTCTGAAGAACCTGTGCAAGCCCACAAACTTCGATGACATTCTCCATACTTTTTCGAAAAGCAGCGGGAGAAATACCGCGAATATTTGCGACGAACTTGAGGTAGTCGAGGACAACCATATCGGTGTAGAGGGGAGCCCGCTGAGGCAAGTACCCCAAGGACCGACGCACCTCCAGAGGATCTTCAAACACGTCAATACCGCACACTTTTGCCGTCCCCGAGGAGGGCGCCAAAAAGCAGGTAAGAATGCGCATCGTGGTGGATTTTCCAGCACCATTGGGGCCAAGGAAGCCAACGACTTCGCCTTTGTTGACCTCAAAGCTCACCTTGTCCAAAGCGCGGGTTGTCCCAAAACGCTTGGTTAGGTTGCTGGCCTGGATCATGACATCTGTAGTCATCCGAGCTCTCGTTTCTTAGAAATAGTACATGCTCACGGGCAAACCCACGTGAAGCGGCCGAATCCTATCGACGCCGCTCATTCTGTCAATTCCTGGCGAACAAATTGCCACCCATTCGCTCCTTTTCGGAAGAATCGAAGAAAAACACACCCTAGCGGGAATGCCTGATGGCCCTCAAGAGTTCTCAGAACGGCGAGCGTTAGGTCAAGAGAGCTGCGTCCACCGCTTGACGGGTCAAATGAGGGGCGAACAATTCGATGAACGAGTACACATAGCCTCGTAAATAGGCCCCGCGTGCGATGCCAATAGCAGTGGTTGAAGCGGGAAAGAGATGAGAAACATCCCGCCCCACCAAACCACTATCGGCGGCTGGCTCAAAAGCCATACTGGCGATGATTCCGACGCCAAAACCTAGACGCACGTAGGTTTTGATAATGTCCGCGTCCATGGCACTGAGATCGACCTGGGGACGGAGACCGCGCGCCGCAAACGCCGCGTTGATTTGTGAGCGTCCGGTGAATGCGGAAGCATAGGTGACGATCGGAAACTGGGCTATTGCCTCCAAAGTCAGCTCCTCGACCTCAAGCAAGGCATGTCCTGCGGGGGCGATGATGGAGCGATTCCAATGATAACAAGGCATCGTCGCCAATTCAGCCACTTCGGTCAGACCTTCTGTTGCAATGGCTAAATCAGCGCTTCCACCAAGAGCTTCACCAATCACTTGTTGAGGACTTCCCTGATGAAGAGCCAAATGTACGTACGGGTAGCGCTTACGAAATTCCACCATGACGGGCGGTAAAACGTAGCGAGCCTGGGTATGAGTCGTGGCTATCGTGAGGGAGCCACGCTCCGCGTCTTGAAAACCCCGAGCAATACCGTGCAATGCGGAACAATCGCGTAACATACGCTCAGCGACCCGGTGAACCTCGTGACCAGGCTCAGTAAGTCCTACGAGACGTCGTCCTTTTCGATGAAAGAGAGGAAAACCGAGCTCATGTTCGAGCAGCTGCAGATGCTTGCTGAGACCCGGTTGCGATTGATGTAATTCTCCGGCAGCGCGGGAGACATTGAATTCGTTACGAATAATCGCTTCAAACACCTCAAGTCGCTGCAAATTCATTTCTCTTATAACTTATCATTCTTTATCAAGAATGAATAATTCTTTTACAGAATATACAAAGAGCCGTAGTTAGCTCACTAGATGGACTACGCAATGAGCCTAGCTGGACTTTTCGTCGGGGTTTTGATCGGCGCCACAGGAGTAGGTGGCGGTTCGCTGATGACGCCCATTTTGGTCATTCTGTTTGGTGTCCCGGCCAGTGCCGCGGTTGGTACCGATCTGCTCTTCGCCGCTCTGACAAAGGGGGCCGGCACAGCCCTACACGGTTTCAATCGTTCAATCAGTTGGAAAGTGGTGGGCCGTCTCGCCAGTGGCAGCATCCCTGCCTCCCTTGCCATGCTCTGGCTCCTACACAATGTGATCGACCAAAACGAATTGGGAGATGTGATCACTGTTTCCTTGGGAATCGCGCTGGTGCTCACCTCACTAGCAATCTTTCTTCAACCCCTCCTGCGCAAGATATTTCGCAAGGGCAGCCCCAGCGACCGTCCTGGGTCTTCAGAAGATCCTTACCTACAAAAAAGAATGCTTCAAGAAGAGGAGGAATGCGAGGCTCGCCCCGAGTCCGTACTTCCCACGGTCGTTATTGGAGCCATTTTAGGGACTCTCGTTTCTCTCACCTCGGTCGGGGCCGGAGCATTGGGGGTGATGGTACTCATGACTCTCTACCCCAAGGTACGTTCGGTCCGTATCATTGGAACTGATATTGCCCACGCGGTACCTCTCACCCTAGTAGCAGGCTTGGGACATGCCAGCATCGGAGTGGTCAACTACAGTATCTTGGCATCCCTTCTCCTGGGTTCAATCCCAGGCATTGCCCTAGGCTCTCATCTAGCCTTTCGCCTTCCAGAAAAAGTCATGAGGCAATCCCTTGCTGGAATTCTGATCTGCGTGGGTGGTAAACTCATTTTTGTCTAATACGCGTCCTGAGGAGCTTTGAGCCCTTGGGGTATCTGCAAATCTATCACAGGAATTTTTCCATCATTACTTTGATAGGAATAGCGAGCGTAATTCCCCATCACTCGATAAACATAATTTCGAGTTTCTTTGTAGGGAATACGGGCGATAAATAGGTCGAGAGGCAAACGCTCTCCAGCCCTCAGCCAGCGAGTGAGAGCCTGGGGACCCGCATTGTAACTAGCCGCAGCTAACTCGGGACGATTGCCAAACATATCGAGTAAACGCCGTAGGTAATAGGTACCGTAAGCGATATTGACAGCAGGAGCGCGCATTAGATCTGGGGCGTAATTTGCATCGATCTCCCCGGCAATTCTCTGAGCTGTAGGCGGAATAATTTGCATCAGTCCAACGGCGGCGGCAGGAGAAACCACGCGAGGCCGAAATGCGCTTTCCTGGCGCATGATACTATAGACGAAAGCCGCAGGCACTTTTCGCAAGGCAGTCTCTTGCTCAACAATTTCTCCGTAAGGATGAGGATAGATGCAATCCCATTGCCAAGCCGTTTGAGAGGTGGGGGCTTTGGCAAGAACAGACCACGAAGCGGCTGATTGAGCTATTTGAAAACGGCGTTTGGCACTCTCCAATTGACCATAAAGACGACACAATGCTTCTCCACTGCGTTTACCGTACTGCTTTTTCAAACGCGCTTCCTCCATTCGTAGGGCGCGCTCGGCTTGATAGTCGAGCCCTACTCTGCTGAGACGCCACACTTTCTCTGGCAGGGAGAGTTTTAAGGGCATGCGCAGCTTTTCTTGGGCGGTTAAGCTGGCTCCTGGTGCTATCCAGGGAGGAATGGGCTCCCCTAAGTCGCGCAAACGCGCCGCTGCAAGAAGCGCCGGAAAGCTCAAGGGGCGACTCTCAATCACCTGATTCAATCGGGACAATGCAGCGTTCTTTTTCTTCGCGCCCAACATACCCACGGCCTGTAACTCCATCAGACGGGCGCGCTCCCGGGGACTTTTCTCAACGTCCAATAGACGTTGCAACTCGCCTATTGCCTTACCGTATTGCTCACCTGCCAATCGAGCCACGGGAAGATCCCTTTTAGCAGAATCGATATGACGACCACCTTTTTTAAACTTTTTAAGATAGCTCTCATAGGCGCGAATTGCCTCACTCCATTGGCCATCAATAAAACGGAGACGAGCGGCCTGAAACGAGGAGTGATCCGCGTATTTTCCACCCAGTTTTGCCAGCTTGTCATACTTAGCAATCGCATTCATATCGCGATGAGAGCGCGCCAACGCCTTAGCTTCGTAATAAAGATTTTCTCGACGGGCAGCTCCCCCATGAGCTGCCGCACGAGCAAAGAGCTCCGCCGCTAAAAGATAATTCGAGCGAGAAAGATAGACCGCCCACGCCAGTCGTGCATCTGTTTTTGCGGCATACGCTGTTCCACCCGCCATTTCCAAGAGAAGCTCCACCTCGTGCCGAGTGCGCTCCACCAATCCGCGACTAGAAAAAGTCTCAATCCGTCCAAATCGCTCAGCACTCGATAGACTTTGCGAAGGATCTAACTGGCTCATCATGCTATCAAAACCCGGTGAGTCTTTTACGTCCCTGCTCTTGTCCAAGGAAGCCCCCTGGGTTGCCAGCCATCGGTATTCTTTTGCCGCTTGCCTATTTTTTCCTTCAGCAGCCAAAGTGCGCGCATTCAAAGCGTGAGCGCGTAAAACAAGGGCAGCCATTTTTCGCCCCTTCTTCTTTTTTAGTAGCCGAAGAACTTCCTCGGACAATGTTTGCGCTTTTTGAACACTAGAACTTTTCTCATGAGCCTCTGCCAAAAGGAGCAAGTCCTCGGGACTTTTGCTCTTGCCGATAAAGTGTTGAAGCAGAGTCACATCCAGGCTTTGTCTTGCGGCTGCCAAACGGACCTCCTTGGCTTCGTCCGCAAAGAGGGGCCAAGTCTCTTCCAATTGGTCCACGCTGCGCAAAGCGGTTTCCACGTCTTTTAATTCAAGCGCCACCAGCGCGCGAGCATAACGTACCTCAGGTGACTTTTTTTCGTCAGGGGTCGCCCCATCTATCAACCAAGCGGCTCGTTCGAAATCTCTCCTGCGCAGGGCGTCAGCGTAGCTCGTTTGAGGCTTCACTTCTTCTTTTTGAACCTTGGCAGCTCGAACGCCTTTTTCAGAGACAGCCCGCCGCATCACTACGCTCGTTGAACGAGACTCCTGATGAGAACAAGAAAGAGGTAAACCTAGGAAAAAACCTGCGGTAAGCAAGGTTCCGCCCAGACTGAAGACCAATAGCGGGCGCACAGAAAGATTCTTTTTTCTTTTCAATCTCTTCTGCTTTCCTGCCATTTTTCCCCCCCAGGGAAATGCCCGCGCATCTCCCCACTTTTCAGTTTCTCGCTCCTAGCACAAACGGTCCACCTTCCGCTTTTTCAAGGTACGTTTTTAGAACAATAGCATTAGAGCATGCTCAGTGGATCTACATCGACAGAAAGTCGCACCCGACGCTGTAGAGGAGCGCGCACAATTGTAAGTAAAGCCTTTCTCAAAGGAGCGCGCAACTTTGCCCTCAGCATGAACCGGTAGCGAAAACGATTACGCAAGCGAGCCAAAGGGGCGGGAGCTGGTCCCAAAAGCTCCACCTGGGGATCTGTATTTTCGATAAGCTGGGCAATTCGCTGGGCCTCAGCGGCAACTTCCCCCTCATTCATGCCATCAAAACGAATGAGGGCTACATGAGAAAATGGTGGGTAGCCCACCTCTTCGCGAACAAGTAATTCGTGAGCAATGAATCCTTTTACGTCATGATGAAGGGCGGCCTGTACTGCGGGGTGGTCAACGGAGCGCGTTTGAATCAAGACACGACCGGGCGCACCCGCTCTGCCTGCCCTCCCGGCAACTTGCACCAACAATTGAAAAGTCCTCTCTGCGGCCCGAAAATCGGGTAAACTCAGTGCTGCGTCTGCGTTCAACACACCAACCAGTGTCACACCGGGTAAGTCATGTCCCTTGGTAACCATTTGAGTACCCACCAAGATATCGACTTCGCCCCGACGCACACTTTCAACTATCTTCTCACTTTTGGTCCCCGAGGCTACGTCGCGATCCAGACGTGCCAAACGAGCGTGAGGGAAACTCTCGGCCAAGAGCGCCTCAACCCTCTCTGTACCCAAACCCTCTTCGGCGAATTTTTTGCCGCTGCAGGCAGGGCAACTACCAGGAATGGGCGCATTAAAATCGCAATAATGGCACTCTAACCTCGCCCCGCGTACTCTATGCACCGTAAGAGCAACCGAACAATGGGGACACTCCGCAATGGTGCCACAATCGCCACAAATTAGACTGGGCGCAAAGCCACGTCGATTCAAAAAGAGAATCGTTTGACCTTTTTGAGCAAGGTTCTCCTCGATGGCGCGATGCAATGGCAAGCTCAATAAAGGGTCTCCGCTGGGACCGGGCCCAAAACGGGTGAGATCTATCAACTCGACCTTAGGTAGACTCGCCTCTCGATGAGCACGCCCCGGCAAAAGCAAGCGCGTCATTCGACCGGCGCGAACCAAAGCCTCACTGCTCAGTGAGGGAGTCGCCGAGCCCAAGACACAAAGAGCTCCCGTGCGATGTGCACGCAAAAGAGCCATGTCACGGGCATTGTAACGCACGCCTTCCTCCTGTTTGTAGGCACTATCATGCTCTTCATCTACGCAGATGAGTCCCAAGTTTTGCACGGGAGCAAAAAGAGCAGAACGAGCGCCCACAACTACCTTCAATTTCCCTTCACGCAGATCGCGCCACATCTGCAGGCGGGCAGGCTCGGAGAGCCCACTGTGCAATACCGCAATTTCATTGCCGAGACGTGCACGAAACCGTTGCAACAGTTGCGGGGTCAAGGCAATTTCTGGAACCAAAATAATCACACTGCGCCCCCCCTGCAGGGTATGCGCAGCCCCATGCAAATAGACTTCGGTCTTTCCAGAAGCTGTCACTCCATCAAGTAGAAAGTGGGCAGCACGCCCCTCATCTGTTGCCCGATTGAGCGCCTCAACTGCCTTGAGTTGCGCGGCGTTCAAAGTGGGCGGGGTGTCCAATTGAACCTCCGAAGCAAAGAATCTGTCCACCAACTTTTCTTTGCGTTCAATGAGAACTAAGCCTTTTTCTTGCAGCTTTTTTAATAAGTTGCGCGCCGTAGAAAACTCATTCGCCAAGCTAGCAATTTCAAGAGGCCCTTCCTTATGAAGTCTTTTTACTAAAGCAAGAGCATTGCCTCGCAGGTCTGCATAACGAGGCTCTCCTTCATTCAACTCCCCTTCGCCGCGCCCCTCGCTCAGCGAAGCAACTTGAACCATGCGCCCGACAGCCTTTAGTTTTTTTCCACCCTTTTTCTCCAGTTCTTCTGCAGTTGCTCGCTCCAGAGCAGGTAAACCCAGGCGAAATACTTCGCCAATGGGAGCGATATAATAGCGGGCCAATTCGAGCAAAAATGCCCTCAACTCATCAGGCAGGGCCTTGGTCTCGTCCAGGGCGTATAAGATGGGCTTAATTTTCTCCAGGGGCACTCCTGCTGGCGGCCCCTTCTCTTCGTCAATGATCACCCCCAGGCATTTTCTACGCCCCAATTCCACCAAGACTCTCCCCCCTGGCAAAAGGGGCATCTCCTCGGGTACTCGGTAGGTAAAAGCTTGCCCCAAAGGAATGGGCAAAGCGACGCGGGCATAGCGGGGGCTGCGGGGCACCTCATTGGATACCAGGTTCTTCACCGACGTAGAAGGCGTGCAAGCTCCCCAGCATCAGGCCGACAAAGGGGCTCTTCTGCCAAAATCTCGCCAAGCCCCGACGACTTCAGATATTGAGGAGCAAGAGAGCGCAGCGCCCCTGGAGCCGAAAGTATCTCGCCTCTTTGCGAGGGGTTCATCATCGCTAAGGCAAGAAGCAATCCTACTTGGTAAATATCAGAGGCCGAGGAAGGCTGCTCTCCTCGCAATACCTCAGGCACCAAAAAACGAGGCGTTCCTTGAAGCAACTCTTCTTCCTTTAGAGCCCCGCTCTTGAGAGAACGAGCTAAAGAAAAATCGTTTAGCCAAACTCGAGAGTCAGAGTCGCCCCCTGTACCAAATAGAATATTGCTAGGGGTCACGTCTCTATGAATAATTTTTAACGAGTGAACTCTCTTGAGCACATCACATAATTCAGCCAGCCACCCCATCATTACTGGCAAAGAAACGGCTCTGAGCTGCTTGTTGAAGAGATAGGCATCGAGGGTCTCCCCTTGAATATACAGGCGCCCAAATTCACTCACTTCACAATAGGTGCCCAGCTCGTTCATATTCTGAGAGCACCCACCTCTCTCTTTGTGTTCTCCCAATGCGATTTCCAGCTCTTCGCTCAACACAAGAGGCACTACACCTCGACCCCGCGCCGCGTGGTGTAAAAACGCCTCGACAAAGAGGGCGCGCCGCTCCGGCTTCACATTGGCAAATTCACGCAATCGTTTGCTCGCCACCAAAGAACTACGTGCGTTCAATAACTGAGCATCTTCCTTCTCATGCAAAGACCGAAGGAGTTCAATCTCCGTACGATTACCTTGATGAATAATCGACATCAGTCCTCCCGGTTGAGGCAAGACCAAAGAAAAGCACAATCGTTAATGCTTTGTACCACTACGGATCTGACCAGCTGTAAATTGTCCCATCACATTGCGCATTTGTTGAGCCGCACTCGGATCCATCTCACCTTCAAAAAGTAAGACGGGGCGCCCCTCTCGTACAACCCCGCGAATTCGAGCCCGAGTCACCCCCGCTCGATCCACGATATCGGCAATTTCCGCCATGAGCCGCGGCGGGATCCGCCCTCGCGAGCGAGCGATGCGTCCCTCACGCACCACAAGAACAAAAAGTGTTCCGGCGCGTTTCAGCCCCCAAAACCACAAAAGAGAGGCCAATACGAGGAACAGAATAAAGAGATTGCGCACCCTAGGTGGCTAGAGAGAGAACCGCGCCGCGTCAATAAGAGAATGCCAGCCCTTTATTGACGCCCCGGTGCGGCCGCAAGAGTCATTGAATATGGACACAATCAACGCTTTTCCCTCGGACTCATTCCGCTCCAAACCAGCGCTCCTTTTCATCGGTCTTGGGATAGTATTCACCCTGACCGCTTGTTCAGAAGCCCCACTACAAGATTGGTCCAACGCGAAACTGCATGCCAAGTCAAAGAGTTGTGAGTCTACGACCAAGCACACGCCCCGTAGTGGAATGATTTGTAATCAGGTCAAAGAAGCTTGCAAAAGCCGCAACCTAGGGTGCAAGTAATTAGCGCAATTTTGTGAAAGCTAGTAGTCCAAAAGGATCTGGTGGGTCTGCGAATGCCTCGTCTTGAAATGTATTTTCTAAGACACGTTGCGACTCTTTACCCCAGGGAGAAAACCCCCATTCCGCCTCTTGAGACATATCTGTAATGTCTGCGTACATGCGCCAGACGAAGGCGCCTGCAAAACCGGGCACTCCCTTCATGGAGCCCAATAGGCCGGCGTAGGCGCGAGCCTGAGCGTATTGATCCACATCAACCACCCCTAACTCTTCGGGCCAAAGCCAAGGTTGAATGGCCGTGTCTTTGCGAGTGGTGTAACCAAACTCTGTAAAAACGACAGGGCGCTCGTAGCGTTCCGCCAACTCGGCGACTTGTTGAGCAACTCGATTCCCCCCGGCTTCAATTTGTTCCCACGAGGCATTTTCTTCCCAATGGAGCGGGTAAAACGCATTGATTCCAATTACGTCCAATTCGCTCAAAATGAGAGTATCGTCTACATCGTCCCAATTGGCCGCATAGGTCAAAAGCCCGGCGTAATGACTACGAATTTTACCTACTAATTCGATAAACGAAGGAGCCTGACTGGTGGTTACCCAGCTGCGCAGCTCGACACCGGCGGCTAACATATCGACACCAGACTCTTGGGCGACATCAGCCCAAAAGAGCACAAATCGTTGATAACTTTGCACCCATTTATCGAAACGCTCCTGATTTCTCGGCTGCATCTCGGCGCGCCACTCACCGCTCTCCAGCCAAAGGTGCGGAACCAACAACACCCGAAGACCCCGCGCGTGAGCTTGAGCTACAGAGCGAATAACGCGAGTTCGCGTGAGCTCAGAAGGTTGCTCAAAACTAAGATCGACACCTGCACTTTGGGAGTCCCAAACCCGACCAAATACAGTTAGACTGATCCAGTCAGCCCCCATCTTGCCGACTTCACCCAATGTCTCTTCAAAAGGTGCGCTTGCGTAACCGCGCCCAGGCTGCAGGTAACTTTCAATGGGGCCAATTGTCATTCCTCTCACGGGATCAAGATGGGCTTCTCGCCAACCACGGGCCCCAGCGGGCAGGCGTAGAGGTGTTCTTACTTCCCCTGGAAACGCACGCTTGTGCGCCAAAGACAAGCGGGGCACTCGGGGCTCACTTGAGCGCTGCAAGGAATAACTTGCGAGCGACTCTCCCACCTGGCCTTGTGTGCCATCGGGTATTCTGCCGGAATAAGCGCCGCAATTTGCTAATAAACTAGCAAAAAACGCCCCCATAAGTGAGCTACGGCCCCTTGAGCCAAAAAAGCTGCGAGTTTTCACCCGTAGAGTTTCGCGTAAAGTTCTAATAAATATGCTTCGCTCAAATCACGCAGGTGTCCAAGCACCAAATCGGCCTCAGAGTTTTTTAACTCAGCAAGACTATAGCTATGGGCGACAGCCACAACTGGCAGACCCGCCGCCTTGGCCGAAACAATTCCGTCCAGGGAGTCTTCAATGACCAAGGCTCGCTCGGCCTTCTTACCAATTTGAGGGCGCAGCCACTCAATGCCCATCTGGTACCCTTGAGGATCAGGTTTTGAGATCGTGGTGTCTTCTGCGCTAATAATTTTTGGCACAAGCTCACGAACGCCCAAAGTATCAAGCCCCAATTCAATCTCGTCGGTGAGGGCGCCAGAAACAATAGCCACCGGGCCTATTTTTGCACGCTCTTGAATCAAAGACCGAGCGCCCTCAAAAGTTTTCAAGGAGCCGCGCGCTCTCTTCATATAAAGAGGACGCTTGTCCTCTACTAATTTCATCACAATTTCGCGAGTCACTTCTCGGCCCTCCTTTTTTAGGATCGCCTCAAAAGCCCCTACATCGTCGTAACCTAGGTATTCTTGCCAATACTCTTTCTCGGTAATTTCAAAACCGAGGGGACGTATGGCATCACGAAATGCTTCCAAATGAACGTGCTCATCATCGACAAGCACGCCATTAAAATCAAAGAGGGTAGCGGGGAACACGCCTCTTACTTACTCATTGTCGCAAAGAGCATCAATCATTCGCAACAGTATGACTGCAATTTCTGCGCTAATATTTTGAGCAAGACTACTTTCTCGGTGCACAGGCTGCTGCCCCCACCTCAATTTTCCAGCAAAATAGGCAATTAATGAGCCCCTGGCTCTTATAAGTGCACACCCTTGTGTCGTTTCTTGCGCTGGGTTGGCCGTTGTGCCAGCTTCCGCGCACCCCGAGGGGCGAAAGGACTGTCAGAGAACGCATGAGTAAAGGCGATTTGTTGGAGATGGAGGGCTGCATTCAAGATGCCCTCGGCGGCGGCCAGTACACCATTAAGGTGGATCAGGGTGGCGCCATCGTGCGCGCTCAGCTTTCGGGGCGTATGCGCCGACATCATATTCGTGTTCTTCCGGGCGACCGAGTGCGCGTGGCTGTATCACCTTACGATTTGACTCATGGTCTTATCGTTTATCGTGGTCGCTTCTAAAAAAAGTTCCACAGCTCTATTCATGAGCTGATCTCAATCAAAACGTCGTGCCTTTGGCACGGCGTTTTTTGCTATGACCCTGGTGATCTCCCATGGGACTCCCGCAAACCTCAGTATTTTTCCTCGGCGGACTTTGCGCTCTTGGGCTTTTCGTGGGCTGCGACGCCAAGACTAAAGAAAAAAAGGTTGAGGCCGAGAAAGCCCTCCTGCCCCCGAGCAAAAATCCCACTCATCTCTACATTCCCCAAAAGAAAGCAGGGGACGCATCTATCGATGTGCGCGACGCGCAGAATCATATCGCCCAGGACATCGATTTTGGCTTGGCTCACGGGCACGTAAGAAAATCTCGCTGCCCCCAGGAGATGGTCTTGGTAAGCGACTCATTTTGTATCGACCGCTACGAAGTGAGCCTGGTAGACAAAGAAAGCAGTCGATCCCTCTCGCCCCATTATCCCCCAAGCCAAGAGCAAACGGCACGACTTTTTGAAAGATGGTTGAGAAAGGCCCCTCGGTCCAGACGATCCTTAGGTCGGCTTTTGCCTGTTCCTGAGCCCCCCGCCTTTCAACTTGCAGAAAACTTCTCCCCCAAGGCGCGCTCTCAAGCAGAACAAATTCCATCAGGCTACCTCAGTCGCAAAACAGCTGAGCTAGCGTGCGAAAACGCAGGAAAACGACTCTGCCATCGTGAAGAATGGCAAAGAGCCTGCCGCGGCGAAAATCAAACGACTTTTCCCTATGGCAATACCTACCAGGCGGGCGTTTGCAATGTGCACCGCCAAACACATCCATCACAACTTTTACACGGCAATTCGTCCAAGCACCACTTGGACCCTCGTTTGGGTTTAGCCCATGACAACGAAGGAAATTTATTGCGACCAACCGGCGCCACCTCGCGATGTGTGAGTCGTTGGGGCAACGACGCAATTTACGATATGGTGGGCAATTTGGACGAGTGGATAGACGAGCCCAGTGGAGCTTTTTTGGGAGGTTTTTTCTCGCGGGCAACTCGTAAAGGATGTGATGCTAGTATCGATGTGCACTCGCCCGCTTATTTGGATTACAGCCTCGGCACTCGCTGTTGCATGGACGACCCACTCTGAGAATGTCTCCAAGATACGTGCGACGAGGCAGAAGCTGATTCGCAAATGACGAGAAGGCACCAATACATGGCGCACTGCACTTATCTAGTCATTTTTATATAAATAAGTGCACTCTACCATGTATTTATAGGCGCCGGCCTCAACACGTACGGGTGATCCATCGTGAGTTTTTTGGGAAGGGGGCACTCCTTCTTTACCCTTTTTCCGGTCACCGGGTCCTCGTGGCAAGTCCAATAGGAGCACTTGCCACAATTGTACTTGGTTTCGCCTAGAGCGCCGATAGGTTTGCCGCTTGTCACGACCAGCAGGACATCTAGAGCGCCGATAGGTTTGCCGCTTGTCACGACCAGCAGGACATCTAGAGCGCCGATAGGCGGGCAAAAATGCCGCGTACTTTCTTCAAACTGAAAGGCGCTCTAGACCCATGGTGGTGCCACAAAAAAACCTTCAAACGCCTCAACGCGTTGACTCATAAAGAGCAAAGCTTTGGCTGCTATTTACACCAACATAAATTAGCGACTTGCAATCTTGTGAGATTGTCGGCGCCCCATCGTGGGAGAGTGCTTGCCCAGCACGAGAGAGTTGTTCGGGGGCAGAAAACTCCGCCTCCAGATTCAAACGACGAACAACTGATAAACGTTTTGTACCTGCCTGATTCGTAGCTCCGTAAAGTTCGAGTTCATCGAAGGAGAGCACTGGGGCGAACATGCTCAGGGTATCTAACCCAGGGAGG
>Ga0256845_1001188_pt1 | contig 21515 bp, 16 predicted proteins | sample RiftiametaG_FD_189101 | JGI IMG/M metagenome (GOLD analysis project Ga0256845, IMG submission 189101) | Tube worm associated microbial communities from hydrothermal vent at the East Pacific Rise, Pacific Ocean - Riftia | ecosystem: Host-associated > Annelida > Integument > Unclassified ... | reverse complement strand
AAAAAGCAGGTTGTCGTACAATCAAAGGGCTTTTTCTTGTTGCAGCTCCAGAAGGGATTAAACGCATTACTGAAGCACACCCCGACGTCGAGATATATGTTGCGGCGGTCGATGACAGGCTGAATGAAGTGGGGTACATTTTACCCGGTCTGGGTGATGCCGGGGATAAAATCTTCGGCACTAAATAAGTGTAAAAGTCATTACAGTTTTTGTAATGACTTTTTTTTTGAGTTACAAAATAGTAAACGATATATCAGTAACACCTATACAGGGAGGTTTTTGCCAATGTCCGATGTGACGAATACAGATTATCAGTTCCGATTGAGAGACGGTCTACTGGGGGCACAAATGTTGTTTGTTGCCTTTGGAGCGCTGGTTTTAGTGCCAATCCTCACCGGGCTTGATCCCAATGTTGCTCTTTTTACGGCAGGTCTTGGTACGCTTGTTTTCCAGGTTATTACCAAAGGAAAAGTTCCGGTATTTCTCGCTTCATCTTTTGCCTTTATTGCACCAATAATTTACGGTGTTCAGACGTGGGGTATTCCGGCTACTCTCTGTGGTTTGGCTGCAGCTGGGGTATTGTATATTATTTTAAGCTTTGTTATTCGCATATTTGGTTCAGATATACTGCATAAATATTTACCGCCAATTGTCACCGGGCCTGTCATTATGGTGATTGGGCTTGTTCTTGCTCCTGTCGCGGTGCATATGGCAATGGGCCGTACCGGCGATGGTTCGGCGTGGCTGGTTCCTGAAACCACAGCAATGATTATAGCCGGTGTTTCCCTTGTCACTACTGCGCTTGTGGCCCTGCTTGGTAAGGGCTGGTTGAAGCTTATTCCGATTCTCTCTGGAATATGTGCCGGATATGTGACGTCAATTGTTCTTGATATAACAGGGCTTACCGCGGCCCTACAGGTTGCTTTTGATCCAGGTGCTCTGCAAAACTGGACAAAACCTGTACTGGTTTCCCTTACACCCATTGCTGGTAAAGCGTGGTTGGCGATGCCTGCCTTTGTTATGCCTGAATGGAAATGGGAAGCTGTTCTATTTATTGTTCCGGTTGCCATTGCTCCAGCCATTGAGCACGTTGGTGATGTTCTGGCAGTTGGATCAATTACCGGCAAAGACTATGTGAAGGATCCTGGTATAGAAAATACCATGCTTGGCGATGGCATCGCCACTTCAATTGCATCGATGCTGGGTGGACCTCCAAACACGACTTATTCCGAAGTCAGTGGTGCTGTGGCTCTTACCAAAGCGTACAACCCTGCCATTATGACCTGGGCTGCACTTGCCGCCATTGGGCTCTCTTTTATTGGAAAAATTGGGGCCTTACTTGCAACTATTCCCTCTCCGGTTATGGGTGGAATTATGATACTGCTTTTTGGTATGATTACCGTAATTGGTATGAACACTCTCGTACGATCAGGTAAAGATTTGACAACTCCGAGGAATCTGATAATTGTTGCGGTAATTCTGGTATGTGGTATTGGTGGAATGAAATTTACCGCTGGCTCTTTTGCCATTGAAAAGATAGGATTGGCAGGTATTCTGGGACTGGTTCTCAATATAATATTACCTCAGGAAAAAGGAGACCAGGAATTGAAGTAATATGTTTCTGGATTATTAGTGCCTTACTCTATAAAACCTGTAAAGAAAAACAAGAAAATAAAGGTAATGTTCAACTTAACGGGTTTATAACAGAAACAAGGCACTTACTTGCAGCTTGTCTGCGTTAGTGTTTTACTCTGTAAACTTGTAGAGAGAAAAAAGAAACTATGAGTTATGTTTTATTTATCAGTTCATAACAGTAACAAGGCATTTTTACCCCCTCGGAGTCTATCGCTTACCTGTGGGGTGCAATAGTTTTTATGTGGAGAAAATGATGAAATTCCCAATAGATTTGAGTGGGTATAGTCCGCTGAAATTTGATTTAAGCCAGAAAAACCTTTCGGCAGAGCAGCGTGAAGCGCTGGTCAATAATATCCAGATTGTGCGCGACAGCCTGGTATTTTTCACAGCACTTGCCAATGTCAAAGCACTTGGCGGTCATACCGGTGGTGCCTTTGATATTGTCCCGGAACTGTTGATTGTCGACGGTTTTATGAAAGGATCAGACACTCTTCATCCTGTCTATTTCGATGAAGCGGGACACAGGGTGGCTATCCAGTATATGATGGCAGTGCTCAACGGATATAAAGAGCCGGAATCACTTCTGCATTACCGTGAATATGATAAAGGCTTTTACGGTCATCCAGAACGTGATGAAGCCAACGGGGTCTTTTTTTCTTCTGGTCGACTGGGACATCTGTGGAGTTATGTGAATGGCGTGGCGGAGGCCGATGATTCGAAAACTGTTGTTATGTTTGGCAGTGATGGTTCTCAAATGGAGGGCGACAATGCTGAAGCTGCTCGTTATGCGGTGGCTAGAAATCTCAAGGTGAAACTGTTTATAGATGATAATGATGTAACAATTGCCGGTCACCCAAGCACGTATATGCAGGGTTATGACGTTGCCAAAACATTGGAAGGGCATGGTGTAAAAAGTAATATTGGGGACGGTGAAGATGTTGATGCATTGTTTGATCGCATTCGCCAGGCGTTTGTTGACGATGGGCCGGTTGCTCTTATTAATAAACGGCCCATGGCGGTAGGTGTCGCAGGTATTGAAGGATCTCCCAAGGGCCATGATGTTATTGCTGTGGATCTGGCCATTGCCTACCTGAATAAACGTGGACAGAACGCTGCTGTGGAAATGTTGCAGAACTCTTCGACTGAAAAAGAAAAAGTCACCTATCTTGGCAGTAGCCCGGAGATGGGCAAAGTCAGAGATGATTTTGGTAAGGTTGTCTGTGAGCTTCTTGATACAATGGATGATGCAGCAAATAAGGTGCTGGTTGTTGATTCGGATCTTGAAGGCTCGTGTGGATTGCATCATATTCGTAAGAATCACCCGGAAGTGTATGTCCACGGCGGTATTATGGAACGAAATAACTATTCTGTTGCCGCAGGTTTTGGTTCAGAGAAAGGTCGGCAGGGGATTTTTGGAACATTTGCCGCTTTTCTTGAAATGGTGGTCTCTGAAATCACCATGGCTCGTCTTAATGATGCCAATGTCCTGGCGCATTTTTCCCATTCGGGTATTGATGATATGGCAGATAATACCTGTCATTTCGGTCTCAATAATTTCTTTGCCGATAATGCTGTTGCTGAAGCGGATTTGACCCGCCTCTATTTTCCTGCAGATCCCCTGCAGCTTCAAGCGATGCTGAAGAAAATATTTTTTGATGCGGGGCTGCGTTTTGTCTTTTCGACCCGTTCAGCAACACCGTTTATTCTCACTGAAAGTGGTCAGAAATTTTTCGGTGATACATATACTTTTGAGCCGGGGAAAGACGAAGTTATCAGAGAAGGAGCAGATGGCTATGTTGTTACCTATGGCGAAATGCTTTACCGCTGTCTGGATGCGGTTGAGCAACTGAAATCTGAAGGGATGAACGTTGGTCTGATTAATAAACCAACGTTGAATGTGATCGATGAAGAGATGCTTGAAAAGGTCGGGAAAAGTTCGTTTACCCTGGTTGTGGAGAGTCAGAACAGTAAAACGGGACTTGGTATCCGATATGGTACCTGGCTTCTGGAAAGAGGTCTAAGCCCCAAATACTCACTCATGGGGACCAGTAAGTTGGGCCATGGTGGCATTGTCGAACAATTACCGCACCAGGGACTTGAAGTTGAAGATATTAAGAATAAAATCCGTGCGTTGTGTGGATAATAAAATCTATACAAATGTGAAAAGTCCTTGTCTGTGAGGATGCAAGGCTTTTCGTATATAGGTTCATTAGTGGCTTGGATTCATGCAAAGATTGTGAATGTTTGTCTTTTGCAAATGGAAGAATTTTTCTACTATCATTCGAAAAAGTTGCAAGGTAAGGCAGGTTTAGGTTAGTCTATTAGTGTTATGGAATGTTCCTGACGTACAAATAGTGTAATATCCTGAGGGGATGGATCCGTAGTCTGATCTGGAGGAAAGGGTTACCACTGAGGATAGCAACAGAAATTATGGAGACGTAATGGACGGAAAAAAGAAAGAATCTGGAGTGAAAAAAGGTTTGTTCTCAAAACTTACCGGGCGGTTGACGATTCGCGGTAAATTGTTGTGGGCATTTTTGACACTGATTTCATTTACGCTTATTGTCATTGCAATCACTCTTGTTTCACAGAAATATGCTCAGAAAACAATCAATGACCTTGTACGGGTTCATGGTAGAATTGCCCGTCTCAGCCTTGAAACGGAAAAAACACTCCGTATTATGCAGGGAACTGAGAAGGATTTCCTCCTCAATTATGAAAAAATTGGTATTCGTAAGGCAAAGGATGAGTATCTCAACGCATTTATTCGGCAGGGTGGTCAGGCATACCAGACTTTGTACCAGATACAACAGTTGGCTGTAACTCCCCAAGATGTAGATGCGGCGCAGTCTGCTATGGACTCAATCAATGAATACCTCAGTGCTTTTGTTGGTACGGTAAACATTCTTGAACTTCGTGTTGATAAGGAGTTCGGAGAACTGGTTAAGCTGAAGGAAAGCCTTGCTAAAATAGGTTCTACTGCTGTCAGCCTTGAATCCTCTTCTGTTCAGAATGCATTTTATCTTCTCCAGGTAGCACTTCAGGAGTATTTGTCGGTTCCTGGTAATGAAAAAAATGTCAAGGTGAAGCAGGCAAAAGATCATCTCGCCGGACTTGTGAGCAGTGCTCCGATTTTAGAGACAAGCAGGATTCAGCTACAAAAAGAAATTGCTGAGTTTGATAAGTGGTTCAAGGAAGTTACCAATACGGATGGTGTTATTGCTGCTCGGATCAACTCTTACCAGAATGCGGCAAAACGAGCAGAGCCGGTAATTAAATCATTTCTTGATTACGCTGTTACTAATGAAGCTGTTGCAACGGATCAGATGGAGAAAACGGCGTCTCTGGTTGTGAAGGTGGTTCTGGTCGTTGGTGCTCTCTCCATACTTCTGGCCCTATTTATTGCAATGCGTTTATCCCGTGGCTTGACTACTCAGGTGAACCATATTACTGGCCTGCTCGATGAAATTGGTATGGGCAATTTTGAAGCACGTACAGTGGTTGTCAGTAATGATGAGCTTGGGGTAATGGCAACAACTCTAAACGCCATGCTTGATAATATTACTGTCCTCATTCAGAGTCAGGAAGAGCGTGACTCCATTCAAGAATCGATTATGACGCTTCTTGAGGATATTAGTGCTCTGACGGAAGGTGATTTTACTGGGCGTGCTGAGGTAACAGAAGATATGACGGGTGCCATTGCCGATTCATTTAATGCCATGGCTGATCAGTTTACTGAAATCATCAGTAAGGTTAAATTTGCGACGGAATCAGTGGATGTGACCTCCGAGGATGTTTCGCGTCAAACGATGATTCTTGCTGAGAAAAATATTGAACAGGTGAAAGGTGTAACCGGCGCAGTTGATGCTATCGAGCAGATGGTGGAATCAATTCGTCAGGTGGCGGATAACGCAAAACAGTCAGCAGAGGTTTCTCGGCAATCTCGACGCAACGCACAGGAAGGAGCTGAAGCGGTTGATCAGACCAGTAGTGCAATGGTTGAAATTCGTGAGCAAATTAACGAAACAGCACGTTCCATCAAAAGGCTCGGTGAGAGTTCGCTTGAAATTGGTAATATTGTGCAGATCATTGATGATATTGCTGACCGAACATCTATTCTTGCTCTTAATGCTTCCATTCAAGCTGCGATGGCAGGTGAGGCGGGGCATGGTTTTGCTGTTGTTGCTGATGAGGTTCAGCGTCTTGCAGATAGTTCCGGTAACTCGACTAAACAGATTGACCTGTTGGTAAAAAGTATCCAGTCAGAGGTTAAAGATGTTAGTAGTCGTATCGATGAGAGTATTAGTACGGTTGTTGATGGAACAAAACTTGCCGATGGTGCACATGAAAAATTGCAGGAAATTGAACAGGTTTCTGGGCAACTCGCCGAGTTGATCGAAAATATCACGGATGCTACAACCGGCCAGGTTAAGGTTTCTGATACTATTTCCCAGGCAATGAGGGAAGTTGGTGAAATTAGTAAAGAATCTTCTATATCTGCCCAGGATACAGCTGCTTCGATGAATGTACTGAGTCGAACTGCCCGAGATTTGCGCTCTGCGGTTGATGTGTTCAAAATAGCTGAAGACGAGGTGTAAGTAAGACGGGGTGTCCGGAAAAGAGCTGTAGCATATCATTTCGTAAACACAGACTGTTTGCGGATGTAACCTAGGTACTGTTCAGAGGCTGGTTATGATTGATTCTCGTGGTAGTTCAACTGTGATGGAGAAGAATGTTCTGGTCTATTTGAAGTCCCAGCAATTGCTTGCAGGGAACCTCGATCTGAAGGTTGAAAGTGAGAGGAATTCCGGCGTTCTCTGTGTAAGAAAAGGGCGTGTTGTTGGGGCATCATGGGGTAATCTTTCAGGCAATGGAGCAATATTGATTCTCTGTTCGATCAGAGACGGAAAAATAGAGAGTATTCGTTCTGCAGAAACTGTTGAACACAATGTGAGCCTAAGTTTGCTGCAGGTGGAACGGATTCTTGCCAAACTGCCCAATCCCAAAAAAAATAAGGCTGGTTTTCATGAAGAAGAAAAACTGGCTCAGGTGATCCGGCTTTTTTACCAGTTCAGACGTAAGGAAGCAGGGGCGAGGCTTGTTGAGATTTTACGGTTTAATCGATTTTACTACCCTGCGTGGCTCTGGTACTCCCGATTGATGACCCGTGAAGATTACATCAGAAAGGCTTTGGGCGAAGCAAGAAAATGGGGTAATTCCGATCTTGAGATAAAAGGTGAAACCGAAAAAGTCGAATCGCAATTGACTGGTTCGAAAAAGGGTGTGAAGCGATGTTTTTTCTGCTGGTCTCCGGTTGCTGCAAAGGAGGAGAAGTGTAGTTTTTGCAAGGGCTTTTTACGCATTCCAAGAAAAAGAAATGATGAAGGGCTGAAGATTGAGCTTTTGGAAAAATCTTTACTGCACTACGAAGAGGAACTGCAAAAAAACCCGACAAATACCCGAATTGCCTATTGCCTCTGTCTAGGATTTTTTTCTCTTGGTCAGAATGAAAAAGCCCGTGATTTTATCCGTACTGCATTGAAAATATCCCCCCGCGAACCGCTTTTTATTAAAACGGCAGCTCTTTTGACAGTGGCTAAAGACCGTCGGAAAAAAATACAACAACAGAAGGTTGCTGTACAGACGGGAGCGGGAGTACAACCTGCAGGGTCCAGTCCGGTTTCGACAGAGAAAAAAGGTAAACAGAAAACGGTTCTAGTCGTTGAAGATAGCCAGACCTCAAGAAAAGTTATTTCCATGCTGCTTGCACGCGAAGGGTATAACATTCTTGAGGCAACAAAAGGTATTGAAGCCTTCAGACAGACGGAGAAAGTTGTTCCAGATCTCGTTCTGCTTGATGTAATGTTGCCAGATATGACCGGCTATGAAGTGCTGGCTCAATTCAAAAAAGACAGTCGTTTTGAAAAGATTCCTGTGGTTATGTTGACGGGAAAAGATAGTCCCACCGATAGATCGAGAGGTATGAAAGGTGGCGTTGATGAGTATCTCACTAAACCATTTGATCCGGCACGACTACTTGAGGTTATTGTAAAATATTGTGAGGCTCCGGTGCAGTCGGAGCCTGTTGCTGTTGCTGAAAAACAACCACCTGTTGTTCTTCGCACTCCTCCAGAAAAGAAACTTTCTCCGTCTTTACCAACTCCTGTTATTCATGAACCCGCTGCAAAAGAGCGAGGTAAAAATATTCTTGTGGTTGAAGACAGCCCTACCTCAAGAAAGGTAATTTCAATGATACTTACCAGGAAAGGATACAGTGTAACAGAAGCCGTTGTCGGGGCAGAAGCGTTACAAATTGTGGAAGAGAAAACAGTTGATCTGGTGTTGCTCGATGTAATGTTACCTGATATGTCCGGCTTTGATATTCTTATATCATTGAAGAAAAACCAAAAATTAAAGAAGATACCTGTTGTTATGCTGACCGGAAAGAAAGGTGCGGCAGACAGAGAAATGGGCATTCGTGCCGGTGCGGTGGAATATTTAACCAAGCCGTTTGATCCAGGGAAATTGGTTTCTGTAATTGACGAGTATGCGTGATGACGCAGTGGAAAACCTGGTCTGTTGTATTGCAGATTTTATTTTCTTGAATTTCTAAGGTACTAACAACAATTAGAGAAGGTATGCATGTCAAGTTCGCCCGATTTACACGATCTTATACAAAATATCGATGAACAGCTCGCTCAGGTGAGCGATGGCTCTGAGGCCATATCCTCCCTTCTGGAGAAAAAACAGGAGGAAATGACTCGGTATATTTTGGTTGGTATCGGCGCACTGCACCTGGCAATATCCATTGATAACCTTGCTGAGGTAGGTCCGCTTCCTCCACTTACTTTTTTACCTAATCTCCCTTCCTGGATTCAGGGAATTGTGAATATCAGGAGTGAGGTTGTCTCCGTGCTTGATTTTGGAGGTTTTCTTAATTTGGAAAAAGGAACTACTTGCAATGGCAGCCGTCTAGCTGTTTTGCGATATAAAAATCGAAAAGTCGGGCTTCGGCTTGATCGTATCATAGGAACAGTTCACAGGGGAGTCTCCGAAGAAACTCCGCTTGACAATGTGGGAGATGGTACTGTGGATACATCGCTTTTCGGCTCAGGCCTGCGTATTGAAAAAAACTTTTTTTATATTCTCAATGTTCGAAGATTTCTTACCGCACCGCGTCTCATTGATTACAACAGGGTGGGTTGATAAAAGGAGTTGTCATGTTGCGTGTTTTTGTTGAACAGTGCGATGTAAGTGAGGGAAAGATTCCGCGAATAAAGAGGCAAGAAAGATGTCAATAACACCCAGACAGGAGCTTAAAGAGCTCTTTTTTCAAGAAGTTGAATCGTATATCCCGGAAATTCGGAGTCAGTTGGCAGTTCTGGGTCTGGACGGGGAGGATCTTTCTGCGGCTCAGGAGCTCCACAGACTCTTTCATAATATACGGGGTGCATCGTCCCAGGTACAATTGTTGCTTTTGAGCAAGGGTGCAAAAAATGTGGAGTACATTCTTTCTGATCTTCTGGATGAAGAGTTACCAATACCCGGGGTTGTTCTCAAGGCGATAGATGATGCCGCAGGTCTTATTCTTGAATTTGTCACCGTGGATGAGCAGAGTGATGAACATGAGCAACTTCTCCATGAGCAGATAGCTCATTTATGCGAAGAGGCACTGTTTGACGCTGGTAGGCATACAATTGATTCTGCCGGTGGAACTGGAAAAAATATTGAAGAACCGGATACTGACGGAGCAGAATGGCTGCATTCTGTTCGTTCTGTACTTCCTCTTTTGCAGGAATTGGGGGCGTGTCTTTCCCCCGACGAGCAAGATGAGGATTACAACAGGCTGGTCTACGGTAAGATTTCCCATGCGATTTCCATTCTTGTTGCATGCAGCGGGGCTACGGGAATGTCGCAGCAGTATCAATTGATGGAGAACCTTTATCAGCTGGCGCAGCGGCTTTCTTCAAAATCGGTATCACATCATCAGGAACTGGTGGGACTTGTTCAGGATTTTTTGCAGTTTCTTGAAATTGTCTTTTCACATCCTGATCCAGAAAACAGCAGTATTACAGAGCGGATAAAAAAACAATTACAGATATTCCACCTTCTACTCTCCGACAAGCAGGTTGTGCCTGAAAGTTTGGATACTGAGGAAAGTGTTTCAGACCGTGAGACGGATCTTTTTGATGAAACACTTGTAGAAGATGAGACCATTGATTTTCTGGAACATTTCGATGGTGCCGACTTGTCTGTTGAAACCGAAGTGGAAACTGAAGTACGTGAGGGGGAATCTCAGAGTGTAGTTGTGCCGGTCGAGAGCCCGGATGAAGAAATTGATGAAGAACAGAAGATCCTTATGGAGATATTTCGATCAGAATGTGAGGAGCATCTCATTGTGATTAATCAATCTCTGAACAGTCTTGAAGGTACCGTAGCTGAGATACAACCGTTTTCACCACAGCTACTGGAAACTGTTAATACCATGCGCCGTGCTGTTCATACCCTGAAAGGGGCGGCTGCGATGACAGGTGTAAATCTTTTAGCTCAAGGTGCGCATAAACTGGAAGATATGCTGGACTATCTTTATGATGATTCAGAAAATATCTCTCCTGAAGATGTTTCGATTCTGGCCTCCGGTATTGATGTTATTGAACTGTTGTCTCAGACTCCTCAGGATCAGGAATCAGAACACCTTGATAAAATGGTTGCAAGTCTCAGTGAGTATCTTGATATACGATCAACCGATTCTTTGCCAGTTGTTGATGAAAGTGGTGAACTGAAAGATTCCGATGATTCTGAGCAGGAGCAAGTTGAGGAACAGGAGCAAGCTGAAGAGCAGGTGCAGGAGCAGGATGAGGTCGTACCATTTGTGGTCGGAGATTTGGAGGATGAGGACGACAGTGACTTGGATGTGCCGGGATTATCGGGAACTCTTCGGGTAAAACTTGAGGATCTTGATGAACTGGTATCCATTGAGGGAGAGCTTGTTGTTGCCCGTGGAGCAATGGAAAAAGTGGTCGATGAATTTGGTAATACCCTTGCCGAACTGGATACAGTAAAAGAAAATCTGCGTAGAAAATCCCAGGAACTTGAGGCAGGTTTTGAGGTGCAGTCACTGTATGGACTTAATCCGGCCATGGGTGGAGGAGATGGACAGATAGACGGAGAATTGGCGGAATTTGATCCCATTGAACTTGATCGCTATTCACAACTTAATCTGATTATCAGATCGCTTAATGAAATCTCAGTCGATGTGAACTCCATATCGGCCACCATGACTTCATTGGCCAGCGAAATCCGGGGCCAGGTAACGAAACAGCAGCTTACCATGCGATTGATGCAGGATAAGCTCATGCGGATACGCATGACGCCGATGTCATCGATATCGCGAATATTGTTTCGAACTGTGCGTGAGACTGCAAGAGAACTCGGGAAAAATGTCAACCTTTCCATTTCGGGAGAGGATGTCTATATGGATCGATTTGTCTGGACGAAAATAACGGATCCGCTCATGCATGTTCTGCGAAACGCGGTAGATCACGGTATTGAACCGGCAGAAGAACGAACGTCAATAGGGAAAGCGGTAGCTGGTACAATTCATCTTGAGGCAGAGCAGCGTAGCAGATATGTGGTGTTGCGGGTTTCAGATGATGGTGGTGGTGTTCAGCTATCGATGGTTAAAGAAAAACTGAAAAAACAAGGCCTGATAGAAGATCCAGATAGTTTACCGGAAAAGGAACTGGTTGATTATCTTTTTCATCCAAGTTTTTCAACGAAAAAAGATGTCAGTACAATCTCGGGACGGGGTGTTGGTCTTGATGTTGTCAAAAAGAATGTTCAGGAGCTGAAAGGTTCTGTCGAATTGATCAATAAACCCGGCCTTGGCGTTACTTTTGAATTTCATATTCCTTTTACCCTTTCGGTGAACCGGGCGATTCTCGTCTCTGTTGCAGGGAAACAGTTTGCAGTTCCCTTGCAGGATATTCATCATGTGGGTCATTTCACAAAAGATCAGATTTCTTCAGAGGATGGTCTGAGTTTGGAGTACGAAGATAAGATTGTTGCCGTTGTAAATATGGGCTACTACCTGCAGCTAGAGGGTAAGGCGGATACTGTTTCCGAAGATCAGGATGGAATGCTGGTTATTCTCTTTAACGTGGGAGATGATCTCGTCGGAGTAGCTGTTGATGCGGTTGTGGAACAGAGAGAGATTATAGTAAAAGACCTGGGTAGCCATCTGACCCATGTTCATGCTGTCAGTGGTGTTACCGTGACAGGAACGGGTGAATTGATACCGATTCTCAACTTGAGAGAGTTAGTTGATCTGCCCGTATCAGGTGGTGCTGTTGAAGTAGCAACGGCGTCGGGAATGATTTTGGATGAACCTCTGAAGGTGCTCATTGTTGATGATTCCATCAGTGTTCGACACAGTGTTGCGAGGTTGATAGAGAGTCAATCCTGGATGCAGGAACAGGCGGTAGATGGAATGGATGCTTTGGCAAAGCTCGAGGTATTTGTTCCCGATGTTATTATTCTGGATATTGAGATGCCAAGAATGAATGGTTATGAATTTAAAGCTCATATTAATAATAATCCTTTATGGGCGGATATTCCAATTATCATGCTGACATCACGGGCTTCTGAAAAACATCAACAGAAGGCTCGGGAGCTTGGTATTGATCATTATATGACAAAACCTTATCAGGATACTGCGTTTGTACAGATGCTTGAAGCTATTAGAACCAGTTGATGCTAACATCCCTCAATAAGGGGGTACTGAAAAGAGTGATAGAAGTTCAGGAGTAAGAACTAACTGGTGTTGTAAGGTGATTTGAAATGGAAAAACAGAATGAAATTGCATTAGTTAGGGCTCATTGTCTTCCAGTGGAGAAGCATGATGTGTATTGGCTTTTCGGCAAGAGTCAATTGGAGTTTGTACTTAAAGACGTTGAGTCGTCTGCGTCTCCTTCCCGCGTTCCGGCAGCAAAATATCGTGATATGATGCTCCCTGTGGTCAGTCTCGAAAAATATTTCGGAATTGCGATGAACTATGAAAACATTGATACAAAATATCTTGTTGTCAGGTCTGTTAACGGGAAAGGTAAAATGATAAAGCTCATTATTAAAACCGTACATTCGCTGAAAGTACATAAACTCGAAACAGAGTTTTCAACAATAACCTCTGTACGTTTTTCGCAAAATGGTGAGGATGTTCTCGGTACATATTCTCTATCGGGCAATAGAATTGCAGTTGTACCGGATATAGTAAAAATTGCACAGTCGATTCAGTGTCAAAGTTAGGTGCTGTAAAGGGTAGAGAATTATTACGAACAGGAGTTAGACATGGTTATGGCTGTAGCGGTTAAGAAAAACTGGATTGCAATTCAGAAAAACCATACTGTTCCTGTGAATGCAATTGGTGTTGAAATTAAAAAAAATGATGAGAAAACCTTGAAGATTTGGCACGAGGAGGGTATAGACCAATACCTTAAAAAATAGGATACAATTATGGCAAAAAAATGTGTAATGATAGTCGAAGACAGCCCAACTGATCTGCGTATTGCGGAGAGTGTTTGTTTGGATAATGGTTATGAAGTGGTAACTGTTGCAGAGGGTGATAAGGTACTTGCGGCGGCAATTGAAAAAAAGCCGAATCTTGTTCTTCTTGATGTGATTCTGCCCAATAAGAATGGCTTTCAGGTGTGCAGGCAACTTAAGCAAGATGCAGAGACAAAGGATATTAAGGTTATTATTGTCAGCAGTAAAGATCAGCCGAGCGATAAGTTTTGGGGCATGAAGCAGGGAGCTGATGGCTACATTACTAAACCTTACGAAGAGGCTGATCTTCTTGAAGCTATAGAGAAAAATATCTAACCGCAAGACTACGGAGTATACACATATCATGCAACCGGGTGATACTCTTTTTTATTTTTTTCGTGGCTTCTATTCTCTTGGCGTTGACACCCGGGCCTGATAATTTATTTGTATTGGCTCAAACGGTTCAAAAAGGGAAGGTGGCTGGTGTTGCTGTGACCCTGAGGCTTTTACCGGGTTACTTTTCCATACCGGAGCTGTTGCTCTCGGAGTGGCTGCATTGTTTCAGACATCTGCACTTGCTTTTTCTCTGGTGAAATACTTTGGCGCCGTAACGATAAAAAATTTACACGCCTTGGATATGAAGTTTTTTTCAACCATCTTGAATCTCGTTGTATTTTCCATGCCAACTATAAATCGCATTGTTAAACCTGGTAGCAGGTCGGGTACAGTTGTAACTGAAGATGGTGAAGTGCTCATCCCCCCTGGTGATTGGTCTCTTCTGCCTCCTGGAGATGCAACTTTGACAAAGCGTGTAAAAGCTATGGGGCCAACATGGCTTGTGCAAGTGAAGGTCAGGCGACGCCTTATGTCAAAAGGGATATGGGCCAATAGCGAACATATTGGTATTGCAGAAAAAGAAATTGCAGAAATGCGGGCAACTCCGGAGTACGCAAAAAAGCGAGCGCGTGCGCGTGTAGCAAGAGATAAAAAACAGAAAGAATATGTAAGGTTATTTTTCAGAGAAGTGATTGAGTTTCTTGATTTCCACCAGCGTTATACGAATCTTGCTGAAAAGCTCGCCCGTGAAGTAACCGAATTTGCAACGCCAGTCGGCAGTGGGACGGTGGCGCGCACCAGTCGCATTCCACCGGCAGAACGTGCACGGGCCGCAGTGATTGCCTGGCTGCGGCATAAGACAACCAATTACGATAGAATGAGTATCCCCCGGGTGAAAGGACAAAGAAGAGAAGTTCGCAGGCGGCTGGCCACTGCTTCTTTAAAGTTGTTGGATCAGTACCGTCTGGGGCAGGATGTAAAAGAGAGTTCCTGTCCTTTGCAAAAAGCCCTGGTGTAAAAAAAACAGTTATTGCTGTTTTTTTACCAGTTGCAGCCGTTTATCAAATTCGGCAGTAGTGAAGCTGTACACCTGGGTGCCATTACACTCGACTGCAAATGAAGCGCAGACGCTGCCGAGAAGTGCGCTGTCCTCAATTCCCATGCCTTGAAGCAATCCGCTGAGTAATCCACCTCTATAAGCATCACCGGCCCCAGTTGGGTCAACAACAATTTCGGCTTTTGTTGTAGGGATTTTTATTGTGCCAGAATTCATATATATTTCAGAACCAGCCTCTCCCAGTGTGATAATTGTCGTCTGCGGCAGGGCCAGCAGGCCGTCTTTGTCAAGACCAGTTTTGTCCATGATAAGGTTGAACTCATAATCATTGACTATGAGGAGCATGCAGTCGGTGATAACCTCAACGAGATCTTTGGCTTGGAGTACAGGAAGAGCCTGACCTGGATCGAAAATATATTTGATGCCTGCCTTTTTACACTGACGGGGGTAGTCAATCATATCGTCGAGGTTGCCGGGCGAGACGAGCAGCACTGTCTTGTCCTTGTCAAGTGAGGCAAAATCTAGCTCAGAAGTGTATTTCATTGCACCTGGGTTAAAGCCGGTGATCTGATTATTGCTACTGTCGGTGGTAATGTATGCACCGGCTGTCAGTTCCTGATCTATTACTTTGATACCTTCTCTGGAGAGTTTGTTTTTCTCCATCCATTCAAAATATTTATGGTTATCACTGCCTATCGTTGCAGAAATTACAGGTGAGCCACCCATGAGTTTCAGAGCGTAGCCAATGTTACCGGCTGTACCGCCATAATTTTCTGTTACACCATCTACTTGAAAGCAGACATTGAGATTGTGAATTTTGTCAGGAAGGATATGATCTGCGAATTTTTCCGGGAAATTCATGATCCTATCGTAGGCAAGCGAACCGGATATTAGAATATTTTTCATAGTATTGACCTTTTTTATGGAACCAGTGTGTAATGTTTTGGGATTGTTGTTTCTATGGACGTGAATATTTTAACTCTTTTGTGAGCCCTGCGCAACAGGACTTGTTGGTGTATGGTTGGCGAGGAAAACGGAGATGAGTACGATACCACCGCCTGCAAACTGAAGTATTGACAGTGTTTCCCCAAGAAGAATCCATGCTCCGAAGACGGTAACGAGTGGAATGCCGTTTATGCACACTGCCGCACGGGCAGCAGGAATTTTTGTTAAGGCATAATTATAACAGAGAAAAGCACCTATTGTGGCAAAAAGAGTGAGAGCAATTACCGCAATTATGGAATCCATCCGTATCTCATTCCAGTGCAATTTGGGCAGATCCCAAAGGAAGGTCGGGAAAAACAGGACAGCACCAAAAATTATCTGTATACCGGTGATTTGCACAGGTGATATGGACTGACCAAGTCGACGGGTCATAATCATATAGATGGAAGCCGAGAAAACTGCGCCAAGAATCATTACGTCTCCGATCAGCATTCCATGTAGATTGGTCTGCCCGTGTCCACCAAATACCAGGAGCGTAACTCCGGCAAGAGACAATATGATGCCGATGGTATTGGTTATCCGTATACGCTCTTTAAGAAAAATCGAGGAGAGGAGAAGAACTACAACTGGAATAGTAGCGATAATGAGGGATGTTTTGGTGGCCGAGGTATATTGAAGGCCGATGGTTTCAAAAGTGAAATAAAGGCCGGGCTGCATTATGGCAAGAAGAATAAGGGATTTGATGTTCTTTCTGGTCATTTCAGGAAATCCGGTTTTCCTGAGAAGAAAAACAAAAAAAAGTGCCGCAGTGAAAAAACGAAAAAAGATGAGACAAAATGGAGTAAAGCTTAACAGTGCGATTTTGGTGGCAACAAAGGAGAGTCCCCAGCAGATTACTGCAGTCGTAAGCGCAAGGTATGTGAATAAAGCATTATCTGTTTTCAATATTTCCCCATTGGTGAAAATTAGGTTACGGGCGTTTGTCGCAGCAACCATATACTATCTCATCGAAAATATCCCGCAGGTAATGGTGTTGCGGAAAAAAAACCATTTTTTTGAGATTGGTACAGGGAAAATGTGTATGAAATACCTCTTTAGCGGAAGTGTTAGAAATCTGTGTAGAGTCAAAAAGATGGCGCAACAACCTTTGTTTCAGGCGAGATTCTTCTTGAGTTTTACTAAGGAGTTTGTTACGCAGAGGGGGGTTGTATGTAATGTTATTTGTTTTTCTTTTTTCCGTACCAAGAGGATTTTTTATGAGTTGGGTGGGGGGGATTATTAAAGCCCCTTGATATTTAATAATAGATAAAGGAGATGAGGATGAAAAAACTTTCACTGTTTTTTGCGATAGCGCTGGTTGTTATGGCATTTTCAGCTGGATCTGTTGTTGCAGTAGATACTCTGGCAGGTATTCAGAAACGTGGAAAGCTGCGTGTTGGTTTAGAGCCGGGCTATATGCCTTTTGAATTGACAAATCAAAAAGGTGAGATTGTCGGTTTTGATGTTGATATGGCAAAACGTATGGCAAAAGGCATGGGCGTTAAGCTGGAACTCGTTTCCACGGCATGGGATGGAATTATTCCCGCTCTTCTTACCGACAAGTTTGATATTATTATGTCCGGTATGACGTTGACCCAGCAGAGGAATATGACAATAAACTTTGCTACGCCGTACATTCTTATTGGCCAGACAATCCTTTTGAAAAAAGAGCTGGCTGGTGAAGTGAAGTCGTATAAAGATCTTAATAATGCTAAATACACCGTTGCTTCCAAACTGGGAACCACTGGAGAGCAGGCTACTAAGCGTATGATTCCTAAAGCCAAGTACATTTCTTATGAAACTGAGCAGGAAGGTGTTATTGAGCTGGTGAATGGTAAAATTGATGCATTTGTCTATGATCTTCCCTTTAACGCCATTGCTGTAGGTCAGAAAGGTTCGGGCAAAATTGTTCATTTGGACCAACCGTTTACCAAAGAGCCTCTCGCATGGGGTATTCGTAAAGACGATCCGGATTTCTTGAACTGGTTAAATAATTTCATGAGCCAGATCAAATATGACGGCGTGTATGATAAAATTTATCACAAGTGGTTTCAGGACGAAACCTGGTTGAAAGAAATCCAGTAACGAAAAGGAATCCATATTTTGAATGCCACACAGAACGGGTGGCCCTGGAAACTTTTGCTGGTAGTCATCCTTCTCGGGACGGCTGCCGGCACCTGGGGCGCAGTCAGTAAAATTGATTATAAATGGCGATGGTATAGGGTACCACAATATTTTCTGTACCATGCCGAAGATGCTCAAAAGATCCCTTTTGACGGGACTGTTTCAGTTATAAAAAAGAGTGGTAAATCCACGAAAGTTGTCTTGCTCTCCGAGACTCAGGAAAAGGTTGAAATTACGGTCGATTCCGATGAGCTTAAAGTATCAGAGGGTGAAAGTCTCTTTGAAGGGGATACGGTCGGTTTTACCAAAAAATGGCGACTGGGTCCTTTGATGATGGGCTTATGGACGACTTTGTGGCTTTCTGCAATTGCAAGTGTTTTTGCACTGGTGCTGGGGCTTGTTACCGGCCTTGCGAAAATTTCGTCGAATTTTACTCTGCGCAGTTTGGCGATTATTTATATAGAATGTATTCGTGGAACACCTCTACTCGTACAGATTTTTATTGCCTATTTTTTTCTCGGAACTGTTTTTAATCTGAGTCGTAATGTTTGTGGTATCGGGGCACTTGCTCTTTTTGCTGGAGCGTATGTTGCTGAAATTGTCCGTGCTGGTATTCAGGCTATCCCGAAAGGACAAATGGAGGCGGCCAGATCCCTTGGTATGACAGTACCGCAGACGATGATTGAAATTATCCTTCCCCAGGCATTTAAGAAAATTCTGCCACCGCTTTCTGGTCAGTTTATCAGTCTGGTAAAGGATTCTTCCCTGGTATCGGTTATTGCTATTACGGATTTGACAAAATCAGGGCGGGAAATAATTACTTCCACGTTTGCACCTTTTGAAATATGGATGGTTGTAGCCGCTATGTATCTGCTGGTCACTTCACTGTTGTCGCAAATTGTCTATTATATGGAGAGGAGGCTCGCAGTCAGTGATTAAAGCCGAAAATGTTGTAAAAATTTTTCATAGTCACGGAACCACTATTCGTGCGGTGGATGGAGTCTCTACAGAAGTTGAACTAGGTGAGGTTGTGGTGGTGATTGGCCCCTCCGGGTCAGGCAAATCGACGTTTTTGCGTTGTATCAATGGATTGGATATGTTTGATGAGGGTCACGTTATCATAGATGGCGTTGATCTTGCTGATAAAAAAACAAATATCAACAAGGTTCGGGCTGAAGTTGGTATGGTTTTTCAGCAATTTAATCTCTTTCCGCACAAAACAGTGCTGGAAAACCTGACACTTGCCCAGCGTAAAGTTCGGAAGCGTGACAAGAAAACAGCAGATGCAAAGAGTCGTATGCTGCTTGAAAAAGTAGGCATTCCCGAAAAGGAAAATCAGTATCCGTCCAGGTTATCTGGTGGCCAGCAGCAGCGTGTCGCCATTGCCCGCGCCCTGGCAATGGATCCCAAAGTCATGCTTTTTGACGAACCAACTTCAGCTCTGGATCCGGAAATGGTAGGTGAAGTGCTCGACGTTATGAAGCAGTTGGCCCGTGAAGGGATGACCATGATCGTTGTAACCCATGAAATGGGCTTTGCAAGAGAAGTTGCTGACAGAGTAATTTTTATGGATGAAGGGAAGGTCGTTGAGGTGGGTACACCGGAACATTTCTTTACAAATCCTCAGGAAGAAAGAGCGAAGCTCTTTCTGAAGCAGGTGCTATAAATTCTCCGGGGGGCACTTATCATTTAATACAGCGGCCCCGGTTTTCAATTTTTTGCTAGGAGCTTGTCCGATAATAAGCATTTTTATTCAAATCGAGGTTTATCGAAAAAATACGCGCAGCCATATAGGCGATATTGCGAGCATTATTTTTTTGATAATAACGAAGAGTTGGGCGAAAATGCATTCTCGGACAAGCTCCTAGGAGTTTGTCAGGGAGGATGGAGTGATGCGATTGTTTAAAGTACTGTTTGTGGTGATTCTTTCACTCGGCGTTTGCACGGCTTATGCTGCAGACAAAGAGATGAAGGTTGGTTTTGTTTATGTTTCTCCCATTGGAGATGCGGGATATTCATATGCCCATGATGTTGGTCGTCAGGTGGTTGAGGCAATGCCAGGCGTTACAACCTCGTATGTCGAGGCGGTGCCTGAAGGTCCTGACTCAGAGCGGGTTATGCTGAATATGGCGAGAAAAGGGTATGATGTTATTTTTGCCACCAGTTTTGGCTATATGGACCCGATGCTGAAAGTTGCGGCACAATTTCCAAAAACCGCTTTTCTGCACTGTTCCGGTTTTAAAATGGCTGATAATATGGGGAATTATTTTGGTCGTATGTACCAGGCCAGATACCTCTCCGGGGTTGTTGCCGGTTCCATGACCAAATCAAATATTCTTGGTTATGTGGCTGCTTTTCCTATTCCTGAAGTTATTCGTGGCATTAATGCTTTTGCTCTTGGCGTTCAATCCGTTAATCCGGATGCGGTTGTCCGTGTTGTCTGGACGAAAACATGGTATGACCCTGCAACTGAAAAAGAGGCTGCAAAGTCGCTTCTGGATGTTGGTGCGGATGTCATTGCTCAGCATCAGGATTCACCCGGTCCTCAGGAAGCTGCTGAAGAAAAAGGTGTCTATTCGATCGGCTACAATTCTGATATGAGTAGTTTTGCACCCAAAGCTCATCTCACAGCTCCTGTGTGGCATTGGGGCCCATACTACACTAAAATTGTCGATGAGGTTCGAAAAGGAACCTGGAAGGCAAGCTCAGATTGGCCTGGTCTTGCTGAAGGCACCGTTGGTTTGTCTCCTTTTGGTAAAATGGTTCCGCAAGATGTGCAAGATAAGGTGAAAGCACTGGAAGCTGAAATTGTATCGGGTAAAAGACAGGTTTTTGTCGGCCCGATTAAAGACCAGAAAGGTGAAGTAAAAATAGCCGATGGTGTTGCTGCCCCGGATAAAGATCTTCTTGGTATGACATGGTTTGTGCATGGCGTTGTAGGTACCACTAAATAAAAAGCTGCTTAATCGGCAAAAATAGACGTAATTATTCAGCACCTCACTGGGAATTACTTATAACCTATGGGTGTTGCTGAATAGTTACAAATCGACGACATTTAGATGGTCGGATTACGTATTGTAAAAAGACAGGCACCTCTCGGGTTCGGGGGGGCCTGTCTTGTTTTATTTTCAGCATTGTTACTCTCTCTGCTGCTGAGTGGTGTACTCCTCTTTTTTGGAGGGACGCCACCCGTAAAAGGCATTATTACCCTGTTTCAGGGTGCATTTGGCAGCAAGTGGGCGCTGGAAGACAGTATACTGAAAGCGATCCCTATCTTTTTATGTTCGTTGGGTGTGGCTGTTGCTTTTCGTTTAAAGATATGGAATATCGGAGCTGAAGGGCAATTTGCCCTTGGGGCAGTGGGGGCCACCTGGGTTGCTTTGACTTTTCCGGACTGGCCCAAATTTGTTTTGCTCCCTGCTATGGTCTGTATGGCAATGGTTGCAGGTGGTGCGTGGGGATTTATACCCGCTTTGCTCCGGCAGCGGTTGAAGACCAACGAAATTATAGTCACGCTGATGTTGAATTATATTGCCATCCTCTTTCTCGACTATCTTGTCTATGGGGTGTGGAAGGATCCAACGAGTTTTGGTTTTCCAATGACACCTGCTTTTTCAGATCAGGCCATAGTCGGCAAGATAGGGAGCAGTTCCGTTAACTGGGGTCTGGCTCACTGCCTGGTGCTGGGAGTACTGGTCTGGGGATTTTTTAAATATACCAGAATTGGGTTCGAATTAAAGGCTGCAGGAGATAGTGTTCGTGCAGCAAAATATGCGGGACTGCCCTATGACCGTCTAGTTATTCTGGTGATGGTAATGAGTGGCGCCCTCGCCGGTTG
>Ga0256845_1001187_pt1 | contig 21521 bp, 16 predicted proteins | sample RiftiametaG_FD_189101 | JGI IMG/M metagenome (GOLD analysis project Ga0256845, IMG submission 189101) | Tube worm associated microbial communities from hydrothermal vent at the East Pacific Rise, Pacific Ocean - Riftia | ecosystem: Host-associated > Annelida > Integument > Unclassified ... | reverse complement strand
GGCTCAGGCTGCGCAGCGGCCAGGCGTCGGCGCCGTCGAGGTCGGCATCCCCGAGGATCTCGACCTCCGCGTCGCTGAGCTCGTCGAACACGCCGGCGAGGGCCGGGTAGTCGTCGACGATGTCCGCGATCGAGTCCGCCACATCGCCGGGGCGGATCTCCCAGTCGCTGCGACTGTAGAGGGTCACGCGCTCACCCTTTGGGGTGCGCAGCTCGAGGCAGAGCTGGAAGGGGGCCGGGGCTTCGCCCTCGCAGCGCCAGGTGCGAACACCGACCGCGGCCCGGACCTGGTCTTGGGGAAAGTAGAGGCTGAGCCGGTCGCCGTCTTGGCGCCAGCGGAACACCTCGATGACGTGCCGCCAACTCGAGGACACCCCGATCGCGCCGAATTTCCCCTTCGAGTGATCGAGGACCACGAGGTGCTGGACCATGTCGCGGTTGTCGTTCGGCATGTGGTCGATCCAGGCTCGGTTGACGAGGTGCTCGCTGGCTTTTGCGTCGCCGTCACCGAGCACCGCCGAGCCGACCATCCACGTCGCCAGGACCCCCGCGCCGAGCGCCAGGGCCACCTTTGTCTGAACCTTCATCGCCATCGTCGGCCAGTGTCTCAGGTCCCCGAATCGGCGTCTAGAATGGACAGGTCCGCGGCCCAGCCTCTACAACAGGCGGGTGGCCGGGGGCTACCAGCTTAATTTGCGGGTCGTGGTGCTGGTGATCGCCGTGTCCGCACCCTTGGCTCTGGGCGTCGAGACCCTGCTTCGGACCTTCGTGATCAGCCCCATGGCCGGGCCGGTGTTCAACGAGGCTCGGGTGTTCTTCTCTCCGCAGACGACCGCCTTCGCCTGGGGTCTCACGGGTGTGTGTGTGCTGGCGGGGATCGTCGGCCTGGCCGTGTTGCGACGGACCTCCCGGGGGCTGCTCGGCGCCGGGAACAAGAAGGGGAACGCGGGCGGAAAAACGGGCGAGGCACATGTGGCCGAGCTCCGCGACAAGCTGTTTCTGCTGACCTCGATCCCGCAGGCGCCGGCGGTCCTCGCGACCTTGTGTTTCACGCTCGGCGCTCGCCTGGCGCCGGTGTTGGTGTGTATGGGGATCTCCACCGCATTTGTGCTCGCTATGGGGTACGCGGCCGCGCGCGCCCTGGGCGAGGCTGGGCTGAGTGAGCTGGACGGAGGCTGAGTCGAGGGAGTCGGGTCGAGTCCGGGTCCGGGTGACGGAGTTGGAGCGTGTTAGCGTCGGACGCTCTCGTGCGTACTCCGCCCCGCACTTTGGCCGAGCTGGTCGCCGCCTTGCCGCCGGAGGCCCGAGCCCAGTTTATCCCTGACCCCAGCGGCGCCGGTGTGCACAGCGACGCCCGACTTCCGATCTTGCGCGACGACTCGCGCCGGGTCGGGCCGGGGGTGGCCTTTGTCGCGGTTCCGGGTCTGAGCAGCGACGGTCACCGCTTCCTGGCTCAGGCCGAGGCGGCCGGGGCCGCGCTGACGATCGTCGATCGAGCTCGGATCGTCGATCCGGGCGTGCGGGTGGGGGCCTGTCCCCGGATCGAGCTCGATGACATGGGCGCGCACCTGCCGGCGCTCGCGGCCGCCTGGCAGGGGTGGCCGGGGGAGCGCCTCCAGCTCGCGGGGATCACCGGCACAAACGGCAAGACCACCTGCGCGCACCTGCTGGCGGCCGTGTTTCGCCACCCGGCGGTCGCGGCCCCACACCTTCGCCTGGGGACCACGGGCAACTGGCTCGTCGACGCCGAGGTCAGCGCGAGCTTCACGACGCCCTTCCCGGTCGAGCTCCAGTCGCTGCTCGCCCTGGCGCTGACCAAGGGGGCGACCCACGGGGTCATGGAGGTCTCCTCGCACGCGCTGGCGCAGCGCCGGGCTGCCCCGCTGCGCTACGCGGCCGTGGCCATGACCAGCTTTAGCCAAGACCACCTCGACTACCACCCGGACATGGAGGCCTACCTGGCCGCCAAGTGTCTGTTGGCCGCCGAACACTGTCGCCCCGGGGGCCTGGCGATCGCGCCTCGAGAACAGGGTGCGGCCGCGGACGCATTTTTGCACGCGGCCGCCGAGGCCGGGGTCGAGCGTCGCTGGCGATGCTCGCGAGACCCGAGCCACCCCGCCGAAATCCGGGTCCTCGCGGACCTCGCGGACCCGGGCTCAGGGCTCGGGGTTCGCCTGGCGACACCCGCCGGCAGCGTGGTCCTGCGCTCGCCCTTGGTCGGGGCCTTCAACCTCGACAACCTCATGGTGGTCCTGGGCCTGGGCCTGGGCCTGGGCCTCGAGCTCGAGGCGATCGCGGACGCGCTGCGCACGGCGACGGGCGCCCCCGGGCGACTCGAGCGGGTCGAGTGGGTCGAGCGGGTCGAGTCGGGGGGAGTCGGACCCGCGGTCTATGTCGACTATGCCCACACCCCCGACGCGGTCGCCCGGGCGATCGAGGCGCTGCGTCCGGTCACCCGGGGCAAGCTGATCGTCGTGCTCGGCTGTGGGGGCGACCGAGACGCGAGCAAGCGGCCGCTCATGGGGCGGGTAGCGAGCTTGGGGGCCGACCGCTTGGTCGCGACCTCCGACAACCCGCGGACCGAAGATCCGGCGGCGATCGTCGACCAGATGATCGCCGGGGTCGCGCCGGTCGACGCGGGCGGGGCCGAGCTGATCCGGGAGGTCGATCGGGGCCGGGCGATCGCCCTCGCGGTCGCCGAGGCCGACGAGGACGATGTCCTGCTGATCGCCGGCAAGGGTCACGAGGACTATCAGATCCTCGGCACGAGCAAGATCCACTTCGACGATCGCGAACACGCGGCGGCGGCCCTGCGCGCGCGCTGACTGGCACCGCGTGGTGGGTTGTCGGGGTCGGGGGCCGCCGCGGTCGTGGTCGGTGGGTGGACGAGAAAATGAGCGGCGTTCACTCGCGGCCGCGCCCCGCCGGGCGCGACAGAGAGCCCGACCGGAGCGACTCGGTCCTCGGACCCCGACCCCGACGACCCGCGCTGAAAGTTCCCGTGTTCGCCGGTCTCTGCACGGAGGACCGGCGAGCCGAAATGTGTGCACTATGCCCCCTACTGCGGTGTTTCGGCGTCTTCGCCTCCATGCAGGATCTCGCCTGAGAGGATCCGAAAAGGTCAACGCGGGTCGCTCGCGGTCGCACCTCCAGCGCGGTGAGCTGCGGCAGTCCATGCGGGCGGTTGACGGTTTGGGCAGGCGTCCCGCAGACTCCGCGAAATTGCCCCAGAGGCTCATGCCCAAGCTCTCGCCGAACATTTCTACGCTCGCCCGCAGCTCGACCATCGACGCGCTCGAGGGCACCCAATTCGATCTCGTGGTGATCGGCGGCGGGATCACGGGGGCGGGCATCGCCCGGGACGCCGCAATGCGGGGCATGGCCGTGGCCCTCGTCGAGGCCGAGGACTTCGCCTCCGGGACCTCGAGCCGCAGCTCCAAGCTCATCCATGGCGGGCTCCGCTACCTCGAGCGCGGCGAGATCAACCTCGTGCGCAAGACGGCCCTCGAGCGCAAGGAGATCCATCAGCAGGCGCCGCACCTGTGCGAGCCTCGCCACATGGTCATCCCCCTGGGCGGGCGCGCCGGGCTCTACGCCCTGCGCATCGCGGTGACGACCTACGAGCGCCTCGGCGCGGTCGATCGCAAGGACGCCCAGGAGACCTGGAGCGGCTCCACCCTCGCGGACAACGAGCCCCTGCTCAACCGCAAGACCTACCCACACGCCCTCGCCTACCGGGAGTACCTGACCGACGACGCGCGCCTGGTGATCGCCAACATGCGCTCGGCCGTGGCCTTCGGGGCGCAGGTCATCAATCACGCCCCGGCCGTCGACCTGATCCGCGAGCAGGGCCGGGCCGCCGGTGTGGTCGGCCGCTGTAGCCTCAGCGGCCGCGAGTTCCGGGTTCGGGGCAAGGTCGTGGTCAACGCCGCGGGCCCCTGGGTCGAGGCCATCCAGCGGCTCGAGAACCCCGACTCGAAGCCCCTGTTGCACCTCTCCAAGGGCATCCACATCGTGATCCCGGCGAGCAAGCTGCCGATCCGCAACCTCTTGGTGGTCAACACCAGCGACAAGCGTCGGATCTTTGCGCTGCGCCGGGGCGAGGTCGTCTACATCGGGACCACGGACACGACCTACGAGCCCGGGGCCGAGGTCTGGCCGACCATCGATCGGGCCGACGTCGAGTACCTGTTGGCGCCCCTGGCCAGCCACTTCACAGGCGGCGAGAACATCGGTGTCGACGATGTGATCGGTGCTTGGGCTGGGCTGCGGCCGCTGATCGCCGATCCGCTCAAGAAGAACCCGAGCGAGCTCTCGCGCCGAGACGAGCTCCTGACCGGGCCCCTGGGCGTGATCTCGGTCGCGGGCGGCAAGCTCACGGGCTACCGAGGTATGGCGCGGCGCGTGCTCCAGTCGGTCGTCGACAGCCTGGATACGCTCGAGGGTGTGAGCGAGGCTCGCTTCGCACCGATCTCGGCAGCGGACGAACCGCGCCTCCCGGGCGGGGATTTCCCGGATGGCTACGAGCTCCACGATCTCGCGGGGGCGCTGGCTCAGGCCGAGGGCCTCGGCGAGGGCATGGCGATCCGGCTCACGCGCCTCTATGGCACCGAGGCCGCCCAGGTCTTGGCCATGGGCCGGGAGCCGATCTACCCGGACGCCGAGACGGTGACCGGGGAGGCCCGCTGGGCCGTCGAGCGCGAGGGGGCGGCGACCCTCGAAGATCTCTTCTACAGGCGCACACGCCTGCCCCTGTTCCAGCTCCACCCCGAGCGGGCGATCGTGTCCTTGGCCCGCCACATGGGTGAGGTGCTCGCCTGGGATCAGGCCCGAGTCGACGCCGAGATCGCCAAGGTCGAGGCCCGGCTCGCGGACGACCTCGCGTTCAAGACCAACTGAGCCCAGGGTTCAGACTTCACACTTCTCACCCGGGTCCGCAGCCCGTCGGCTTGACGCCCGCGACCCCGTCGATCTTTCCGTCGAGGCCGTCGACTTCACGGATCAGGACACCCAGGGTCTCTCGGTTCATGACACCCTGGTTTTCGAGGTAGGTGAACATGGCCTCGACGACGAGCTCGGTCCGGTCGAGGCGGACCTGGAGCTCGACGATGCGACGCTGGAGCAGGCCGATGTTGTCGGCGTCGAGCTCGGCGTTCAGGGTCAGCGTGTCGATGTCTTCGCGCTGGCGGTAGGCGTTGTCGAAGAAGTGCGAGAGGGCCACGCTCCGAGTCTAGAGCGGCGGCCAGTTCGAATCTACAGCCCCTGCCGTCGGCGCTCGGCGCTCGCGGTGGGTCGACCACAGATTCGGCTCCAAACCGGTCGCCGCTGTGGCAGGCCGGTGCACCCGGCTCAGCGGTTGCGGGCGTAGATCATGCGCAGGCCCTCGAGCATGAGATTGTCGTCGACCGCGTCGATGGCCGTGGTCTCGTGGGCGACCGTGCGGGCCAGCCCGCCCGTGGCCACGACCCGCGCGGGCCAGTCCAGCTCGGCGCGGATCCGGGCGAGCATGCCCTCGACCAGGCTGACGTAGCCGAAGAACAGGCCCGATTCGATGGCGTCGACCGTGTTGCGGCCGACCACGGTCGGCGGCTTGACCACGTCGACCCGGGGGAGCCTGGCGGCGCGCTGGAACAGGGCGTCCGCGCTGATCCCCACGCCCGGGGCGATCGCTCCGCCGAGGTACTCGGGGCGGGGCGAGATCACGTCGAAGGTCGTCGCGGTCCCGAAGTCGACGACGATCATGGCCGTGTTGCCGCCGTCCACCCCCCGGCCCTTGGCGTAGCCCTCGTGGGCCGCGATCGCGGCCACGATCCGATCGGCGCCGACGTCTTTGGGGGGCTCGTAGAGCACGGGCATGCCGGTGCGAACCCCGGGTCCGACGACCAGGGCCTCGACGCCGACGTAGCGCTCGAGGCCCTCGACGATGGGCCGCTGGACCGGGGGCACGACGCTGGCCAAGACCGCCGCGGTGATCGCCTCGAAGTTGTAGCTGCGCAGGGCCAAAGCCCGCTCGAGGGTGATGGCGAACTCGTCTCGGGTCCACCCTCGGCGGGTCCCCACGCGAAGTTCACAGCGCAGCTCCTCGCCCTCGAACACGCCGAAGGAAGTGTTGGAGTTGCCGACGTCGACCGCGAGCAGCATGGGCCGAGACTGTACCCGCTCACGCGCGCCATCTGCTACCGTCCAAGGCCGTGAGCGGCCCCAAACCAGTGCCAGGGCACCCCGAGGGCGAGAGCCCCGCGAGTCCCGAGAGCCCGGCCGGTTCGGCCGGTTCCACGAGTTCCGGTGTCGGTTCGGGTTCGGATTCGGGTCCCCGTCTAGGTTCGAGTCCCCGTCTAGGTTCGAGTCCCGGCGAGGGGCGGGCCCGTGCCGAGGCGGTCGGCATGAAGGACCAGCGCCAGCGAGAGAACCACCTGCCCCTGCGTGGGTGGCTCGTCCCCTTCGTGGTCGTCGGCGCAGCGGCGGGCCTGTTCCTCGCCCTGACGATCGTCTTCGACGCGCTCATGCCCGCCCCCCCAGACGCCAACGACGGCTTCTCGCTGGCCGGGCTGTGGGGCTCCCTCTTTCACCCGGACCTCGATCAAGCCCGCAACACGCTGGGCAGCCTCGGCGAGGTGATGGCGGCGGTCTTGGGCCTGGCGCTGACGGTCTCGAGCATCATCGTGCAGCTGGCGGCGACCCGCTTCACACCGATCGTCACGTCGTTGTTCTTTCGCGCCCGGACCAACCTCTTGGTGCTCGGCTTCTTCGTGGTCTGCAACATCTATGTGTTGTGGGTGAACTTCTCCGTGGGCGAGGGCTCGGTGCCCCGCAGCGGGGTGTTCCTGTCCATGATGCTGCTGACGACGAGCCTGCTGCTGCTGTTCCCCTACTTCGCCTTCGTGTTCAACTTCCTCGAGCCCGACTCGATCATCTCGAGGATCACCACCGACGGCCTGGGCGCCGCGACTGCGTTTCGCGGGCAGGGCCGCCAGTCCATCGGCAGTCGCCAGCGCTCCGCCACCCAGGCCGTCGAGCACCTCGCCAACATCGGCCTCAACGCGGTTCAACAAAAAGACAAAAATATCGCCTCGAGTGCCACCAACGCCCTGTGCAACTACGCCATCTACTACGGTGAGACCAAGGTCGGCATGGTCCAGAGCTGGCACGCGATCCCCGACTGGAACCGGCAGAGCCCCGACTTCGTGAGCCTCTCCGACGAGGCCATCGACGACCTGCGCGGCCGGGGGACCTGGCTCGAGTGGAAGATCCTGCGCCAGTACCAGATGCTCTACGGCGAGGGCCTGGAGCGCATGAAGGACCTCTGCTACCTGATCGCCATCAACACGCGGCGCCTGGGTGAGGCGGCCTCGCGCCACGGTGACCTGCCGGCCCTGGACCTGACGATCAAGTTCTTCAACACCTATCTGCGGGCGACGATCAACGCCAACGACATCCGCACCTGCTACAACATTCTTCATCAGTATCGGCAGCTCGGGGTGTTTGTCATCGAGCACCTCGAGACCGATCCCCAGGACTTGATCATCGACGCTCCGATGAGCATCACCTCGACCTTGACCGTGTCCCTGGGCGCGCCGGCGGGGGACCTCAGCGAGCTCGAGAAGCGCGGGCTCGAGATCGCCCGATACATGCGCTACTACTCGGGGATCGCCTTCAGCCGGAACATGGCGTTCATCACCGAGGTCATCGCCCACGACGTCGGGGCCCTGTGTGCCAAGGCCTTCCACGCCGACACCAGGTTCCACGACGACCTGCTCGAGACCTTCCTGCGCGTCGACGACAACACGGAGGCGGCGGGTTCGGACAAGACCCTCAAGGGGGTGCGCCGGGCCCAGGTCAAACTGGCGACGACCTACATGCTCCACGGCGCCGAGTCCCTGGCCCGGCGGATCCAGGCCGACATGAAGGACGAGCCGGCCGAGCGTATGCGCGGGATCTGGCGGGAGCTCCGGGCCCTGCGCGACCGGGAGTTTTGGGAGGTCAACGACCGTGGATCGAACTTCGACTACCTCAGCGACGAACAGAAGGGGCAGCTGCCGATCTTCTTTTCGTGGTTCCCGGCCCTGAACCGGGAGGCGGTCGCGGCCGCGAGACGGCCCGGCGGCCAGTAGGGCCCAGGCGGCTCGCTGAAAGTGGGCGTTTGCTCACGATAGGAGCGGGGCCCCGTCCCCGAGATCGGTGGCCCGGCCCTGTTGTCAGCGCCCCCACGGTGACGTAGATCTGCCGCCCCCCGGCTCGCCGGGCTCCTTGCTCCGCGGATCCCCCGCGGGGCCTCCACGTCCACAGGGAGACACAAACCGATATGTCATTCACCCCAATCGACTCCTACTCGTCACTGCGCAACACGCAAAACGAGTTCGAGACCACGATGATCCTCCGCCCCGATACCAACAAAGAGGGTATCCAGGAGCTCGTCGTCCGTCTTCAGAGCCTGTTCGAGGCCAACGGCGGCCGTATGCAGAAGATCGACAACTGGGGCCGCCGGACCCTGGCGTACCCGATCGAGACCAACCGCCAGGGCATCTACCTCTACATTCGCCACCTCGGCGGGTCGCAGATGGTCAACGAGCTCGAGCGCAACCTGCAGATCTTCCCGACCGTCATGCGCTACCTGACGGTGGTCATCGACGACAACGTCGATCCGGAGGCCCGCCCCAGCGACGTCGATGACGAGACCCTCGACGCGGCCACCGAGTCCGCGCCCGATCCGGTCGACATCGCCGCCGAAGCTGCCGCTGCCGAGAAGGCCGCCGCGGATAAGATTGCTGCCGAGGCCGCCGCTGAGAAGGCCGCCGCCGACAAGATTGTCGCCGAGGCTGCCGCCGCTGAGAAGGCGATCGCGGACAAGGCCGCCGCCGCTGAGAAGGCGATCGCGGACAAGGCCGCTGCCGCTGAGAAGGCGATCGCGGACAAGGCCGCTGCCGCTGAGAAGGCGATCGCGGACAAGGCCGCTGCCGAGGAAGCAGCGAAAGACGCGCCCGCCGTCGAGGCCGACGCACAGACCCCTGCCACCAAGGACGGAGAATAGAGATGTCAGACCGAGACCGAGACCGTTCAGACCGAGACGACGACGATCGGCGTGGCGGACCCCGGCGCAAGCGGATCTCCCCGCTCGCCGATCCCAACGTGGTCATCGACTACAAGAACCCGCAGCTGCTCAAGCACTTCCTGACCGACCGCGGCAAGATCGTTCCTGCCCGCATCACGTCGGTCACCGCTCGTCAGCAGCGCACGATCACCAAGGCCATCAAGCGCGCGCGTCAGCTGGCCCTGCTTCCCTACACGGTGTCCTGATGGCGATGTTGCAGATCATTTTGACCAGCGACGTCGACAGCCTCGGCCGCGCCGGTGAGTTGGTTCGGGTCAAGTCGGGTTACGGGCGCAACTTCTTGCTGCCCCGTGGGCTGGCCCTGCCAGCGACCAAGCGCAACATCGCGCAGCTCGAGCACCACCGCCGCGACATCGCGGCGCAGCAGGCCAAGGTCCGCACCCAGCACGAGAGCGTGGCGGCCAAGCTCAGCTCGGCCGTGGTCTCGATCCCCCGCAAGGTGGGCAAGGGCGACAAGATGTTCGGCTCGGTCTCGACCCGCGATATCGCCGAGGCTCTCTCGGCGCAGAACGTGGCCATCGACCGCAAGCTGATCAAGCTTCCGGAGCCGATCAAAACGGTGGGCACGCACGAGGTCCAGATCCGCTTCTCTGCCGACGTCTCGGTGGGGATCAAGGTCGAGGTCATCGGCGTCCCCGCCTGAACCTCACTGGGCCTGATTCTGGGCCGATTCTGGGCCGATTCTGGGCCGATTCTGGGTCAGGGCCAGGGCCAGGCAGATTCTAAGGGGAGGCCGATCGGCCTCCCCTTTTGCGTCTGCGCCGTGGCAGCGCGGCATGTGATACTTGCCCCGCCGTGGCGCCCCTTGGATCCGTCTTTGTCGCTGGTGCGACCGGGTACACCGGTCGGGAGGTCGTGCGTGCCTGCGTCGAGCGTGGTCTCGACACGGTCGCCCACGTTCGCCCAGACAGCCACAGGCGCGCCGAGTGGAGCGAGCGTTTCGCGGCGCTGGGGGCCGAGGTCGACCACACACCCTGGACCCTCGCACAGATGAAGGCGACCCTGGGTCGACTCCAGCCGAGCTGCGTCTACGCGCTGCTCGGGACGACCAAGAGCCGCGCCAAGCGAGCCGTGTCCTCGGCGGTGGCCGACAGCTACGAGGCCGTCGACTACGGGCTCTCGATCATGTTGCTCGAGGCCGCGGTCGACTGCGGGAGCAAGCCTCGCTTCGTCTATCTCTCGGCCATGGGCGCCGACGGCCGGCCGATCAATGCCTACATGGACGTGCGCAAGCGGGTCGAGGCGGCGATCCGAGGGAGCGCCCTGCCCCACCTGATCGCGCGCCCGGCGATCGTCAGTGGTTCCGATCGTGAGGAGCAGCGACTCGCCGAGCGGACCGCCGCGCGGGTCAGCGATGGGCTCTTGAGTCTGGTCGCCAGACTCGGGGCGCCGGGCTTCGCAGATCGCTACCGCTCGATCACCGGGGTCGCGTTGGCGGCGGCCATGGTCGCCCTGGCCACGGACGATCCGCGCGCGGCGATCGTCGCCGAAGCCGGGGACCTGCGCAGTGCTGATACTCGGAGTACTCCGAGTACTCCGAGTACTCCGAGTACTCCGTCATAGGGCGGCCGCGTCGGCGAGGACCTCGGTGGCGTGCACGCCCGGATCGACGCCGGGGTAGACCTTGGCGATCTTTCCGTCGCGGATCAGGAAGCTGACGCGCTCGGCATAGCCGATGCGGGTGGTCACTCCAAAGGCTCCAGTCCACCTGTGCTCCGGGTCGGCGACCAGGGGAAAGGGCAGCTCGTGGGCCTCGGCGAAGGCCCGATGGGAGGCGTCGTCGTCGGTGGAGACACCGACCACCAGGACCTGGGCGGCCTCGTAGTTCTCCCAGACGTCTCGAAAGGCGCAGGCCTCCTTGGTGCACCCGGGGGTCTCGTCCTTGGGATAAAAGTAGACCAGGGTCGGCTGTTCGAGCTCACGCAGGTCGAGCTTGGTGCCGTCGTGGGCGACCGCGGACAGGGGCGGGACGGGCGAGCCGACGGCCAGCAGACCGTCGGCGTCGAGCTTCGCGGCGTCGGGCTTCGCGGCGCCGGACTCGGTGCTCTGGCCACAACCGACGATCGCGGCGGAGGTGAGGGTGAGCATCACAGCGAGAGACGAGAGGGAGACGCGGGCCATGCTGTCGCGATGCCCGACCGGCGCGGAGGAGGCAAGGCATCCTGCTTGAAAACGCTGAAAACGGGCCCTGAAGGCCCCCCCTTGATAGGCTGGTAGGCTGTGGTCGAGCCCCCTCTCCACCCCCCTCTCCACCCCTCCCTCGCTGTACCTTCGTCCCGTGGTTCGGCTTGGAGAGCCGTCGCGGGCTCGGCTTGGAGAGCCGCTGGGGGGCTCCGCGAACTTCCGCGCACGGCCTTGGCGGGCCTCGTCGTCGCCCTGCTCCTGTGCCTGCTGGTCCCCCTGCCCACGGTGGTGATCGACCTGCTCTTGTCTCTGAGCCTCTGCGGGGCTGTGCTCGTGTTCGTGGCCAGCCTGCGGGTCCGCCGGCCCCTCGAGTTCGTGAATTTCCCGACTGTCGTGTTGCTGTCGGCTCTGTACCGGCTGGCGCTCAACGTCTCGACCACACGCCTGATCCTCAGCCGGGGCGACGCGGGTCGGGTCATCGACGCCTTCGCGTCGCTGGTCGTGCGCGGCGACCTGCTGATCGGTGTGGTCATGTTCTCGATCATCGCCGCCATCCAGTACCTGGTGATCGTGCGTGGAGCCGAGCGGGTCGCCGAGGTCGCGGCCCGCTTCGCCCTCGACGCCATGCCCGGACAACAGGCGGCGATCGAGGCCGATCTGCGCGCGGGTGTGACCACGGCCGAGGCCGGGGCGACCCGCCGGGCCGAGCTCCTGGCCCGGGCCGACTTCTACGGACGCATGGACGGAGTCATGCGCTGGGTCAAAGGCGACGCGATCGTCGGCCTGCTGATCACCGCGACCAACTTGGTGGGCGGGCTCGCGGTCGGCAGCCTGCGCGAGGGCCTGAGCCTGTCGGAGGCCCTGTCGCGCTACGGGACGCTGGCGATCGGGGACGGGCTCTTGGCCCAGCTCCCTGCGCTGTTGGTTTCGCTCGCAGCCGCGGTGTTGGTGGCCCGGGTCGACGCCCCCCGAGACCGCCGATTTTCGAGCCCGAGCACCTCACTCCCGGCGTGGCTGGACGGACCCACGCTGGCGATCCCGGGGGTCATGTGTGGGCTCTTGGCCGCGGTCCCCGGGATGCCGACCTTCGCGTTCGCGGCCACCAGCGCGCTGGCCCTGGCGCTGGCCTTCGTATTGGGGCGTCGGCGCTCGGACGAGGCTGGTCTGGGCGAGGCTGGACTGGGCGAGGCTGGACTGGGCGAGGCTGGACTGGGCGGTCCGGGTCCTGCCCGGGTGATCCGTGTGCGGATCAACCTCGCCCTCTCGGGCCCGCGGGCTGCCGCCTACGCCAGCGCGCTGGTCGGGCTGCGCTCGCGCTGCGCCGCCGCCTTGGGCCTGTCGATCCCCGCGCTCGAATTCGTGCGTGAGGGTGTCGGAGGCCCGGGTGTCGGAGGGCCGGGTGTCGGCGCCCCTCCGGCCGGCGGCGCCCCTCCGGCCGGCGGCGCCCAGGGCTGGGTGGAGCTGCGGGTGGGTGCGCGGGTGCTGGCGCGGGAGCGGGTGCTCGGTGCCGAGCTGGACGCGCTGGTATTGGCGACCTTCCACGGTCTGATGAGTGGGGCGGAGCGGCTCGTCGAACTCGAGGCTCTCGAGATGGCGGTCGAGCGGGAGCGGGGGCACCATCCTGGGGTCGTCCGGCTGGCCCTCGGAACCGTCGAGATCGTCGATCTCCTGGCGATCGTGCGCGCTTTTGTACGTGAGCGGATCCCTGTGCCGAGCACCGGCGCGCTCCTGTGTGCGCTCGCCGAGGGCCGGGTGTTTCGTGATCCCCACGAACGTCGAGCGTGGGCCGAGCACGCCCGCGAGGCGCTCGCCGACCACTGGGTTCGGGATCTCTGCGATGGGGTCGAGGCGGTCGGTGAGCCGCGTTGGCTGCGACCGAGCGCGGATCTGGAGACCCGGATCATCGCCCGCAGCGAGCTGCACGAGCGGGGGGCGGCCCTCTCTCTGAGCCCGCGAGAACGGAGCGAGCTTCGTGCTCGGATCGGAGCCTACCCGGGTCCGACCATCGTTTTGTGCAGCGGGGAGGCCCGGCCTGGGTTTGCGGCGCTGCTCGCTGGAGCGCGCCCACATATTCCGGTGCTGGCGCTCGGAGAGCTGGCGGCGGCCGGGGTCGAGTCGCCTGAGCTCGAGGTCTTTGAATAGGTCCAAGCCCGATCTGCGAGCCGACAAACCCGGTCTGCGAGGCCGATCCGGGAAGGGACGCGCCACGCCCGCGACCACAATTCATGTTAAGACTGAACCCTATCTACGAGTCGATTCGATTGCGCCTTGTCTGAGCTCCCTCCGTCCATGTCAAAGCCGCCCACCGTACCGCTCTCGTCGACCCCTGGCCCGGTCCTCCCACCGGTCCTCCCACCGATCCCCAAGGCGAGTGCCAAACGGACATTGGTGGGCACGGGACCCCTGTCTCCGGGCGCTCCTCGAGCCGCGCACGGAGGTGGTCAGGCGTCCGCGTTCTCGGGCGTCACGCCGGGGCTCCGGACCCCGACCGTGCCGACCCCGGCCCCGGCCCCGGCCCCGGCCGAGGAAGAGTCCAGGGCGAAGACTCTGGGAGAGGAGGCCTCTCGACCGACCCTGATCGCGGTTGGTGGTGTGCGCCCGACGGCCGAGGAAGTGGGCCTGCGCACGACCGGCGAGCAGCCCCACGACGAGGGCCAGGCGACCGCCTACGACATCCGGGCGGCGGGCCCCCGGGCCACACAGATGGCTGGCCTCGAGCATCTCGTGGAGCCGGGCCACACGCAGCAGCGGATCCGTCTGGTGCCCGGCAAGGTCGTCGCCGGGACCCGCTACCGGATCTTGCGGTGGCTGGGCGAGGGCGGGATGGGCGTGGTCTATGCGGCCGAGCACATCGACATCGATCGCAAGGTCGCGCTCAAGATCTTGCGCTTCGATCTCTCGCAAGAGCCGAAGATGGCCCAGGTGTTCCGGGACGAGGCCCGCGCGGCCAGCCGGGTCGGGTCGCCGAACATCGTCGAGATCTACGACTTCGGCGAGCTCGCGGACGGGCGCCTGTTCTTTTGCATGGAGATGGTCCCCGGCGGCGATCTGGTCCCGTCCTCGGAGGACGACTGGATCGAGCCCCCGCGCCTGATCGGCCTGCTCCGGCAGACCTGCAAGGGGCTCTCGGCGGCCCACAAGGCCGGGATCATCCACCGGGACATCAAGCCGGAGAACATCATCCTGGTCAACGAGGGCGGTCGCGAGATCGTCAAGATCGTCGACTTCGGGATCTCGGCGATGATCGCCGCGGGCGGCGGGGACGAGTCCAATACGATCGCGGGCACGCCCCACTACATGGCGCCCGAGCAGATCTCCGGCGCCAAGTTCGACGGCCGCCTCGACATCTACGCGCTCGGCTGCATGGCCTACGAGCTCCTGATCGGCGCGCCCCCCTTCTTGGCCGACGGCATTCAAGATCTGCTCCAGATGCACTTCTACGAGCAGCCCAAGCCGCTGCTCGAGTGCCGCCCGGACCGGGATATCCCCCAGGTCCTCGCCGACGTGATCCACAAGTGTCTGGCCAAAGATCCCGACGATCGTTGGCGGGACATGGACGACCTCGAGGCGGCCCTGTGTGAGGCCCAGATCGCCGCTGGTCTGACCACCCCCTGGGACGACCTGGCGCTCCCGGATGTCGACCCCGAACGGCGCGAGCGCCTGGTGCGGGAGATGCCCAACCCAGACGCGATCCTGTTCGAGCGCGGCAATCGTTGGTTCGTACCTCTGCTGGTCGGGGCCCTCGCGCTGGTGCTCGGGATCGGCCTGACATGGTTTTTCCTCGGCGGTGGACCGAGCGACGAGGAGCTCGAGCAGATCGAGCTTCTGACCACCGAGGCCCGGACCGCGAGTTCCAAGACCCAGTGGGTCTACCCCTCGGAGGACGACCTCGAGGCTCCGACCGCGTTCCAGAAGGTCATCGAGCTCGAGCACCTCCAGGGCAAGGCCGACGAGCCTGGGGACGCGCGCGCCGAGGAGCTGCGCACCGAGTTCTTCGAGACCCTCACCGTGATCGCCGATCGCTACTGGGAGATCCCCCAGGCCCGGCCCGTGGCCCGGGACTACTACGCGATGGCCTACCTCTTCGACCCCACCGACACGCGCGCTCGGGAGCGCTCGGGCATGAGCCAGGGCGAGCTCGCCGATTTTCGGGCCCGGGCCGCCGAGGCCGAGTTCAGCTCGGGCGAGCTCGGGGCCGCGCGCTGGCTCAAGATCTTCGCTGCCGAGGACCGAGAGGCGGCCCAGGAGGAGTACGACAACCTCATCGCCATGGGCGGGGAGGACGTCGGGGGCCTGACCACCGATCGACGCGGGCTCGCGGCTGCGCGCGGGGCCGGGATCGCCACGGTGGCCGAGCCCGCTCCCGAGCCCGTTCTCGAACCCTCGCTCGACAGCGAGGAATCCGGCGGGGATGAGACTGGTGGCGAGGCCGAGACTGGCGGCGAGGCCGAGACTGGCGGCGAGGTCCAAGATACCAAGCGCAAGGGCGGCAAGCGCACGGGTGGCAAGCGCAAGGGCGGCAAGGGGGACGACGCCGACAGCGAGACCCTGGGTGGAAGCGGGAGCGACCCCGACAAGGCTCGGGAGCTCGCGGCGCTCGGGATGGTGGCGCTCAAGGCCGGGCGCCGCGGCGAGGCCAAGGGTCTGTTCAATCAGGCCGTCTCCTACGACCGGCGCAACGCCATGGCCTTGATGGGGCTCTCGGACGTCTACTTCGACACCAACTCGAATCAAAAGGCCGTCCTCTACGCAGAGAAGGCCGTCAAGGCGGTGCCCAAAAACAGCAACTACCGCATCAAGCTCGGCGACGCCTACTACAAGGTGCTGCGCTACCGCGATGCGCTCGAGCAATATCAAAAGGCCAAGGGCCTGGGCTCGTCCCGCGCCGACTCGCGGATCGCCAAGGCCAAGGCCAAGATCGGCGGTTGAGCCGTGGCCGACTCCCCGCGCCCAGGCGCTGTTTCGGATCCCGACTCCGGCCTCGATTCCGGCCCCGGTTCCGGCCTCGGGTTGGGCGGCCACCTGCGGATTCAAGAGCGCTTCGTCTCGGTGCAGGGCGAGGGCTCGCTGGTCGGTGTGCCCAGCAGCTTTGTGCGGGTCTCGGGCTGCAACCTGCGCTGCACCTGGTGCGACACACCACGCAGCTCGTGGGCGCCCGAGGGCGAGCGGCAGAGCCTCGAGGAGATCGTCTCGTGGTGTGCCCTCGGCCCGCGCCACGTCGTGTTGACGGGGGGCGAGCCGCTCTTGTTTGCCCGCTGCGCACCCTTGAGCCGAGCCCTGCGCGCGGCCGGCCACCACCTGACCATCGAGACCGCCGGCAGTGTCTGGTGTGAGGGGGTCGAGGCCGACCTCATGTCGATCTCTCCCAAGCTCAGCCACAGCACACCCTGGGCGCGGGCAGGCGAGGGGGCTCGGGCAGGCGAGGCAACTCGCGGGCGGATGAGTGTGGCGCAGCGGCACGAGCGGGCGCGCCTCGACCTGGGGGTGCTCCGACGACTGACCGAGGGCGGCGACTACCAACTGAAGTTCGTGGTTCGCTGTGGCGTTGGAGGTGGTGGCGGAGAGGGGGGACTCCTGAGCGCGGACCTGGCCGAGATCGACGCTCTGCTCGCCGAGCTGGCGCTCCCCGAGCAGGAGCGAGACAGGGTCTTGCTCATGCCCGAGGGCACCGAGGACGCGAGCTTGCAGGCGGGCTACAAGACCCTGGCGCCGGTCTGTGGCGAGCGCGGGTTTCGGCTCGGGCTGCGCCTGCACGTCCAGCTCTTTGGACACACCCCGGGGACCTGAACGCCCAGTGACCGAGAGGGTCGACGGGGTTCGACTGGGGTTCGACTTGCGGGGGCGGACGACCTGGGCGAGCGTCGGGTGTGGCCTCCGACGACACCCTGTGGATCGCCCGGGCGGTGCTGGCCCCGGCTTCGCCCCAGACTTTTCGATGTCCCACCGGGGGCCTGCCCCCGGGCCCGGACCAGCGCTGGACGCCGATCGACGATCCCTTTTTCGCGGCTCGCTGGGCCTCGGGGAGCGGGGGCGATCTGTGGGCGCAGGTCCGCTCGGCGCCGGCCCAGGGGGAGGCGCAGACTCTGACGGGTGTGCGCCGCCTGCCGCCCACATCGCCCACCAAGGTCCTGGCGATCGGTCGAAATTATGCCGCCCACGCCCGGGAGCTCGGCAACGAGGTCCCGGCCACGCCGCTGAGCTTTCTCAAACCGCCCTCTTGTCTGCAGGCCTCTGGCGAGCCGGTGCGCCTGCCCAGGGGCTACGCCCGCATCGACATGGAGGCCGAGCTGGTGGTCGTCATCGGCGCGCGCGCGAGCGCGGTGAGGGCCGCGCAGGTCTGGCCCGGGGGCCACGTCGCGGGCTACCTCTTGGGCAACGACCTGTCGTGTCGGGACCTGCAGCGCAGCGACAAGCAGTGGACCCGGGCCAAGGGCTTCGACGGTTTCGGTCCGGTCTCGGCGGCGCTGCGGCTGACCCCGCCGGGCCAGGCCCTGGCCTCTGAGCGCCTGCGGATCTGTGGCTACCTCGATGATGTGTGTGTTCAAGATGCGCCGCTGAGCGCCATGATCTTCGATATCCCGACCCTCATCGAGCACCTCAGCGCGTGCATGACCCTCGAGCCCGGGGACCTGCTGTTCACCGGGACTCCAGAGGGGGTGTCGGCCCTGAGCCCGGGCCAGGTGACGCGGGTCGAGCTCGAGGATCCGGGCGGACCTGGGAAAGGGTTCACGCTCGACCCTCTGCACACGCCCTTGGTCTGATCAGTTCAGTTCAGTTCAGTTCAGTTCAGTTCAGTTCAGTTCAGTTCAGTTCAGTAGATCAGCACCAGCGAGCCCAGCTCGAGCGCCACGATCCACAGGGTCACCACCATCACGCCTCGGACCATGGCCACGGTCACGTCCTGGGCCGAGTTCTTTTCCCGGGCCCCCTCGGCGACCGCGTCGCTGGCGATGCCCAGGGCGTAGAGGGCCACGAGCACGAGGGCGCGGACACGAAACACCGCTCGCTCCGGCGGCGGGTCGACCAAGTCGGCGGTCAGCAGCTCCCAGGCCGCCGACCAGCCGCCGCCAAACTCGGGCACACGCAGCTCGATGTAGAGGACGCCGCCCACGAGCATGCCCAGGGCGAACAGAGCCGCCAAGATCAGGTAGGCCCCGACCAGGCCGAGCCAGGCCGGGACCCACAGGTAGCGGGTCTCCTCGATACCCAGGCCGCGCAGGGCCGTTGTCTGACGGGTCAGGGACATGCCGCCGAGCCAGGCGATGAGGGCGTTGGCCGAGGTCGAGGCGAACAAGATCCCCGACAGGGGTGGGGCCAGCGCGATCACGTGCATCGAGCCGATCAGGGAGAACACCCGCTCGGGCAAAATCGGGAGCTCTCCGCCGCCGATGCTCCGGTGCAGGATGTACAGCAAGGTGAACCCGATGAGCACCGAGACGACCCCGAAGAACGCAGCCGGCCGCCACAGGGCCTGACGCAAGACCGGGCCGAAGACCTCGCTGAAGTCCCGCGGTCGCAGGGCTGCGCGGCCGAGCTGAGCGAGGACCCGGGGTCCGACCTCGAGCCCTCCCAAGGTCGCGGAGGCGACCTGGCGAGCCCCGGCTGCGAGCGCCCGCGCGCTCCGTGCCAAGCGGCCGGGAACTGGGGAGCTGGGGGCCTGTGTGGGCGGGGCCTGTGCCAGCCGCGCGACCATGTCGTCGGTGACCGCCTCGGCGATCGCCCGGCGCAGCGCTCGTGGGCGGCGCTCGGCGCTGAGCTCCCGCATCGACGCCGAGGAGGGAGAAGAGTCCGAGGGATCGGACCCCGGGTCCTCGCTCAGCTCGGCCGCGCGAGGCTGGGCGGGCTCGCTGCGGAGGTCGACCGGGGGTTCTGGCCTGCGCTCGGGGTCGCCCAGCGGGGGCAGCTCGATCAGGCGCCGGCTGTGTGGATCCATGAACAGAAAGCGGTCGGCGAAGCCGGCCGCAAACTCGAGCTCGTGGGTGATCACCAGGGCCGTGGCCTGGCGGCGGCGGATCTCGGCACGCAAGAGGTCCGCGAGCAGCTCGACGCGCAGCGGGTCCAGGCCGACCGAAGGTTCGTCCAAGATCAAGATCTCGCGGCCCCCGGCGAGGGTTCGGGCGACCGCGAGGCGCTGGGCCTCACCGCCCGAGAGCCGGCCGACCGCGACCCCGGCCAGCCAGTCCGTGGGCAGGTCGACGCTGGCCAGGGCAGCCTGGAGTCTCCCCGCGTCCACGGGCTTGGGCTCGGCGGCATTGCGCATGGCCAGAGCCAGGTTTCCAGCGACGTCGAGGTGGTCGAAGAGGGCGCCGCGCTGGGGCACGAGCCCGACGCTGGCCCGCCGCTCGAGGCTCGTGCAGGCGACCCGAAAACCGGCCGCGCGCAGGCGCTCGGGGTCGTGGAGGGCCGTCACCAGGGTCGACTTGCCGGCCCCGCTGCCGCCGAGGAGCGCGACGATCTCCCCGCGGCGCAACTCGAGCTCGACCCCGTGCAGGAGGGCGCTGCCGTCGGGACGATCGACGTCCAGACCGTGGACCGCGAGCAGGATCTCCGGGTCGAGTCGGCGCTCGGGGTCCCGTCGGCCGTGTTCGGATCCGGGGAACGCCGGAGCGGTGGACGGCGAGCCCGACCTGGGGGCGCGCGAGGGGGGGACGGGCATGGTCAGGCAGGTCGGTCAGGTCAGGCAGGTCAGGCAGGTCAGGCAGGTCGGTCAGGGCAGTCGGGCAGGTCGGTTCAGATATGTTCGAGGTGGACGACGAGCTCGACGTGGGCCGTGTGGGGCAGGGTGTCGAAAGCCCATAGAGCCGTGCGCCGGTAGCTCGGTGCGAGGTGCTCGAGGTCGATCGCCAGGGTCGCCGGATTGCAACTCATGATGTGGATCCTGGGGGCCGCGAGTGCCCGCAGCTGCCCGCAGACCGCCTCACCCAGGCCGGCCCGGGGCGGGTTGGCGACGATCAGATCCAGGGCCGGGCCGGGCGCATCGAGGCCCGCTCCAGCCCCGGTCTCGCCTTCGGTCCCAGGTCCGGGTTCGAGGCGCGCCGCGAGGAAGGCCTCGACCGTCTGGGCCTCGACTCCGAGGGCCCGGGCCGACTCGGGGTAGGACTCGCAGGGCACGACGTGGGTGAAGCGTCGGCGCAGGAGCTCGGTGGTCACGCCCGCGCCTGCGTAGAGGTCGTAGGCGAGGCCCTCTGGGGGTCCGCCTGCCGGGTCCTCCCGGTCCTCCGGGTCCAGGCCATGGACGAGGGCTCGGTAGGCGTCGGCTGCGAGCTCTGGGTTGGGCTGGAGAAATCCGAGCGGGCCGATCTCTACGTCGACGCCGGCGAGGCGCGAGCGCAGGGTCTGGGCGCCGCCGACGAAGGTCAGGGGGAGGGCGCTGCGGATCGCGTTACCGGATCCGGGCTGGACGCCCCAGGCGACCCCGACGACCTGGGGGATGGCGAGCGCCGCGGTCGTGAGCGCCCGGGTGATCGGGCGCTGTTCGCTGCCCCCGATCAGGGTCAAGAGCACGCGCTCGCCGTCGGTCTTGGCCCACAGGTAGCGCAGGTCGCCCTGGGGTCCGTCCGGGTCCGGGCTCCAGGGCGCGACCCCGAGCGTGTCGGCCTCGCGGCGCAGGGCGTCGTAGACTGCGACGATCGTCGGGTGGTCGACGAGGCAGCCGCGCATGTCGGCGATCCGCGGCTTGCTGCCCCTGCCCCGAGGTGCCTCCCGGCTGCCGAACACGAGGGCCCCCGCCCGACCGGCGACGACCCGCTTGCTCGACCAGCGGTAGCCCAGGGGATCTCGCCCGAACACTCCGGGATCGCCGACGTCGAATCCATACTCCCGGGCCAGGAGCTCCGCTTTGGCGCCGCGCTGCGCCTCGACATCGAGGGCCATGAGCGGGCAGCCCGTGCATCCGCCGTGGTTGTCGGGTTGGTCTCGGTGGCGCGGGCAGGCGATCTCGCGGCGCTGGGGGCTCGGGGTCCCGAGCTCGCGCAGCCTCCCGTGGGCCGTGGGCCGCCAGCGGGCCAGGGCCTCGATGCGCACGCTCGCCCGGTCGCCGGGGACCAGGCCCGGGACTTCGAGCGCCCGCCCACCCGGGTCGAGCACGGCGTGACCTTGGCCTCGGGTCGTGATCCCGGTGATCTCGATGTCGACGATCGCCCCCGGGCGCGGACCCTCAATCTCGCGGGGAGTCTTGCGCTTCGACATCGCTCGAGTCTCCAGTGGGTTCGGGTTCGGGTTCGGGTTCGGGTTCGGGTTCGGGTTCGGGTTCGGGTTCGGGGTCGGGGTCGGGGTCGGGTTCGGGGTCG
>Ga0256845_1001186_pt1 | contig 21533 bp, 13 predicted proteins | sample RiftiametaG_FD_189101 | JGI IMG/M metagenome (GOLD analysis project Ga0256845, IMG submission 189101) | Tube worm associated microbial communities from hydrothermal vent at the East Pacific Rise, Pacific Ocean - Riftia | ecosystem: Host-associated > Annelida > Integument > Unclassified ... | reverse complement strand
GGAATACACGCCCCCACCCCGCGCGTCCCTCCGGCGTATGACGCCCCTACTCTGGCTCAGCGCCGCATTGACCCTCGGGTCGCCGACCTTCGAGCTGAGCGCGGTGGACGAGCGGCCGAGCCGCGAACCCAGCACCCAGCTCGACTCGGAGCTCGCGCGCCTGAGCGCCCTGGTCGAGGACGAGCCCCGCGAACGCCAGCACCGCTTCGCCCTGGTCCGGGCACAGATCGACGCTGGCGAGCTCGAGGCGGCCCTCGAGTCGGCCCAGGCCTGGCGGGAGATCGATGCCTACAACCTGGTGGTGGTCCGGCTCATCGGCGACATCCAGACCGAGCTGGGCATGCCGGCCGAGGCCCTGCGCACCTACTCGGCGGTGACCGAGCTGCTCAGCGAAGACCCGGAGGCCCAGCGCGCGCTGGCGACCGTGCTCAAGGCCCAGGGCGACCTGGACACGGCCTATGCGCGGCTCCAGGTCGCCGTGTCCCTGCGCGCCGAAGATCCACGCCTGGCCTTCGAGCTCGCCGATGTCGCGATGCGGCGCGGGCTCCTGGCGGAGGCCCAGGCGGGCTTCGAGCGGATCGTGAGCGACGAGGAGACGCCGGCCGCCGTCCGGCACCCGGCCAAGCAGCGCCTGGCGCAGATCTATGCGAGCCACCGGCGCGAGGCCGAGGCCCGCTCGAAGACGGCCGAAACCGGCCCCAAAACGGCCGAGGCCGGCCGATGGCAAGCCCTGATCGATGCGCTCGAGCTCAGCGGTGGGTCGCAAAACGACATCAAGATTTACCTGAGCTGGGATACGGACCGCACGGATGTCGACCTCTGGGTGCACACACCCAGGGACGAGAAGGTGTTCTACAGCCACCGCCAAGGCAGCGCCGGCGGCACCCTCTACGACGATGTGACCACGGGCTACGGGCCCGAGAGTTTCACCGCCAACGCGGCCCTGACCGGCACCTACGCCGTGGAGGTCAACTACTACGGCAGCGGCGGCGCCATGAAGGAAGCCCGGGGCGAGGTCATCGTGATCGTAAATGAAGGCCGGGCCGACGAGCGCCAACGAAGCTTCCCCTACGCCCTGTCGAAACCCGGCGAGACGGTGCGCGTGGCGGAGATCGAGGTCCAGCCATGAACGCCTCCAAAGTACGCCAGACCCTCGCGCTCCCCCTCTCGCTCTCCCTGGCACTGCTCTCTCTCGGTGCCTGCGCGAGCCTGAACCAACGGGGCTCGACGACTTCGGCGGGCGAGTTTGCCGGCGAGAATGCTGCGGGTGGGGGGAAGGTCGCCCGGACCGCGGCATGGCTGGCCGAGATGGACCGGGGCGCGGAGGCTCCGGGCCCGGGCGCGCTCGAGATTGCGAGCGCCGACGGTGACCTCGCGGCCCCCGATTTTCTGGAGCTCGCGGCCCTGCATATCGACGTGAAGACGGCCGGACCCATGGCCCGCTACGAGGTCGAGCACATCTTTCACAACCCGGGCGAGGCCACGCTCGAGGGCACCTTCCGCTTCCCCCTGCCCGCCGGGGCGATCGTCACCGGCCTGGCCATGGAGATCGACGGCCAGCTGATGGACGGGGAGATCCTCGAGCGCGAGAAGGCCCGCAAGATCTATGAGCAGATCGTGGACCAGATGCGCGACCCGGCGCTGCTCGAGTGGGAGGCCGGGCAGACTTTCAAACTGCGCGTGTTCCCGATCGAAGCGGGCGAGCGCAAGCGCGTGGTCATGCGTTACATGGCGCCCCTGCTGCCCGACGACGAGGCCGAGAGCGGTCTGGCCGTCGCGGTGCCCACTGCGACGCCGGCCATGCAGACCTCGATCCCCGAGCTGAGTGTGCGCGTGGACGGGGTCGCGCGGGTCACCCTCAGCGACCACGATGCACGAGAGAACATCCGCCTGCCCCTGGCCCGAGCGGCGACACCCGCGTTTGTGAGCGAGCTGGGGCCCGCGCCGGTTCTGCACTCGGACGACTCGGACGACTCGGACGACAGCGACACAACGCCCGCCGAAGCCGTCGCCCAGCGTTACTTCGCGCTTCGCCTGGACCTCGACTGGGCCGAGGTCCCCGCGCCGGGCTCGAGCCGCGAGGACCGGGAGACCAGGTCACGGCGAGGCCGGCGAGCCCAGCCCGCCACACATGCCCAGTCGACCCAGTCCGCCCAGCCGCGCCGCACCGTGATCGTGGTCGACAGCTCGCGCAGCGCCCTCGAGTCTTGGGCCATGGCCCGGGAGGCCGCCCAGATCCTGCTCGCCAGCTTGGACCCCGACGAGCCCTTCACCCTGGTCACCTCCGACCTCGCGGCGCGCGTGTTTCAAGACGGGTTCAGCACCAACGACGCGGCCAGCCGCGAGGCTGCGCTGGCGTTCATGAGCGCGGTCGAGCCCGACGGCGCCAGCGACCTCGGGGCCACCCTCGACAGCTTGGGCGCGCTCGGCCTCGGCCAGAGCCCAGACAGCCGAGACCGGGTGATCTACATCGGCGACGGGACCCCGACCTGGGGCAGCACCGAGCGCGGCGCCCTGGTCGAGCGGGCCCGGCAAAACCTGGGCTCCAGCAAGTTCTACGCCCTGAGCGTCGGCAAGCGGGAGAGCCGAGAGATCCTCGAGGCCCTGACCGGCGCCCTGGGTGGACGCACGGCCCGGCCCCAATCGCTGGACCAAGTCGAGGCCTTCGCCCGGTTCCTCGACCGGGCCCCGAGCGTCCGCCAGCTCGCCGATGTCCGGGTGGAGCTGCCCGGGGTCGAGGGCGTCCACGCACCCACGGCCTCGACCTGGTTCGAGGGTGAGCGCCCGGTGGTCAACTTTCGCCTGGCCATCGACCAGGCGGTGCCGAGCGAAGTGGTGGTTCGTGGCATCGCCGACGGCCGGGCCTTCGAGCAGCGCATCGCCCTGGGTGCGCCCACGCGACAGGTAGGCGTCCGCCAGCAGTGGGCGGCGCGGGAGCTGGGCGTGCTCCCCGACAAGGCCAGCATGGTCGCCCTGAGCGTCGAGCACGGGGTGCTCGGCAAACACACGGCCCTGCTCGTGCTCGAGAGCGAGGAGGCCTACGCCCGCTACGAGATCGAGCGCCGCAACGGACCCCGAGCCGCCCGCCCCGAGGGCGACCCTCGGATCTCGGGCCGAGACCTGGACCAGGGCGGCGATCCTTACCTGGGCCCGGGGGACCTCCAGCCCGGCGACCCGGAGATCCACATCCCGGCGCCCCGCGACGCCCGGTCGGTCGAGGTCCTGTTCCCCGACGGCGAGACCAAGAGCGCGCGCTGGGAGGAGGCGCTGGGCCAGTGGAGCCTGCGGTTTTTGGTCGACGACGACGTCGAGGCCGGAACCTACGATGTCCTGGTTCGGGTGACCCACGCCGACGGCCACGTGCAGATCCTGAACCTCGACTACACCATCGACATGCACGCCCCGGAGCTCCGGCTCGAGCTCCGGCTGCGCGAGGACGGTGCCTACGACCTGTTCGCTCACCAAGTCCTGACCCAGGCCGACGCGGCCCGCGAGCGCCCCCAAGGCCGGGACAGCCGCGACCCGGAGGCCCAAGCCCAGGCCTCGACCCTGGACGCCAGGCGCGTCGAGGTGCTCATGCCCGACGGTCAGACCCTCAACCTGCGCCGGGGCCTCGAGGGCCACTTCGTGCGGCGGTGGGCACCCAAGGGCGCGATCGAGTGGCCCGCGACCGCGACCGTGGTCGTGGGCGACCGGGCGCTCAACAACCGGCGTATGGAGCTGCCCCTGGTCCCGCCTGAACTGGACGCGGGAGGGCGCGGACGATGAGCGCTGCCCTGCTCGGGGGTTTGGGGGGTCTGGGGACCTGGCTGCTCGCCACGACCCTCGCGGCGGCGCCCACCGAGGTCCACACCGCGACCCGCGACGTCCGCGATTGCCTGGCGCTGAGCTCCCCGCCAGACCAGACCCAAACCCTAAATCTGGCCCCCGCCTACGCCGCGGCGACCGATGGGGGCCTCGTCCTCCTCGACGCCGACGGCCGGGTCCACACCACGGTCACCCGCTTCGATGGGTTGCCCGAGACCCGCAGCTACGTACTCGAGCCGGCTGCGACCCTGGGCACGGACACGGGCACGGGCACGGCCCTGTGGGTGGGCACGGAGGGCGGCCTGGCTCGGGTCGAGCTCGAGCACGCCCAGGTCACGGCGACCTACAGCTCGGCCCCCGTGCGCGCGGTGATCGAGGACGCGGGCCACGTGTTTGTGGGCACCTGGGGCGAGGGGGTGTTCGAGCTGCGCGACGGGGGCCTGCAGCCGGTCTCCGGTCTACACACCCCGAAGGCCGACCGGATCACCGATCTGATGCTCGACGGATCGGCGCTCGTGGTCGCCAGCGCGGGGGCGGGCGCCTGGGTGCTCGCCGGTGTGGACACCCTCCACGCCTCCAACCCCCACTCGGCGCCCGAGCCCATCCCCGGCGTCGAGGGCATGGTCTGGACCCTCGCCGAGCACGGCGGCCACCGCTACGCCGGGACCTTCACCGGCCTGCTCCGCCTCGACGGCGAGCGGGTGGTGAGCGTGAGCCGGGACGATGTTCGCGTGCTCGTGTCGACCGGCGAGAACCTGCACGTGGGCACCCGAGGCCAGGGCGCGAGCGTGCTGCGGGGCACGGAGCCCGGCCGCGCCACGCTCTACAGCAGGATCGCCGGGGCGCCGGAGCTCGACCTCGCCCGGGTCCAGGGCATGGATCCGGGGCGCTGCCTGGCGACCCCCGAGGGCCTGTGGATTCGCTCTGATTCTGATTCCAGCTGGCGACACACACTCGACCGTGGCCTGCCCTCGGGCGACATCACGGCGCTCGTCCGCAGCGACCTGGGTCTGTTCGCCGCGACCTTCGACGGGGGCCTGGCCCGCTACGACGGCGCCCGCTGGCAGGCCATCGAAAACGTTCAGCTCTCGGAGCCCCTAGACCCCCAGATCAACGCCCTCGCCGCGACCCCCGGATCCCTGTGGGTGGCCACCGCCCGCGGCCTGTATCGACTGCGAGCCCGCGCCGGCTCCAGCTATCGAGTCGAGAGCTGGACCAAAAAGCAGGGCCTCCCCCACGACAAAGTCCTCAGCCTCGCGACCACCGAATCGGGCGAGCTGCTCGTCGGCACCCAGCACGGGGTGGTGATCATCGATGCTCAGGATAATCAGGAGGACCAGGAGGACCAGGATGTTCAGATCGAGCCCCGCGCGCTCGGCTCACGGGCCCGGGAGTGGGCGACCTGGGCCGTCGCCGAGGGCCGGGACGGCGACCTCTGGCTGGGCACGACCCAGGGTCTGATCCACTGGCATAAAAACGGCCGCTGGACCCACATGTCCATGCTCTCCAACCACCTCAGCGACAACTGGGTCACGGCCCTGGAGGTCACCGACGAGCGGGTCTACGTGGGCACCTACGCCGGCGGGGTGGTCGAGCTCGAGAACCCGGAGGGCTCGCGCTGGACCGCCGCGTTCACCGGTGGGGGGCGCGTCAACCCGGGCGGGCTGAGCGTGGTCGACAGTGTGCTCTACGCGGCGACCATGAAGGGGCTGCTGGTCCGCGCGGACCAGCGTTGGAAGCGGGTCGTGGACGCGGCGCCCTTCGAGGACGTCACCGTGGCGATCGCCGACGGTGGGGACACCTGGGTGGGCAGCCGCCGCGGCCTCGCCAAGCACGACCGTGCACCGCACTGAGGTCTCCGGGGGTGCAACGTTCGACGCGGGTACCGCGCTCGATGCCGGGTGAGCGCACCTCGACCGACCCACGCGCGGCCTGAACCCTCGACCCGAGCCCGACTCGGCCCAGCGCTCTGGTCCCCGGCGGTCTGCGCCCCTCTCTGCCCTCCCCCTGCCCTCCCCCTGCCCCCACCTTTGCCCTCCCCCTGCCCCCACCTTTGCCCTCCCCCTGCCAGCTGCTAGAAACGGCCGCTGGTGCGGCGGTTCCTGTATCTCAGCCCGTTTTTCCCGCCGATGACGCGGGTCGGCGCACTGCGACCCCTCAAGTTCGCCCGCCACCTCCCGGCGTTCGGCTGGGCCCCCGTGGTCCTGTGTGACCTGCGCGCGGGCGACAGCGTCGACCGCCGACTCGGCGAGGCCGTGCCGAACTCGACGATCGTCGTGCGCGACTACAGCCGGCAGACGATCCCCGCTTCAGACCGCGCCACCTCCCCCACACAGCCGAGCCCCGTCGCAAGCCCGCGTCCGCGCACCCCAGCCCAGCGGCGCGCGGACAAGCCCGGCCGGCGGCGTCTGAGCGCCGAGGACATCAACCCTCTGGGTGCCCACGCCTTCGGCATCGCTCACGCGCTGCGGGCCGCCCGGGCCTGCCTGCGCGCGCACCCGAGCTGCGAGGCGATCGTCGTCAACGCCGATCCCTACGCGGCCATGATCGTCGGCACCAAGCTCGCGGCCGAGACCGGCCTGCCCCTCATCCACGACCTCCGCGACCCCTGGTCCTGCTGTGAGCTGCGCCGAGGCCTGCGCCCTGCGATCCAGCGCGCCGTGGTCGACCGAGTCGAGCGGCGCGCGGTCGAGGCCGCGGCCGCGGTCATCCTCAACACCGAGACCGCGCTGCGCGACTATCGACGCCACTACAGCGACCTCGACCCCGGGCGCTTCACCTGCATCCGCAACCATGCGGACGCGGCCCTGATCGCCGCTGCCCGACCCGAGTCCAAATCGACGCCGGTCGCTGCACCGTTCACCCCGTTTGCGGTCCTGTTCATGGGTAACTTTCGGCGCTTTGTAGAGGGCGCGGCGATCCTCGAGGCCCTGGCCCTGCTGCGCGCCGAGGGCCTGGGCGCCGACCAGCTCCGGCTCGTGATCACCGGGGCCGTCCCCGAGGCCCTGTGGGCCCAGGCCGAGGCGCTCGGCGTCGCCGACATGATCGGCGATCACCCCTTTGTGCCCTACGTCGAGGTCGGCCCGCTCATGGCCCGCGCCCAGCTCCTCCTGTCCTTCTCCCATCCCACGGCGCAGCGCATCCCCGCCAAGATCTACGACTACCTGGCCAGCGACCGGCCGCTCCTGGTGATCGCCGAGAACCCAGAGCTGCGGGACCTGCTCGAGCGAGCGGGGGGGGCCAGCGTGCACCCCCACGCCGACGTCCAGGGGATCGCAGCCACGATCGCGGCCGCGCACGCAGACCACGCTCGCGCACTCGAGCTCGACCCTGCCCTGTCCACTCGGCCCGCCGCCGACCGGGCAGTTCGGGGCTCCCGGCGTGCGCTCGGGCTCGACTCGATCACGGCCAGCGGCGCGCTCGCCCAGCTCCTCGACGACGCCTGCGGAGCCACACACACGATCCCTCGCGGCGGCCCGCGGCCCCCCGCACCGGAGCCCACACATGGATGAACCTTCAGCCCCCCAGCCCGCGGCCCCCGAGCCCCCGGGCCCACAGCCCGCCGCCTCCAGTGAAGCCAAGCAGGCCGGGGTCTTGGTGTGGGGCAAGATCACCGCCTCGCTCTCGGAGATCCTGGCTCCGCTGATCGTCATCCGTATCCTCGGCAAGGGAGAGGTCGGCGCGGTCACGGGGCTGCTGCTCATCTACATGACCCTGGCGACGGTGGTCTCCGCCGGGTTCCCGCGCGCCACCCTCTATTTTTTGGCCGACCGCCCGCTGCGAGAGCGGCGGGCCATCGTTGGGCAACTCATGCGGATCATGGGCTTGCTCTCGGTGGCCATGGCCGCACTCATGGCGCTGGGCGGCTGGCTCGGCGCCGACCTGCTGCACGCCTTTGGCGACCTCGTGGCCGGCTCGGAGAGCCGCGAGGACGACGAGCTGGTCCAGTCCCTGCGCTACCTGCCGATCCTGGGCCTCTACGCCCTGGTCGACCTGCCCACGCGCCTGCTGCCCAACATCCTCGTCGCCGAGAAGCGGGCCCGGGCAGCCGCCGGATTCGGGGTCGTCCGCTCCCTGGTCACCACCGTCGCCATCGTCTTGCCGGCGAGCTTGGACATGGGTGTGCTCGGCATCGTGGTCGCCATGGCGGTCACCGGGCTGATCCCCTTCGCGGTCTGCCTGCAACACCTCCGCAAGCTCTACGCCAAGGCCGAGAAGCTGCTCGAGCCGGTCATCAGTACCCGCGAGTTGCTGCGCTACGCCCTCCCCCTCGGGGTCACGGACATGGTCAGCATTCTCAATACCAACGTCGACATGTGGCTGATCGTCGCGTTGTTTCCGGCCGAGCTGGTCGCCGTCTACCGAGCCGGCGCCTTCCAGATCCCCATCATCACCACCGTCGCCTACTCGCTGGGCGCCGTGTACCTGCCGCGCTTCGCCAAGCTCTACCGAGAGGCGAACTACAAAGAGGCGGTCGAGATCTGGCGAGGGTCCGCCCTCAAGGTCTCCCTGATCGTGGTCCCGGCGGCGAGCGTATTTTTTGTCGGCGCCGACGAGTTCATCACCATGGCCTTCACCGAGGAGTACGCCGCGGCCGCGCCCGTGTTCCGCTTCTACTGCCTGCTGATGATGGCCCGGATCACCGCCTTCGGCAGCTTCATGGTCGCCGCCGGCAAGCCCGAATACGTGATGCGCTCGGCCATGATGACCCTGGTCAGCAACGTGGTGATCAGCGTGCCCCTGACCCTGAACGTGGGCTTCATCGGACCGGCCATGGGCACGGCGATCGCCTTTGTCCCGACCACCTTCTTCTACTGCTGGTACATCGCCAAGGCCTGGAACGTGCGCCTGCGCGAGACCCTGCCCCTGCTCGGCTACCTCCGGGTGGTCGCGATCGCGGCCGGCCCAGGAGCGGCCGCGTGGTGGCTCAAAGAGGCCCTGAGCCTGCCCCCGGCGCTCGAGTTCCTGATCGTCGCGGCGGTGATCATGGTCGGCTTCGCAGCGCTCGGGACCGCCACCAAGCTGATCTCCCGAGAAGACTGGGCCTTCGCCTGGAGTTGGGCGCGGCTCAAGGTCCTCAAAGACGAGGACTGAGCCGAGCGCGGTCCTCATGTGCGCTCAGATCGCGAGCACGACATGGACCTCGCCGTGGCCCATCCGGTTGCCGTCTTCCCCGTCCGAGTTCGCGCCGGTGTTGAAGGACTCGCCGCCGGATCCCGGCACGGCTCCGTTGCCGCCGCCGCCGTCGCCTCCAGCGTAGCCACCACCACCACCGCCGCCGTTGCCTCCGTTGCCGCCGCCGCCAAAGCCACCGAGGCCCGAGTCCACACACTGGCTGGGTCGCTCCGTGTCGTCGCCCGCTCCTCCTTGGAGAAACCCTGCGCCGCCCGTGGGCATGCCACTCGTTGCGAAGCCGCCACCGGGGCTGCCGTCGCCGCCGCAGCCACACCAGCTGCCGTCGTTCCCGCCCGAGCCGCCCGCGCCGTCGCCCTCGAGGATCTTGCCGATCTGGGTGGCGAGGATCCAACCGTCGCCGCAGTTGCCCGAACCGCCGCCACCTCCGGCGACGATCAGCGCGTCGTCACCCGAGACCACGTAGGTCCCACCGCCACCGCCGACGTCGTAGGACGTGCCGTCGCTGCCCTTTTGTCCGACCAAGATCTGCAGCTCCTGGCCCGCGGTCAGCTCCAGGTCACCGTGGACCCACGCTCCGTTTCCACCCACCCCCTTGTTGTGATCCCCGCCTTGGGCGCCGTACACGTCGAAGGTGTAAGTGGCCGTGTAGGGCGCGGTCCAGGTCTGAATACCGGCCTCGACCACGACCGCCCCCTCGAGCGCCGAGCCCATATAGGCCGCTTCGCAGTTCGCCGCCGATGGGCCCAGGTTGCCCGTCTGGCCGCAGTTGCTGAAGGTCAGGTCGATGGCGTCGAAGCAGGCGCTGGTGTCGTAGTCACAGGTGTCCGCGCTGCACAGCAAATCGCCACCCTCGAAGCCCTCGTCGGCGCAGCTCAGATCGCCCACGTCGCCGTCACAGACCTCGCCCGCAGTCGCGTTGAACACCCCGTCGCCGCAGGCCGCAGGCGTACAGTCGATGTTGCAGGACTCCGATTCGCCCATGTCGTCGCAGTCCTCGACCTCGGCGTAGAGCAGCCCGTCGCCGCACGCCGCGTTGGTGCACAAGGTCGTGCAGGCACCGTCGTCTGCGTTGTCGTCACCGGCGTCACACTCTTCGTTCGCATCGACGACCCCGTTGCCGCAGCCCTCCGACACGCAGCTCGCCGAGCAGCCGTCGCCGCCGTCCGTGTTGCCGTCGTCACAGCCCTCCGCGGGGCCCACAAAGCCGTCACCACAGGCCTGGGCCGTGCAGTCGCTCTTGCAGTTCCCGGTGTCCGCGTTGGCATCTCCCTCGTCGCACTCCTCGCCCTCGTCGACCACAGCGTCGCCGCAGTCCGGGCCGGCCTCCGTCTCTCCCTCGGTCTCGTCGGTCGTCCCGGTCTCGCCGGTCGTCTCCGTGTCTCCGACCGTCGTCTCCGTCTCCCCTGCGGTCTCGCCAACTTCATCCGTCGATGGCGCGTCGTCTGTGCAACCGAATACGAGCAGAGCGGGAAGCAATAAGCTGAAGCGTTTCATGGGCCACAGCATGACGAACCGTCCACGGTCAAAGGCCCCGGCGTGATCATCGATATCGCGCGACAAGTGACCCGGCTCGAGCAACTCGACCGACTCGGTGGCAGAGATGCCGGCACACCAACTGTGGAGTCGGCCCCACCGGGACCGCGACACCCCGAGCGCCCACACCTGGATACGCCGGCTCGCATATTCTTCGCTCTCGACCACGGGCCGCCGGGCCCGGCTGCTCGTCTCCCTGTCTCTCGTGTTCTCGATGCCCGAGCTCGGCGAGCCTCTGCCCCGGCGCCTCTGCAACCGAGGGGTCCCGGGACAGCGGGCCGACTCCAGCGGCACACCGGGGCGGCCTATCCCGAGCTCCGATCCCGCCGTGGAAGCACCGCCAAGCAGCCCGTGGTGAAACCCATCGCGTCGTCTCGCGCAGGATTTTTCGTCGAGGGCGAGGCGCTGAAACGCCGCTGTACCGGGCGTACTGCAAGTTTCGGCAACGCGGCCATCGGCGAAAGGGCCAAGCGAGGCGTCGTGAGGGGTTTTGCCACGGGCTGCTAGGCTTGCACCCCAGCCTGCGTCTCCCCTGTGGATCGTCTACGCCGGTGCCGAGGCGGGCGCAGGGGGGGGGCATGCCTCTCGACCACGATCGCGGCTACTCTTCCCGAGTCATGAGCGACGCCTTCTTCGCCTACGCGGTCACAAGCCTCATCCTCTGCCTCAATCTCACCGTGCTCTGGGCCCTCAGCGGGGGCGCCCGCGTGAAATCGAAGACGACCCACAACTCGGAGGACGCAGCGACCTTCGCCAAGGGATCAGAGGTCAGCTCAGAGGTCCCGGACGGCGTCGCGCGGGTACTGCGGGTACACAACAATGCCCTTGCCAACACGGTCCCCTTTCTCTTCCTCGGGCAGCTCTACGTCACCGCCGGCGCGAGTTCGACGATGGCCTGGGTGTTCTTCGGCACCTTTGCGGCCTCTCGAGTGTTCCACTCGGTCTCCTACCTCGCCCAGCTCCAGCCTTGGCGAACGCTCACCTTTGGTGTCGGTCTGTTGTCGACCTTTGGCCTGATGATCCACCTGGCGATGCTCTTGGTAGGCTGAGCGCAAGCGCGGAATCTGTCGTGCGCAGATTCCACACGAGCGATTCACGAAACGGCCGGCGTTGAAACCCTCGAGGCCGACGTCGTTCTATGGCACTCGGTCGCCCTGCGGCCATCGTGGATCGATGAAAATACCCGGCCAATTGCGCGTTTGTCGGGCATGAATAGTCCGAACAATTCGGGCGTAGAGTGGCCCATGACCATGCGTCAAAAACACGATCCGACCCCCTGGGTCGCACCGTTGGCTGCGCTCGCCTTTCTATTTGGCGTGGCTTGTACCGACGACGTAGCGAACGGGACCGCGACTGAGGGTGGCACGACGACGCTCGACGGTGACTCCACCGACCACGAGGGCTCCACCGACGACGCTGATTCCACCGACGACGATGATTCCACCGCCGACAGCACCGACGACGACGACACAGGCGACGACGACACCGACAGCAACGACGACGACACGACCGACAGCAACGACGACGACAGCACCGACGACGACACGACCGACGACACCGAGACCGGCGAGCCCCTCCCCGTGTGTGGCAACATGATCGTCGAAGACGGCGAAGACTGTGACGATGGTGAGGCCTCCGAGAGCTGTGACGGCGACTGCACGATCGCCGAGTGCGGAGACTCGACCCTCAACGCAGCTGCGGGCGAGGCCTGCGACGACGGCGAGGCCAACTCCGACGAGCTCGCCGACGCCTGCCGAAGCGACTGCTCTCTCGCCAGCTGTGGAGACGCAGTCGTCGACACCAGCGAGGCCTGTGACGACGGCAACGACATCGACGACGACGGCTGCAACTCGAGCTGCGAAGTCGTCCTCCCGGGCAACGCCCGGGTCGTCAACGGGCTCACCTGGTACCGCCCAGACTCGTGTGGCGTGGCCTGCAACGACGTGTGCGCTGCCGAGGGCCTGGTCCCCGCCGACGCCGCGACGTGGCTGGAAGCACAAAACGAAGAGCAGGAGTGCCAGGCCCTCGCCGACGCCTTCGGGTACAGCGATACAAACCTCGCCGGCTGGGCCTACGCCTGCCTCGAGGAGACCCCCGGCGACCCGCTCGGTCCCTTGTACTGCAGCGTCGCTCCCAGCTGCCCCCAGGATCACCTCACACAGATGGATGCCCTCGGCCTGACCTGCGTCAACGGCGGCCGCAAGTCGCTCTGTCCCTGCGAGTGAGATGCTCGACCCACTCCGCCCAGCTCGAACTGGGCGGAGTGGTCACTCATCCTGAAAACGCCCTGGGCTTCGGCCCAGGGCGTTTTTTATCATCCTCTGGTCATATCCCTGACCAAACATTCCAGTTCCCGCGCTGACACTTCCAATATGAAGTGATTGGATTATCGACATCTATTGGAGGAATACCAATCTAGAGGAGGGGCGACCCTCACAGCGGGCCATATCGGTGTGTAGGGACAGACAGAGGGGTCAAGTTATTGTGACAGACGTCGGCGAGCCCTCTCACACCAACCCTGAACATAAGCGCTGGTCGACTCGGAGCTTTCGCGCATCATGGCGACCATGAGTCACACCAAGACCAAGCAGATATTCGCCCTCGTCGGGGCGATTGGCACCCTCGCCATCGGATGTGTCGATGATATCGACAGTGAGCTCGAAGCCGACGAGACCAACATCGACAGTGGTGAGGCTGAGGACGAGGAGCCTGCGGTCCTCGAAGAAGAGGCGCTCACCGACCTCCAGATCGAAGCCTGCAGCGCGATTCAAGCCGACCGCTGCGATGACAAATTGGTCGCCGATTGTGTCGGCCAGGTGAACAGCGCGATCTCGGGCTCACTCGGTGGCACTCAGACGCTCGGCTGCAAGACGATCTCGGACGCCCAGTGGGCTCAGCTCGACGTGATCGAGCAATATTCCGACGATCTGCGCGACTACACCGGCTACGGGGGCTATATCCCCTTCCAGTGGCTCGAGGCCAAGGCGGCCTTTCGTGTATTGCTCGGCGACGGCTCCGACTACAACTTCGCCAAAGCCATCTACGGGATCTTCCTGGGTGTCCCTCAGGGACACTCCTCGATCGGGTTCGTGGATTTCAGCTACGACGATTGCTACTCCAACGACGGCTTGGTCCCCGGCCGCAGCGTGTCCTGGTACGGCGTGTGTGCGCGCCCCGCTGGCGACAGCTCGGCGATCACCTGGGTGGACGAGCTCAACCCCCTGGGCCTGGAGTTGGGCGACCGGGTCATTCGGGTCCGCAAGGACGGCCGGGTCTGGCAACAGCCCTACCTCTTGAGCAGCGTTCGCCGCGAGCCCGTGTGCGACGCGGGGACGCCCTCGATCTCGGCCCAGCGCGACCTCGACGCGGTCCACCTCTTCGCCCACATCGACGAGGGTGACGAGATCGATGTCTTGCATATCGACAATACGGTCGAGACCATCGCCGTGCCCGCCCGCGGCGACTACTCGACCTGCCTGGACCCCTTCCGTCGCCCCTCGCGCACAAAACTATTCGAGACCCACCAGCGCGAGGACGGGATCGTCGTCGTCGAATTGGCGACCTTGGGCAATCACCAAGACCACCTGTTCCCGAATCCCCTCACTTTTCAGTCCTATCGCGACTGGAACGCGGAGGCGATCGAGCTGATCAATACCGACCTCGAACAATATGAGGACATCGAGGGCTTGATCTGGGATATCCGCGGAAACCGCGGAGGCTCGGCCGAGTACGGCATGGGGCTGCTCGCCTCCCTCGGCGACACCACCGGCGGCCTGGGCAATTGCTACGCTCGGATCCCCGAGTCCCAGCCAGCGGCGTTCTCGGACAGCGTCGAGTACCCCTTCCCCTACGCGATCTTCGTCGAGGATCCCCTGCCCGCGATCTCCTTTGCCGGCCCGCGGGCGATCGTCTCCGACGGCGCGGCCGGCAGCGCCGCCGATTGGATGGTGTATCGGGCCCACGACCTCGACATCCCGGTCTTTGGTCACGCCACCGCGGGGGCCTTCGGCTACGCCACGGGTGGCTCGTACGTGGACAAGAGCATCGAGGCGACTCCCGACGAGCACATCGCTGTCTTTTCGCGGATTTCTGGGGCCCGCTGTCTCGACGCCGATGGACAGCCCCTCGAAGGTCGGTCGTTCATCGACTTCCCCATCGACTTCGACCCGAGCGACCTCGCCGCGGGCATCGACACCCAGGTCGAGGCCGCGGCGAGCCACCTGCTCGACCTCTGAGCCCAAACTCGCGCGCGCTGAAGCTGCGCTCGAACAACTGAAAGACCGAACGGCCGACGCCCCGACCTCGTGCACTGCGAAGCACGATGCCGGGGCGCCCTTTTTGCCTGAAGCCCCTCCCCCCCCCCCCCTCTCTCCTCCCCCCCCTCTCCTCTCCCAGCGCACCCTCCCGGCGCTATGGCAGACTGCGCGCAGCGAGCACGCCATGAGCACTGAGCACTTCTATCCCGTAGGTACCCCTGGCCAGCCCTGGACCGACTCCGACAAGATGGCCTGGCGCGAGCGCCTCGAGATCCAGCGCAGCTACCAAGGCGAGGTCCTCGCCAAACTCGAGGGACTCCGCCAGCGCTTCAGCGTCGAACAATACGGCGCCCTGAGCATCGACCCCGCCCGCTACCCCCTGTTCGCGGTCAAGAGCCCCCGCGTGCTCCCGGACGCGCCCTGGGTCCTCGTCACCGGCGGCGTCCATGGCTACGAGACCAGCGGGGTTCAGGGCGCCCTGACCGTCCTCGACACCCTGGCCGAGGCCTACCTCGACCGCCTCAACCTGCTCGTCGTGCCCTGCGTCAGCCCCTGGGGCTACGAGGTGATCAACCGCTGGAATCCGCGCGCCATCGACCCCAACCGCTCCTTCGTCGAGGACAGCCCCGCGGAGGAGTCCGCCGCGCTCATGGCCCTCGTCCGCGAGCTCGGCGTCCCCTTCCTCGTCCACGTCGATCTGCACGAGACCACCGACAGCGACGAGAGTGAATTCCGACCGGCGCTCGCCGCCCGCGAGGGCGAAACCTACGTTCCCGGCCGCATCCCCGATGGCTTCTACACGGTCGGCGACTCCGAGAACCCCCAGCCCGATTTTCAGGCCGCCATCATCGCGGCAGTCGAGGCGGTCACCCACATCGCCCCGGCCGACGCCAAGGGGGAGATCATCGGCTCGGCGGTGACCCAGCACGGCGTCATCAACTACCCCTTCAAGGCCCTGGGCCTGTGCGCCGGCCTCAGCGACGCCCCCTTCGCCAGCACCACGGAGGTCTACCCCGACAGCCCCAGGGCCACACCCACGATCTGCAATGCCGCCCAGGTCGCCGCTGTCCGGGGCGCCCTCGACTTCGCCCTCGCGCACGCGGAGTAAAGGTCGCGGGGAGGGTCCCCCTCCCCAGATGTCGGCATATTGGGTTTCGATGCCAAACACCCTGTCCGAATGACGACACCATGACCGACGCGTATTCCTATCCACAGGAGTTTCAGGATCTCCACCTCGACGACAGCGGATATGTGCCCTCCTGTTCAAGGAGACGGCTCTGCGCGCCCGCCCACCCGATCTCCCCGGCCGCGCAGAACTGAAGCTCGGAGCTTGACCACGCCCCAGCGCCTGTGCCCATGCTCTGGCCGGGCATGACCACAGCGCGACGCCAGCTCCTCGATGCGATCTCGGCTGCCCCTGGAGCCGACGCGGCGCGCCTGGTCTACGCCGACTGGTTGTTGGCATCTGGTGACCCCCTCGGCGAGCTGATCGTCGCCCAGCTCAGCCAGTGCGGCCAAGCCGACGACCCCGTGCTCGACCGCCGCATCGCGCAGCTCATCAGCGTGCACCAGACGGAGCTCCTCGGCGATCTCCCTCTTTCCAAGCCCGTCTTTCGCCGGGGCTTCATCGAGGGCGCCGACATCACCGCCCTCGATTTTACGCGCCTCGGCGCGGGCCTGTTCGAGCGCCTGCCGCTGCTGGCCGAACTCACGATCTGGCTCGAGGACCAGGGCGCGACGGCCGAGGTCCTCGAGTCCCCCTTGCTCGGACGGCTGCGCGCGCTCACCCTCCGCTACGGGCGAGGCGTGCAGATCGAGTCCCTCGCCCTCAACCCAGCGATCGGGAGCCTGCGCGACCTCGCCCTGACCGGCTGCGGTCTCGGATCCCACGGCTGCCAGGCCCTGGCCCAGAGCCCACACCTCGCCTCGCTGCGCTCCTTGGAGGTCGGCTCCGACGAACTCGGCGCGGGCGGAGCTCGGGCGCTCTCGGCCGCCCGCTTCGCGCCCTCGCTCCGCTCCTTGCGGCTGTGGAAGACCCGCCTCGGCGCCGAGGGCCTCAGCGCGCTGCGGACCTTTCCCGCCCTCGAGCGGGCCTCGCTCGGCTTCAACGGCCTCACCTTCTCCGCGGTCCAGGAATTCGCGCAGCGGATGCCGACCCTGCGCGAACTCAGCCTCCGGGGTAATCGCCTCGGCTCCGCGGCCATCGGCGCCCTCGCTCCCCTCACCCTCCGCCGCCTCGACCTCGAGAGTGTGGGTGTCACCGACGAGGGTATCTGTGACCTCGCCAAGCTCGACCTCGGCGAGCTCGACACGCTGATCCTCGCGGACAACAAGATCAGCGCGGCGGGGGTCAAGGCCCTCGTCCGCCTGCCCTTGCCCAAGCTCTCCCGCCTGGTGCTCAAAGCCAACGAGATCGGTCACGGCGCCCACATCCTCGCCAAGAAATTCGAGCAGGTCCGCGTCGAGACCGATGCGGGTGTGTTGCTCCCCGGACGTTAGAGACAGCCTCTGCTCACCAAAGGTCAGATCAACATGAACACAATCGAGCTGAAAGACAAGACCGTGGTCGTCACCGGCAAACTCGCCAAGATCAAGCGTGCCGACGCCGAGGCCAAGCTCGCCGCCCTCGGTGCGCGCGTCACCAAATCGGTCTCTTCCAAGACCGACATCCTCTTTATCGGCGCCAAGCCGGGATCCAAGCTCGCCAAGGCCGAGTCCCTCGGGATCCAGGTCCTCGACGAAGATGCCCTGATCGAGGCGGTCTCCGACGTCGCCGCGACCGCGGCCCCCAAGCCCACGCCACAAGTGAAGACCTCCGCGATCTCGGAGCTCGCGGGCAAGAAGATCGTCGTCACCGGCAAGCTCTCGCTCATGACCCGCGCCGAGGCCAAGGCCCACATCCTCGCGGCCGGGGCGGTCCCCACGAGTACCGTGTCCAAGACCACCGACCTGCTCGTGCTCGGCGCGAAGGCCGGATCCAAGCTGCGCATGGCCCAGCAGCTCGGCGTCAAGACCCTCAACGAAGACCAGTTCCTGCGTCTGATCCAAGACGAACGCGCGACGGACAAGGTCGCCCGCACGGGCGCCCTCTCGGACTATCTCGAGCGCTTCCAGAACATGATGAAGGTGCTCCAGGACCACCCGGAGGTCCGGATCATGAAGTCCTATGTCGCGCCTCCGGTCAGCGAAGCCGACATCGAGGCCGTGCACGCCCACCTCGGCGCCGAGCTCGACCCTGCGATCTTGAATTTCTATCGCCAGTGCGACGGGCTCTCGCTCATGTGGGTCACCACGGACAACCCCAACGCGGACTCGAGCGACACCGCCTTCAACAACTACCACCCCGGCGACGGCGCGATCAATATCCTCTCCCTGCGCGCGACCTTCGTCGACGCCGACTGGAACGACATCCACTACTTCGACTTCATGAAGGAGCACGAAGACGACCAGGAGTTCGCTGGGGAGAGCTACCAGCTGTGGACCTTCTCCAAGTCGATCCGCGTATTCGATGAGTTCAACATCTACAATATGGCGGGCTTCATCACGATCGCTGAGACCGGACCCCCGCTCAACCCACCGATCAGCATCGGCGACGACCACGGCGCCTGCTGGACCGACGCCCGGCTCACCGACTTCCACAGCTACATGGAGACAGTGCTCGCCACCTACGGGTCGATCGCCGCGCGTCGGCGGATCTTCATGGCCTACGCCGGGCATACAAAGAAGCCGCTGCGCCTCGATCAGCGCTATTGGGAGACCGAGACCCCCGAGCTCGCCGACATTCTGATCGAGGCACGCGAGCGCCAAAACTGAGCCTCCGCAAGCCCCTTCATCTCGCCCTCCGCCTCGCTTCGAGCCTACGCGCCCGAACCCGCACGCGCCGGACGCCGAGCCAGGGAGGCGTGAGAAGGGGGTCGAGCCATCTAGCGCCCCGGTGGGCTCGGGGTTCCGAGCCCGTGTCCGCGCACGCCCCCCTCACGCAGGAGCTCGGCAACCGCACACTCGAGCTCGCCCGCGACCTCGCACCCGGGTCGGTAGAGACCGAGCTTCCCCAATATCCACAGCTGGACCGGCGTGGCGAGATCGAAAAAGTCGCGCTTGTCGTACTGGCTCAGGGTCGCTACCGGGATCGACCCATGCCGGGCCCCGATAGCGATCTCCCAGGTGATGCGCCGATCTCGGAAACGGCCAAAGAAGTCGGTGATCGTCCAACCTTCGAAGAACAGCTCCTCCACGGTCGCCTCGGCCCGACCGACCTGGATACCGACGCGCCACAGATCGGCCAAGGGCACGAAGCTCTCCTCGCCACCTTTGCGCTGAATCCGGAGCACGCCCGCACGCCGGTCGATCCAGATCCGCCCGAGCTCGGTCTCCAAGCCCGGACCTTGGGTGGTCTCGAAGCGCTCGAACTTGCGGCCGTGAACCCGGGTTCGGAACGCGCGAAAGCCCAGGTTCCAGGACACGAGCAGCGCGAGCGCCACAAGCCCGACAAAGGGCGCCGACACAGCGACGAGAACGACGGCCGCGAGCGCGACGCTGGAACTGGCGAGGAGTGTCATCAACGTCGCTGCAACTCGAGGGGCGGGCGGAGATTCCCCAGCCTCGTCGTACTACACTCCACTCGATGTCGACGCCCCCCCGCACGCAGAGTTGGCCCCCACAGCTGCCGGTCGCGCTCGGCGACCGGAGCCTGTTCCCCGAGCTCGAGGCCGACGTCTACCTGGCCCACAGCGCAATCTCGCCGGTCTCGAGCGTCGTACGCCAGGCCGTGGGTCAGGTCCTCGACGACTATGCGCGCCGAGGAGTCGGCGCGTTTATGACCTGGCACGAGCGCCGCGAGGGTCTGCGCGCCCTGCTCGCAGAATTGATCGGGGCCCAGCCCAGCGACCTCGGCTTCGTGGCCAATACGACCACCGGCGTGAGCACGGTGGCCCTGACCTTTCCCTGGCAACCCGGCGACGCGGTGATCGTGTTTCGGGGCGAGTTCCCCACCAACGTCACCCCCTGGCAGCGCGCCGCCGCCCTTCACGGCCTCGAGCTCGTCATGCTCGACGTCGCCGATTTCCACGGCTCGAGCGGCGACGGCCTCGCCAAGCTCGAGGCCCGGCTGGCCCAGGGCGACGTGCGCCTGATCGCCGTGTCGGCGGTCCAGTTCCAGACCGGCCTGCGCATGCCGGTCGCGGCCATGAGCGCCCTCGCCCACCGCTTCGGCGCGCAGCTGTTCTGCGACGCGATCCAGGCCGTCGGCGCCCTCGAGATCGACGTCGCGGCGACGGGTGTCGACTACCTCGCCGCCGGCAGCCACAAGTGGCTCATGGGCCTCGAGGGCTGCGGCCTGCTCTACATCGCCCCGGGGCGCGCGGCCCAGCTGCGCCCACACACCGCCGGCTGGCTCAGCCACGAGCAGCCGATCGAATTTCTGTTTGCGCCCGACGCCCTGCGCTACGACCGAGCCATCCGGCCCCGGGCCGACTTCGTGGAGGCGGGCGCCTACGCGACCACGCTCTTGGCCGCCCTCGAGGCCTCGGCCACCTGCCTCGCCCAGCTCGGGTGCGCGGCCATCGAGGCGCACATACACACCTACCTCGATCGCCTCGATGGCCCACTCCGAGATCGCGGTTTCGAGAGCCTGCGCAGCCCGATCGCGGCTCAGCGCTCCAGCATCCTCGCCCTGCGCCCACCTCCCGGGCAGCCCCTGGCTGCGCTCCAAGCCGGGCTCGAGGCCCGCGGGATCGCGGTGACCAGCCCCGACGGCGTCCTGCGTCTCGCCCCCCACTGGCCCAACGCGCTGACCGAGGTCGACCGGGTGCTCGAGGCCGTCGACTCGACGCTCGCAGCGGGCTGAATCGCCCCTCACCCGCGGGCTGAAACGCCCCTCGAGACCTGTCCTCTGCTGTCCACGGGGGTCCCTCGTATTGGTTTCTGCGACCTCGAATCGCGTATGCTGACACCGTGCTACGCCCGCGTACTGCCCCCCTCGGCCTCGCCCTGTTGGCGCTGTGCGCGTGCCGACCCGGGTCTGCCGCCGATCAGGGCGAGACCGGCAGCGATGGCAACGAAAGTAGCGAAGTTGGTGAGAGCGGGCCGACCACGGGAGCCGAGACCGGCCCGACCACAGGAGTCGAGACCGGCCCCGGCGGCCTGCCCCCGACGCCGACCTTGGCGAGCCCCAGCGACGGCGCGAGCGAGCTCCCGATCAAGTTCGAGCTGTGCTGGAACCCGGTCGAAGATCCAGACGGCGACCCGGTCCACTACCGGGTGTTCGTCGACGACATCGAGCTGACCTTGGGCGAGCTCGCCGAGGTCGAGGGCTACCCCGGGCCCTGCCTCGGGCCGCTCCTGTTCGCCCACGAGCGCAGCTACGCCTGGCGAGTCCAGGCCTTCGAGCGCGACGATCCCAGCCGCCAGTCGGCCAAGAGCGAGGCCTGGACCTTCAGCACCCAGGGCGACGGCCTGACCAAGCTCGTGTTCTCCGACCGCTTCGAGACCGACGCGGGCTGGACCCTCGACGGCCCGGCCGAGACCGGCGCCTGGGTCCGTGGGCAGCCCACCGGCACCCAGCACCAGGGCGCCTTTGCCCAGCCCGGGCGCTGCTTCGGCGGCTTCCAGTGCATGTTCACGGGCCACAACCCGGGCGCGGTGGTCGACGCCGAAGACGTCTCGGGGGGCGCGACCACCCTGACCTCGCCGGCCTTCGACCTGAGCTTGGCCAAGGCGGCGACCGTCGAGCTGACCCGCTTCTTTTACAAGTCCGACCTCGACCCGGCCGCGTCTTTGAGCATCGACCTGCTCGTGCCCGAG
>Ga0256845_1001185_pt1 | contig 21541 bp, 16 predicted proteins | sample RiftiametaG_FD_189101 | JGI IMG/M metagenome (GOLD analysis project Ga0256845, IMG submission 189101) | Tube worm associated microbial communities from hydrothermal vent at the East Pacific Rise, Pacific Ocean - Riftia | ecosystem: Host-associated > Annelida > Integument > Unclassified ... | reverse complement strand
TTTGATCATAACCAGAAGCAGTTGCTTGTACTTTGTTTGCATAACCTCTGTATAACATATTCATTTCAGGTAATTCAATAGAACCAGAAGGTTTCATGATAATAATCTCATGTTCCCAGTTTTCTTTTTTAATTGCACCTGATTTTTTACGAATAGCTACAGTACCTTTTAAAGACATTGTTGTTCCTCCAGCTGTTAGCTTAACAAGACCTTGTCCATTTCCTGGATAAGTAATGTTAACTCCTTCCATTCCTTCAACAGTAACGACAGGCTGATTATCTGAATCAAAAGCAGCCATCATAACTTGTAGGGTAATTGAATCACCAGAATTGGCAACAACTGGCCCATAAGCAAGTGGCATTACTTTATTGAAACTATACTCACCTGTAGAAACTTTAGATTTCCAATGGTTCAAAGCGAAAGCACGAGCCGAAAGTACATCTTGTTGTAATGATGATAAAGATGCTAATGCAGCAACCAAAGGAGAATGGTCAAAAGTCTGACCAATCCAATGTACACCTTTAACTCCATGTACTTCACCTTTTTCTTTTTTAGTCATCATGATGTACAGCTCAATCATCGCTTGTTCATCTTCATTTTTATTAATGTTTTTCATTCCTTTAATCATGGCTTCAACTTTATTTTGAAGATCCATATTGGAATCAAACTCATTAATCGCTTTCAAGTTTTTAACGACGAATTTTTTACCATTCATGTCGTAAGAACCAATCATTTCAACAAGACGATTTCTATAATTATTGAAATTATTCCATAAAGTGATACCTTTACCTGAAGGGTTTTTGATATCTTCTCCAATAATAACATGCATTGGAATATCGTATTGATCTTTAGCTTGTACAGCCATTAAATTCATACGCATTGGTAAAGAAGGAGTAGCTGCATCAGACTTAGTCCAAAGAATTAATTCTTCATCTTTATCCTTCGTAACTTCAACATTTTCACCACTTTCTTTAAGAATTTCGATTTTCAATTCATCGATTTCTTTAATCATATTTGATGCTTCAACATCAATAGCTTCCATTTTCTTATAGACAAACTTTAATTTGTCTAGTTTAGCTTTATTTTCAGCATCTTTTTCAGAACTTCCTATTTCAGAATTAACATCTGAAATAAAATTAGTTCCTCTAAAGAACTGTACAATATTACCTTTCTGTGTATTTTCCTCAATTGCAACAAATGCATCAAGGATAGATTTAGATACGTTCAAGGCCAAAAGAGCGGTAAGTACTAAGTACATCATACCAATCATCTTTTGCCTAGGGGTTTCTTTTCCTCCTGACATGTTTTAATAAATTAAATTCATTAATAAATTTTATTCAAATAACTATAAAAGCTTTAAGGCTCTTACTTAGTTATTGTCATAGCTTTTAACATGTTTCCGTAAACAGAATTTAAATCTGTTAAGTTTTTGGATAACATAGACATGTTTTCTTTGTACAATCTTGTATCTTCTACAGAATCAGAAAGATTTTGCATCATATCAGAAACTTGTCCTTGGAATTTCTCAGTTGCTTCTAAATGAGCAGAAGAACCTTTCAATTGAAGTTCATAAACGTTATTCAAAGCAGATAAGTTTTTAGAAACTTTTTGCATTTGTTCTCCGAAAGATTCACCTTCTGCATGAGAAGAAGTCATTCCTGAGATAGAAACTGAAGCTTGTTCGTAAGCATCTGATAATTTAGATACTTTATCCGAAGCAGCTTGCAAACTGTTTACATAAGAATCAGTTGCAGCAGCAGCAGAAGTTACACCTTTTAATTGTGCAGCATTCTCACCAAGCGCTCTCATTCCGTCACCTAAACGTTCTAATAAATCACCGTCGATTTTTGCTTCTTCAAGCATTTCATCTAATTTCTCAGTAATTCCAGTTCCTGAACCACCTCTTCCTCCACCGCGAGTAGCGATAGCATCTGTATCAAATTCATCCTGGTGTCCAAGTGCCAATTCTGGGTAAACAAGTTCCCAATTTGGATCTTCGTGAATAGGCTCAAAAGCAGAAAAGAAGAAAATAAATGCTTCCGTACCAAGTCCTGCAACAAGCATTGGTCCTGCAAAAGGCCAGTGCATAATTTTAAATAACGCTCCAATAATTACAACTGCTGCACCGATACCGTACAATTTAGCCATAAAGTTCTTCCAAGCTTTTCCTCCAATCTTCATAATTCTCTAGTTTTTTTTGGTTTAATTAATTTATTTGTTGTTGTTTATTCTTAGCGTAGTTGAATGTCGCTTCGAATTTCTTCGCCACCTTCTTTCGTGAAATCTTTTCCTCCACGACCTAAGTGTGTCATTACGTTTCTATAACCAACGTAAGACTTGGCAGTATCTTGATACTCGTATGTACGAGTTCCATTTCTTAAGAAGTATCCAATGTCTTTCCATGAACCACCTCTAATAACTTTTCGTTTCATTGACGGTGGATCCCAATCCATCGCATCATATCTATAATCACTATTTAAATCATGTGAAAACTCATACATTGATTCATCGTAAGCTGTTTCTGTCCATTCAGCAACGTTACCAGCCATACAATATAATCCCCAACCGTTTGGATTGTAAGAAAACACTTTAACAGTATGGAAACCTCCATCTTCAAAGTATCTACCTCTCATTGGCTTGAAGTTACCTAAGAAACAACCTGATTCATTACGAATATAAGGTCCACCCCAAGGGTATTGAGACAATTGTATATCACCACGAGATGCTCTTTCCCATTCTGATTCATTCGGTAAACGGAAATTATTTACAAATAAGTCACCCATAGCAACTAACCAACTGTTCAACAATTGAGTTCTCCATATAGAAAATGCTTTTGCTTGCGTCCAAGTTACACCAACTACAGGATAGTTATCGTAAGCAGGATGCCAGAAGTACATATTCGTCATTGGATCATGGAAAGAATATGTAAAGTCACGTACCCAACATAAAGTATCCGGATAAACGTTGATTGTTTCATCAATAATAAAACGTTGACGGTTTTCATGACCACGAATAGCATTCGATTGACCTTTTTTATTGATACCGTTACTTAAATCTCGATCTTGACCTTGATCTTCACCAGAAAATGGATGAGGAGCAGACTCTAACGTTCTATGATCATCAACAATCTTAACACCTTGATTATCGTAACCATTTGGTGTAATATTAATTCTACCACGTTTAGATGCTGCAACTAAATCAATCCAGTAATATCTGAACATCAGTCTACGAATATCAATTTCACGACGTTTGTAGAAACGTTGTGGTTGAGGATAGTACATATCCGCCAACAATGGAATTAACTCAGGATCTTGGTAAGAAAAAGCTCTGTCCCAATTCAACGAGAAAACTTCCCTGTTCAATTCACGATCAGAAGCGTCGTACTCAACATACTCAAGCGCACCTTCATCGAAATATTCTTCTTGGTAGTTAATAAAACGACTTGCATCGTCATCTTCATCCATACCGTAATAAATTTTATCACGTGCAATAGAATCTCTTACCCATTCAACGAATTGGCGGTATTCATTGTTAGAAATTTCCGTTTGATCAATATAAAAAGCCTGCACTGAAACAGTTTTAGCTCTTGTTTGATGCAAAAACGGCATATCTCCATCATTCTCCCCCATTTGGTACGAACCAGATGGGATATACACCATTCCTAATGGAACTTGAGGATGGTAAATCGGTCGCCCTAAAGCACCTGTCAACTCACCAGTTCGTGAACTACACGATGCGAGTACCACTCCAATAATAGCAAATAACAATATTTTTTTCATTCTACCTCTTTTTATTCTTCCGGACATCTAGATTAACTTACTTACAGGATCTCAATTCTACAATATAACGGAACGTCTACCTTAAAGGTTACATTTTTTATTTAATAATTCTCAATTACAACCATCTTGGATGCTTCGATTTCTGAATAGGAACCGGTGGTAAGAAGTAACAATACTTCACCATAATCTCATGTGAACCTTTAGAAACTCCAGCTAACCTATTGATTGAAATATCATACGAGTAACCAACTGTCAAATTTTCAATTGGAACATACCCTAACATAATTGCAATAGCATCAGACGTACGGTAAGTCAAACCACCGTATGCTTTTTGTTTCCACAAATAACGTGCATTAATATCCGCTGACATTTTCTTTAAATCAGTACGCAACAAAACATTCGTCTCAATATCTCCATCCCCTATTCCTCTAAAAGTTTTACCTCCCATTGCATAGTAATGACGACGTGAATTAAACGTTGTTACATTCAAACCTTTCGAAGAGAATAATGACTCCGATAAATGCGTAGATGATAATCCAGCGTAAAAATCATTCTTTCCTTTTAAATACAAACCAAAGTTTAAATCTAAGTTATTTGAAACATAACCAACAGGAAGTGTCGGATCAACTATCGTTGATGGCGGCACCCAATTAGGACTCATTGAAAAATTCATTAACCCAATACCAACACCAATACCTAAAGTACCAATACCACCTAATTCTAACGGGTAAGAATAATTTAAAACGATATTATTCTGTCTATTGAAACCAATCTCATCGTGGTAAAACGAAAGTCCAATTCCTCCAGGGAAGAAACGATTCATATTCGCCTCTACATTCAAGACTATTGAATTTGGCGCTCCATTAACCTTATCCCATTGATTACGATACATCATTACACCACAAATCCCTTCATCTATTCCTGTTTCACCAGGATTTAGACTCATCTTATCGTACATAAAATGCGTAATCAACTTGTCTTGCTGAGAAAAAGCGGAACCGCCCAACGTCAACAAGAACAACAATACTAGGTAATTTCTTTTCATAAAATCATCTAAATTAAAATCGGTTTTCGTTAAAAAACACAGTTATTAGGCGACCAAAATAGCTATAATTATTATAATAATGAAACTTCAATGTAGTTTTTTTTTGTTTTTTTTCATTGCTAACAATGCATAAAAAACCGTTTCTACACCATCTATTAGTCCAATTTCTTTATTGTTTTCCACCACAAATCTGGGATTTGATTCTTTAAAGCTTTGTCGTAATCTTCTTTGTTACAAGGAACCATGTGATGACGGTCGTATTTACTTCCGTTTGATGGATTGTATTTCACCTCCATCCACCAACGTTGTGACTTGTCACTTTTATAAAAAATTAAATCATCTTCAAAATCTTCAAGGTCTACTAGGAATTTTGTGTAATTCTTTTTTGTTCCAACAGGGAAATCTCCTACTCTTTGAGAAACACCATCGATAAAATACCAAATAATTTGAGCAATCAATCCAGAGGATGGTGACATTTCTTTTTGCACAACATCAAATACCCCTGCACAAGACATCTTATCACTCAACCCTGCGTACTTTGCAATTTGACAAACCTGTGATGCACTGATTCCATTTGGATTTGAATAAATACTGACATCAGTATCACTCGATTTAATACTTTTAAAATCAATGGTCAAGACATCTGAATTCCGAACAAAAGGTTCTACGACTTTATAATCATCGTTTACTTCACCTAGTCTGCAAACATCGAAATATAATTTATCAAAAAGTTCTAGATCTTTTTTTTGTGTGAAAGGTCGTTGAACCCCAATCGTTGTGTAATTAAACAAATAACAAGGTCGTTGCATCAATAAATGACTAATGAAGCCATCCGATTCAATTCCTTCGTTAGGATCACCTATATCGAGAGTGTTATCGACTGAACAAATATTGATCATTTGTTCTTGATTTTCAAAACCACGATAGCATGCAATTGTAAGATCATGACTTCCGCCAACGATAAAAGGAATTACATCCACCTTCACTAATTCTGAAATCACTTGTGATAAAGCAAAATACGTATCATCGATGGTTTTCCCAGGTTGAATTGTCCCTAAATCGTACAAAGAAAAATTCCAATGATCTCCTCTCGACAATTGATAGAATGATTTTCTAAAAACATCTACATGGGAAACGCCTTTTTTTTCACCTCTAAATTCCGGCACATAAATAAGCGCAACCCCTTTTTTATCGATCGTCGGAAACTCACCTTCTGTGTGAACTTGAGTAAAGTCAAGTAAATCCTGTTTTACGACAAGATTATCGGTATCGACTGGTTTGAAATAAATAGAAATATCTTTCATGGCAATGAATGTTTTCTCAAAACTACATCAAAATGATGTGATTGAAACATTCTCCCAAAAAAGGTTTAAAACATTAAAAGTTGAAAACTTTACAAAATTCTATTTCTTTTTAGCTACTTTTTTCTTTGCCGTTTTTTTTGCTGGTTTCTTTTTAGCCGCTTTTTTCTTTGGCTTCTGTGCTTCGATCATTTTCTTCACCTCATCTAGTGTCAATTTCTCCACTTTAAATGTCTTAGGCAATTCAATCTTCAGCTTTCCTTTTACAATGTTAAACCTTCCCCAACGAGCTTTCTGAACAGAAATTCCTTCTTCTTCCCAATTGTGGATCATTTTATCGATCTCTTTTTGCTTCTTAACTTCAATCAATTCGACAATATCATCGTTTGAAAGATTATCGAAATCGTATTTCTTGTTCACATTAATGAAAATTCCATTCCATTTGATGAAAGGTCCAAAACGACCAGATCCTTTTTGAACAGGAAGTCCTTCATATTCTGCAATTGGAGCATCAGCTTCTTGCTTTTCTTTGATTAATTCAATTGCACGTTCTAAATCAACTGCCCCCATGTCTTCTCCTTTCGGCAAAGAAACAAAAGCTTCACCAAACTTTACATACGGTCCAAAACGACCTTGAGACACCACTACTTCATGCCCTTCAAATTCACCTAAATTTTTAGGAAACTTAAACAATTCCAAGGCTTCCTCAAGAGTAATCGAATTGATATGTTGCCCCGATCGAAGAGATGCAAATTGAGGTTTTTCACCATCAGCCTCCTCGTTTCCAATCTGAGCCATTGGTCCAAATCGACCAATTCTAGCAATAACTTTCCTTCCTGATTCTGGGTGAACTCCTAATTCTCTTTCTCCAGAAGCTCTTTCAGAATTTTCTAATGTATATTCAACACGCTCATGAAAAGGTGTATAGAAATCTGCAATCATTTTCGTCCACTCTACGGAACCGTTTGCAATTTCATCAAATTCATGCTCTACTTTTGCCGTAAAATTATATTCCATGATTTGGCTAAAATTCTCAATCAAGAAATCAGTTACGACAATTCCGATATCTGTTGGAGCAAGTTTATTCTTCTCTTTACCCGTAGTTTCAGAAAGTTCATTTTTCACCATTTGATCATTTTTCAGAACAAATTGTGCGTAATGCCTAACCTCACCATCTCTTTCTGGCTTTTCAACATATCCTCTTTTCTGAATCGTAGAAATAGTTGGAGCATAAGTTGACGGTCTACCGATACCTAATTCTTCCAATTTCTTCACCAAAGAAGCCTCTACATATCGTGCTGGATGTCTTGTAAATCGTTGCGTTACAACAATTTCTTTTGATTCCACATCGTCACCACTTTTCACAGCAGGAAGAAGTCCTGACATAAACTCACTCTCCTGGTCTTCTACTTCAGTTTCTAAATAAACTTTTAAGAACCCTTCAAAAGTAATTACCTCTCCTTTTGCAGAGAATGTTTCCTCTACTCCATTCGCGTTAATTTTTATAGTTGTTCTCTCCAATTTAGCGTCTGCCATCTGTGAAGAGATCGCTCTTTTCCAGATTAAATCATACAAACGTTCCTGATCTCTTTCTCCAGAGATAGAATGTTTTGAAAAATCAGTTGGTCTTATGGCCTCGTGAGCCTCTTGAGCCCCTGAGGTTTTTGTTTTATATTTTTTCGGGTTAGAGAAATCTTCTCCGTACGCACGAACAATTTCTTTTTTAGCGGCATCGATTGCTGTATCAGACAAGTTTACAGAATCCGTTCTCATGTATGTTATTCTACCTGATTCGTATAAACGCTGTGCTACAGACATTGTACGAGAAACTGAGAATCCAAGTTTAATACTTGCTTGTTGCTGCAATGTTGATGTCGTAAATGGTGCAACTGGTTTTTTAACCGCTGGTTTTTGAACAACATCAGATACTGAAAATGATTTATTTTTACACGAATCTAAAAAAGCTACAACATCAGATTCTGACTTTAGTTGCTTTGAAATTCCTGCATTTATATTCCCTTTATCTGTCGAGAAGACAGCTGTAATTTTAAAGAATGTCTCCGATGTAAACGAATTAATTTCTTTTTCTTTTTCTACGATTAAGCGTACTGCAACTGATTGCACACGACCTGCAGAAAGGCTCGGTCGAACTTTCCTCCAGAGAACAGGAGACAATTCAAAACCAACCAATCGATCTAAAATTCTACGAGCTTGCTGAGCATCTACTAATTCTTTATTTATCTCTCGTGGATTTTCAATTGCATTTAAAATTGCCGTTTTTGTTATCTCATTGAAAGCAATTCGTTTTGTATCTTTCTTGCTTAAATTCAACGTTTCATACAAATGCCAAGAAATAGCTTCTCCCTCGCGATCCTCATCCGTTGCAAGCCATACAGTCTCGGCAGCTTTGGAAAGTTTCTTTAATTCTGCAACCACTTGCTTTTTATCCGGAGAAACTTCGTAATTTGGTTTAAAATTATTATCCACTTCAATTGCTTCACCTTTTTTGGCCAAATCTCTAACGTGTCCATAACTTGATTTTACAACAAAATCTTTACCTAAATACCCTTCAATGGTACTTGCTTTTGCTGGTGACTCGACAATTACTAAATTTTTAGCCATACTATATATGTATCTATTTGTAATGAAAACAATTTCGGATGCAAAATAAGAGCATTTAATTTCAATATGCAATGATTTGTCATTAATAATTTAATTCAAGCCTAAATTTCACTTTTATATTCACAAAAAACGCTCTACACAACAACCCATGTTAAAGCCTTATACATCAGTAAATTATATCATCTATTTTTTCTCGTAAAACACGAATAAAATGATCAAATAAAAAAATCAACATTTTTTAACGTCTGCCATTTTGACACGTTTTTGTTTTTTCACTACATTTGCGACTATATCAATTTACAGAATGAACGAATTTTTAGACTTGAATAAAGAAATAGATGAATCGCGTCAAGGCGAAGCAACTACTATTAAAAATAAAAAAAAGAATGGCAAAAAACTCTTTCTGGAGAGTTATGGTTGCGCAATGAACTTCTCGGACAGTGAAGTCGTAGCTTCTATTCTTTGCGATAATGGCTATTCAACAACAACCGATGAGCATGAAGCTGATATAATCTTAATTAACACGTGTTCTATTCGTGATAACGCGGAAAATAGAGTTCGGAAACGATTGACTAATTTCAAAAACCGTAAGAAACGTCAACCCGGTTTAATTGTTGGTGTTTTAGGATGCATGGCTGAGCGTTTGAAAAAAACATTATTGGAAGAAGAAAAATTAGTAGATATTGTTGCTGGTCCCGATTCATACAGAGATTTACCCAGTTTAATTGTAGAAGTTGAAGGAGGACAAAAAGCTGTTAATGTTTTATTGTCTCGTGAAGAAACCTATGCAGACATCGCCCCTGTTCGATTAGACAAGAAAGGCGTAACATCATTTGTTTCAATTACTCGTGGTTGTGACAACATGTGTTCGTTCTGCGTTGTTCCTTTTACACGTGGTAGAGAACGGTCAAGAGATCCACAAACAATTCTTCAAGAATGCCAAGAATTATTCAACAATGGTTATAGAGAAGTTACTTTGTTAGGACAGAATGTAGATTCTTACCGCTGGAACATGACTTCAAAAGGAGAAATAAAAGACGAAACAATAGCTACGACTAATTTTGCTGAATTAATGGCGATGGTTGCTGAATTATCACCTGATTTACGCATTCGATTCTCCACTTCTCATCCAAAAGACATGTCGGATGAAGTTTTACGCGTTATTGCTTCACATGATAATATTTGCAACTATATTCACCTTCCAATTCAATCTGGTAATTCTGAAGTTTTAGCAAGAATGAATCGTGGTTACACAAGAGAATGGTATTTAAATAGGATCGAAGCCATTAGAACGATTATACCTGATTGTGCAATTACTACAGATATAATTACTGGGTTTTGTGACGAAACAGACGAAGAACACGCTGACACTATTTCAATTATGAAAGAAGTACAGTGGGACTTTGCATACATGTACAAATATTCTGAACGACCAAAAACTTTAGCTGAGCGAAGATATGAGGACAATGTTCCCGAAGAAGTCAAAGGAAGCCGATTAACAGAGGTCATTAACATTCAGCGGGATAATTCACACATTAAAAACAAACAACAAATTGGTAAAATCCATAAAGTTCTTGTTGAAGGGACTTCCAAAAGATCGGATGATTTTATGAGTGGAAGAAATGACCACAATACACGTGTCATTTTCCCTAAAGGAGACTTTGGAGTATGTGATTACGTTATGGTTAAGCTTACGGATTGTACAACTGCAACACTTTTAGGAGAAGTTGTAGAAATATTAAAACCAACGAAATAAAGATGGAATTACAACAATTAAAACAGCGATTTGGCATTATTGGAAATTCTCCTGGGCTGAATAGAGCTTTAGAAGTTGCCATGCAAGTTGCACCAACAGATATTTCGGTATTGGTTGCTGGAGAAAGTGGAACGGGAAAAGAAATTATCCCACAAGTAATCCATCAACTAAGTGCACGAAAGCACAATGAATACATCGCTGTAAATTGTGGTGCTATTCCTGAAGGAACAATTGATTCTGAACTATTTGGACATGAAAAAGGTTCATTTACAGGAGCAAGTGGAAGTCGAAAAGGATATTTTGAAGTTTCTGATGGTGGAACTATTTTCCTAGATGAAGTTGCTGAATTACCCCTTCAGACACAAGTACGGCTATTGAGAGTTTTAGAAACGGGAGAATTTATGAAAGTAGGTTCATCAAAAGTTTTAAAAACAAATGTACGTGTTGTTGCTGCAACGAATGAGAATATTCAACAAGCGATTGCTAGTGGAAAATTTAGAGAAGACCTTTATTACCGATTGAGTACTGTTCCAATTACGTTGCCTCCATTACGTGATCGAAAAGAAGATATTCATTTAATTTTTCGAAAATTTGCAGCAGACTTTGGAGACAAATATAGAATGCCTGGTGTTCGTTTAGACGATAATGCTGTTCCTATTTTAGAAAACTACCCTTGGCCAGGAAACATTCGACAGTTAAAAAATCTTGTAGAACAAATATCTGTAATCGGAACATCTCGACAAATAAGTACAGAAGATTTGATTCATTTCTTGCCACAAAAAATGGATTTTTCTCCAGCGATCATTGACTCTTCTAAAGAAGGAATTAATGAAAGAGAATTGATGTACAAGTTTCTTTTTGAAATGAAAAAAGATTTGACCGATTTAAAAAAACTGGTATTAGAGATTATTCCGAATGGTGGAGCAAATAATTTAAGTCCTGACCAAACGAGTTTAGTCAACCGTTTTGCGAATGACATTGAACCCGAACAAACAACGGCAAAAATGTTACCTATTTCAACTCAAGAAGAAAAATTTTCTTATCCAACACCAACGCCGAATGAAAATTTTGCCATACATCAAGAGGTTGAAGAATCATTGTCACTGGAGGACAGAGAGAAAGAATTGATTCAAAAAGCTTTGATTAAACACAAAGGAAAACGAAAATATGCTGCGGCAGATTTAGGAATTAGTGAAAGAACCTTGTATAGAAAGATAAAAGAATATAACTTAGTCGACTAATGAAAATACTTTTATCACTTGCGGTTTTAGTTCTCTTGAGCAGTTGTTGGCCTTCAAGCGTTTCGTTTGTAGACAGTGGATCGATGCCCGAAGAATGGAAACAATTTTTTGTGAAAACAATTAAAAACAACGCTCCAAATACTCCAATCAGTTACAATTCAATTCTAACAGAAGATGTAAAAGATGCTGTACAGAATGGAACTCGCTTAAATTTGGCAACACGTACAGAAGATGCTCAATTAGAGATTGAAGGCGTTATTACAAGCTATTCAATTACTCCAATTGCATTGCAAGAAGGCGACAATGCATCCCAAAATAGATTAAGTGTTTCTGTAAAGTTTGACATTTACATCAATTCACCTGAGGACGATGAAATGCACATGGTAAGCACTCGGTTTTTCGATTATCCGGCCTCTACTGATTTAGCACAAGTTGAGTCTGAATTTTTAAAAGAAGTGAACAAACAAATCGTTCAAGATGTTGTAAACAAACTGCTTTCAAACTGGTAATATGCTCGCAATAAAAGACATATCTAAGCTCATTGCAAACCCTACACTTAGTCACTCTAACAATGTTGACCAACTGAAAGAATACAGTAAAAAGTTCCCTTATTCTTCTTTACTTTCTATTTTGTATTTGAAAAGTTTACGCAATTCTTCAAGCATACAATTTGACGACGAATTAGTCAAACATTCTTATCGAATTTCAGACAGAATACAACTGTACAACATTATTCAACAACATTCTACCTCAGAAGAAGATGAAGAAGAAGTTCTTCCGGATGAAGGTGAAATAATTGAAACCTTATTGCCAATAACTTCTCCCCCAGAAATTATTGAAGAAAATGAAACTCTTTCAACGGAAGATTCTACACCAATTGAAGAAAAAAATAAAGTTGAGGTTGAAAAAGAACAAATTGTAATTCAATCGATCGAAAAAGAGAAGGAGACTGAAGACAATTCTATTCAAAAAAAGACAGATGTTGTAGACGAATCGATATTACAACATGCTTTTTCGGCCAATTATCAATTGTCAGAATTAAATAATGAAGAAATAATTGAATTAAATCAAAAAAATAATTCACCCCGAAAAGTAGAAGAAAAAGAAGAAGAAAAAACGAAAGATGAGATTACAATTGACACAAAACAAAGCTTTAAATCTTGGTTAAGTGCCAACAACAGTTACACACATTTATCTGACGAAGAAAAACCTCACATCCCAGACCTAAAGAAAGATACAGCTCCTGTAAAAACAAAAAAAGAATTACTTGAGGAGACTCGAAAACCAAAAAAAGCTTTCTTTTCTCCCACAAAAAAAGCGAAAGAAAGTTTAAACGAGGACGTGCTTCCAGTGAGTGAAACTTTAGCTAAAATCTATGCTTTACAAGGCAATTTCCCTAAAGCAATTTCAGCTTATATGCAATTAAGCTTGATAAATCCAGAAAAAAAGATTTTCTTTGCACTTCGAATAAAAGAATTAGAACAAAAATTAAAACATAAATAGATGGAAACTTTATTCTCAGTTATCATTATCATCGCAAGTATCTTATTGATATTTGTTGTATTCATTCAAAATCCAAAAGGTGGAGGATTAAGTTCTGACTTTGGTGCTGCATCTCAATTGGGTGGAGTTCAAAAAACAAATGACTTCATTGATAAAACAACATGGTCACTTGCTGGTTTAATTGCAGTATTGAGTATCGTTTTAACAATTAAAATGAAATCAATTGAAAAAGTTGTTGAAACTCCAACAGAAGCTCCAACAGAACAACCTGCTACTCCAGCAAAATAATTCTTTCAAAAACACATTTAGAATGTCAGTATGTCATACGTACTGACATTTTTTATGCCCTAAAATGTCAAAACATCTCAAAAATCGACTTGGCATAATTCTTAACTACCCCTTGAATAGCATTTTAAACAATCATTAAAACACATATATTATGTCAATAACATTTAAACCATTAGCAGATCGAGTTTTGATCGAGGCATTACCCGTTGAAACAAAAACTGCCAGCGGAATCATCATTCCTGACTCAGCGAAAGAAAAACCTTTGGAAGGAAATATTGTCGCAGTAGGAAACGGAAAAACAGATGAACCTATTACGGTGAAAGTTGGGGATAAAGTTCTTTATGGACAGTACTCTGGAACAGAAATCAGAATTGAAGGAAAGGTTTATTTGATTATGCGAGAAGCAGACATCTACGGAATCTTTTAAATCTAATTATACGCACTTTGCACCTCTCATCTCGACAAGCTCGATGAACGATGTGCTGTGAATGGATTTGGATTTGGATTTGGATTTGGATTTGGATTAAAATACATTTAGTAGACTATTAACAACACGAGGGTTAACCTCATTAAGGAATAAAATAAACATGGGAAAAGAAATATTATTTGACGTAGAAGCAAGAGATAAGCTGAAAGCTGGTGTTGATGCTTTAGCAAATGCAGTAAAAGTAACATTAGGACCTAAAGGAAGAAATGTAATTATCGGAAAGAAATTCGGTGCACCACATGTAACTAAAGATGGTGTATCTGTAGCTAAAGAGATTGAATTAAAAGATCCAATCGAAGATATGGGGGCACAAATGGTCAAAGAAGTTGCATCTAGAACAGCAGACATTGCTGGAGATGGAACAACTACGGCTACTGTACTAGCACAAGCAATCATAAGTGCAGGATTGAAGAATGTTGCTGCTGGAGCAAATCCGATGGATTTAAAAAGAGGAATTGACAAAGCTGTTAAGCAAATTGTTATTCGTTTGAAAGAAATTTCAAAAGAGGTTGGATCAAACAACGATAAAATCAAGCAAATTGCTACTATATCAGCAAATAATGATGAAGTTATTGGAACATTGATTGCTGATGCAATGAAAGTTGTTGGAAACGATGGTGTAATCACTGTGGAAGAAGCTAAAGGAACTGAAACTGATGTAAAAACAGTAGAGGGAATGCAATTTGATAGAGGTTATCTTTCTCCGTACTTCGTTACAAATACAGATAAGATGATTGTTGAAATGGAGAATCCTATGATTCTTATTTACGACAAGAAAATATCCAACATGAAAGAAATCTTACCTGTCTTGGAGCCTGTAGCTCAAGCTGGTAAACCACTGTTAATTATCGCTGAAGATGTAGACAGCGAAGCGTTAGCGACATTAGTTGTGAATAGAATCAGAGGTTCTCTGAAAATTGCAGCAGTAAAAGCACCTGGATTTGGAGACAGAAGAAAAGCAATGTTGGAAGATATTGCCATTTTAACTGGTGGACAAGTTATTTCTGAAGAAAGAGGATTGACATTAGAAAACACTACTTTGGATATGTTAGGGACTGCTGAAAAAGTAGAAATTGACAAAGACAATACAACTGTAATCAATGGAGCAGGTCGAAAAGATGACATTGACACTCGAATAGGTCAAATTAAATCTCAGATTGAAGCTTCAACATCAGATTATGATAAAGAAAAAATGCAAGAACGTTTGGCTAAGTTAGCCGGTGGAGTTGCTGTTCTTTACGTTGGTGCACCAAGTGAAGTTGAAATGAAAGAGAAAAAAGACCGTGTAGATGATGCATTGTCTGCGACACGTGCTGCTGTTGAAGAAGGAATTGTTCCTGGTGGTGGAATTGCTTTAATTCGTTGTCTTGATGCTGTCGAAGATATCGAAGGTGAAAATGATGATGAAATGACTGGAATTGCAATTGTAAAAAGAGCAGTTGAAGAACCTTTACGTCAAATTATTGAAAATTGCGGTGGTGAAGGAGCTGTAATTGTTCAAAAAGTAAAAGAAGGAAAAGATGATTTCGGTTACAATGCACGTACCGAAGAATATGTAAACTTATACGAAGCTGGTGTAATTGACCCAACAAAAGTGACGCGTATCGCTATTGAAAATGCAGCCTCAGTTGCTTCAATGTTATTGACAACTGAATGCGTAATTGTAGATGAGCCAATTGACGAATCTGCTGCAGCGATGGGTGGAATGCCAGGCGGTATGCCAGGAATGATGTAGCTTCGACAGGCTCAGCTACCGGACAGACTCAGGCAGACTGCCGGACAGAAGGCTCACGACAATGACATGTTTCGATGAATTCATGTGAATTTGTTCGTCTAGTTTTCGAAAACTTTACTTTAGTTGAATGAACTAAAAGTGATTTTCTCACTTTTAAGAGTATAAAGAACCGTTTACGGACGGTTCTTTTTCCGTTTCTATTTTCCCGATTTATTCGGATAGATAGAACGACTATATAAAAAGAACTCCTTGTGAAAACAGGGAGTTTTTTTTGTCACCTCATTTTTTTAGTCTAATTTTAGAGACAATGAATTTTTTGCTACCCACAAAAACATCGTATTCTAATTTTTACGAACAATCAAAATTCAATTTAATTTGGAATTTTAGTATTGCCCTATCCGTACTTCTTACAATCGTTTCAATTTCAAATTACGCCAATAAGTCTTATAGTATATGACCTAACATTATTGCTGTTTCAATAGCATTTACTGCATTATTAATCTTGTATAAAACAAGAAAGTATAAAGCAGTTACTTATTTCGCAACGACCTCCGTACTTCTTTTAGTCTCTACTACATATTTTACTTTGACGAATATTCTACATTACACCACTCCACTCTGGATGATTCTTAATATTCTTCTAGGCTTTTTTGTTTTAGGTCGAAAGTGGGGTACTTTTCTCTTACTCTCTCATTTTTTAATTCTTTTCATCTATATTTATTTTAGAATGACGGATAATATCCAAAACATTCCGATTTACGATAAAGCTGACTTATGGAATTTTATCATCGAAATTTCGATTGTTTCTTTTGGTATTTATTACATCATCATTCAATATTTAAAAACCACTAAACACGCTTTTAAACAAGAGAAAACAGTAAACGAAGAACTCAAAAAAAATAACGCAATAATTATAAAACAAAACAGTGAAAAAGAATTGATGCTGAAAGAAATACACCATCGTGTAAAGAACAATTTACAGATTATCACGAGTATTCTTCGACTGCAGTCTCAGCAAAAAACAGTCAATAACTTCGAAGAAGCAATTCTAAGAATTGATTCTATTGCTATTATCCATGATACAATGTACAAGCAAGAATTCTCGACTAATTTTGATCTAGAAATATATTTTAAGAATTTATCTAAAAATATCATAAGCAATTATAACTTTAGTAAAAAAATTGAATTAGAAATTACGCCTAATATAAATTGCACGGACTGTATTGAAGTTGTACCACTAGCCATTCTTATCAACGAATTAATGACCAACTCTTACAAACACGCTTTTGAATCCGTTTCTAAACCATTAATTTCAATTTCGATGCAAACCAATCACAACGGAACTTACACTTTAGATTATAGTGACAATGGAAGATGGAAAGAAGATAGTACGCCTAACTTTGGGTCGGAAATGATAGAAACTGTTGTAGAACAAATGGAAGGTCGTTTTAAACTCAAGAAAGAAAAAAGAGGAACATTTTATTCTTTCATCTTTAACTATTTAGAAAATTAATCTAATTTCATTTCATTTCCACATTGATTACAAAATATTGAACCAAAAGGGTTGTCATGACTACACTGGTCGCACAAATTATCTTTTTTACCATCGTCTTTGTATTTAGACATTTCTACAGTAATCAGCCCCGTTGGGACAGCAATAATCGCATAACCTAAAATCATCATTACGGAAGATATTATTTTCCCTAAATCAGTTGCAGGAACAACGTCTCCATAACCTACTGTCGTCGTTGTCACGATTGCCCAATAAATACTTGCAGGAATACTGTCAAATCCATTTTCTCCACCTTCAATGACATACATTAGTGTTCCAGCCATGACCATCATCAGAAAGACAAAGAATAAAAAGACCATTACTTTGTAATAGCTGGCTTTCAAAGAATAGGCAAGCGCTTGAGATTCAGATGTAAATCTGTTCAACTTCAAAATTCTAAACATTCGAAGTAAACGAACCGCACGGATTGCTCGGAATGATGCGTATCCAGAAATAAAGGGTGAAATAAAAGTAGGAATTATAGATATTAAATCAATGATTCCCCAAAGGCTAGTAATGTATTTCAGTGGTTTTGGAGAAACTAAAATTCGTAACAAATACTCAATTGTAAATAAGATGGTGAACCCCCACTCTACCCAATGCAACTCTTCTTCGTACAAAGTTCTCCACTCCGGTACACTTTCAAACATCACGATAAGCACCGAAAACAAAATCAGAAAGAGTAAAACAACATCAAATTGTTTTCCTGTTTTAGTGGTTGTACCAAAAATTATTTCGTAAAGTTTCTTTTTCACGAAGTAAAGGTAATTAGAAAAAGTGAATTATAGAATGTTAGATTATTAAAAGTACTGCGTTAGGGATAGGAGCGGCATCTTCCGATTTTTCATCGGAAATATAGTGGATAGCCCGCTTGAACGCCCAAAAAAAGTAAACAAAAAAAGGGACATCTTTCGATATCCCTTTAGTTCTAATAGAAAAATCTATTAATATCTGTAATGGTCTACTTTATAAGGACCTTCAATTTTCACATCGATATAATCAGCTTGTTCTTGTGTCAACGTTTCTAATTCAACATCAATTTTAGCTAAATGTAATCTTGCAACTTTTTCATCTAAATGTTTAGGTAACATGTAAACTTCATTTTTGTAAGCATCCGTGTTGTTCCATAACTCTAATTGAGCCAATGTTTGGTTTGTAAATGAATTACTCATTACAAAAGAAGGATGTCCTGTTGCACAACCTAAATTCACCAAACGTCCTTCAGCAAGAACAAAAATAACTTTACCATTGATTAAATATTGATCAACTTGTGGTTTAATCGTATCTTTTGTATCACCGTATTTACCGTTCAACCAAGCCATGTCAATTTCATTATCGAAATGTCCGATGTTACAAACGATTGTTTGGTCTTTCATTGATTCGAAATGTCTTCCTTGGATAATGTTAAAGTTACCTGTTGTTGTAACAATGATATTTGCTTCTTTACAAGCATCGTCCATTTTCTTTACTTCAAAACCATCCATTGCAGCTTGTAAAGCACAAATTGGATCAATTTCAGTTACAATAACTCTTGCTCCAGCTCCAGCTAAAGAAGCAGCAGAACCTTTACCAACATCACCATAACCAGCAACAACCGCAACTTTTCCAGCCATCATTACATCAGTAGCTCTACGAATTGCATCTACTAAAGATTCTTTACATCCGTATTTGTTGTCAAATTTAGATTTAGTAACAGAATCATTAACGTTGATTGCAGGCATCACTAAAGTTCCAGCTTTCATTCTGTCGTATAATCTATGAACTCCAGTTGTTGTTTCTTCAGACAAACCTTTAATTCCAGCACATAATTCAGGGTATTTATCAAAAACCATGTTTGTTAAATCACCACCATCATCCAAGATTAAGTTCAATGGTTTCCCATCTTTAAATCCGTTGATTGTTTGATCGATACACCAATCAAAATCTTCATCACTCAAACCTTTCCAAGCATAAACAGGAACTCCTGTTGCTGCAATTGCTGCTGCTGCTTGATCTTGTGTTGAGAAAATATTACAAGAAGACCAAGTTACCTCAGCTCCAAGTGCCGTTAAAGTTTCAATTAAAACAGCTGTTTGAATCGTCATGTGAAGACATCCAGCAATTCTAGCACCCGCTAAAGGTTTAGAAGCACCGTATTCTTTTCTTAACGACATTAATCCTGGCATTTCTGCTTCAGCAATAGTAATCTCTTTTCTTCCCCATTCAGCAAGACTGATGTCTTTCACTTTGTAGGCTAATTTTTCTGTTGTACTCATATTGTATTTGTGTAATTTTCTTTTTTAATTCTTGCAAATGTACGGAGTTCCTTTGTGAATTGAAAATTTTGAAGAGTTTTATCTCTTTGTTAAAACCAATTCCTTTCTAAAAGATAAACATTTGAACAGCAGACAATCGAGATTACAAATAAATTAAATAACGAACCATCTCAACACTGTTTCTATGATGTTGATAACTTCTTCACCTATTTCCATATGGATTTTGTATTTTGTCTGCCTAAACCAAAAAAAGATAATAGCTATGAAACTTACTTATTTTATGATACTAATGCTTTTAGGGCATTGTTTCGTAGGCTTTTCTCAAGTCGATGATTTGACTCCTGAAGAACAAGCTTACAAAGACTCAATCACTGCTCTTAATGTTGAAAATGAAGCCATTGCCAACAGTCAAGAAGCATACAACAAAGGTATCGCACTCTTTTCTGAAAAAAAGTATCAACAAGCCATTGGTGAGTTTGAGAAATCGATTCAGTTCGATCCAAACTTTTCTGCTGCGATGTACAACAAAGGTGTCGCTGAAAATGAAGTAGATAAATACAACGATGCTGTAAAAACATTGACAAAACTAATTGGATTAAAGCCAAGTTATTCAAAAGCTTTCTTTCAAAGAGGGAGATCTTATCAAGGGCTCAATAATTATTTAGCTGCTGAGAATGATTATGAAAAATCAATTCAGTTGGATGGAAATAATCCTAAAGCGTATTACAACTTTGGAACATTGCGTTTTTTACAATTCGATTACGATGGAGCGATAAAGTACTTTTCAAAAACAATAGAATTGGACAATGAAATGATTAATGCTTATAACGACAGAGGTTCTTCTTACCGAATGAAAGGGGAATATTCTAAAGCGTTGGCTGATTACGAAACTGCAATTCGAAAAAATCCCGACATGGCCTTTGTTTTGAATAACATTGGTTCTACGAAAGTTAAGATGAAAGATTTCACAGGTGCCTTAGCTTCATTTAATCGTGCAATTTCTATCGATCCAAATTTCTTTCTTGCTTACAATAACCGAGGAGTTGTTTTAATGAACCAAGGAAGATTAGATGATGCCATCAAAGATTTTAACAAAGCCTTAGTGGTCAATTCAAAATATTCTCCTGCTGCTTCTAATTTAAGTGGGGTTTATTTCAAGAAGAAAGATTACCAAAAAGCAATGGAAATGGCCAATAAAGCGATTATGATGGACAAAGAGAATGGTTCAGCCTATGTAAATCGTGGAAATGCGAACGAAATGCTCCGTAATATGATTGGTGCATGTGAAGATTGGCACAAAGCAAAAGAATTAGGTGTAGAAATTGGGTCTGCATATTATGCAGGAAATTGTTCAAATTAAAAAAGAAATACGATGATTAAATATATATGTACAGCGATCGTTTTATCTTTCGTTTTTATTTCAAAAGCACAAAATGTTGATTTCAAATCGGCTAATTTCAAAGACAACAAGGACGGTCTAAAATTAGCTACAACTGCAATCAAAGAAGGTGATGAATTTTTTGAATTAGCTAACGAAGCTATATTTTTGGTAAAAAGTCCAGGATTGAATTATGAATTGGCTTTGAAAAAGTATGAGATTGCACAAAACTTCAATCCTAAAAATGGAGAATTGAATTATAAAATTGGTGTTTGTTATTTAAACTCTCCCTACGCTGAGAAAGGAATTTCATACATTTATGATGCCGTAAAACTTAACCCAGAATGTGATCCTTTTTTAGATTTCTACCTAGGTAGATGTTTACAATTGGATGGAAAATTTAGTGAGGCAATTAACGCATTCGAAGCTTTTGAAGCAAATTACAAAAAAGCGGATAATTTCACGAAATTTGTCAGCAAGCACAAAAAAGAATGTCGTTATGCTCGAGGTGCTTTCGAAAACCCTGTTCGTGTATGGGTGGACAACATTAAATCCTTAAATTCTCCGTTCAATGATTATGCACCCTCTGTTTCTACAGA
>Ga0256845_1001184_pt1 | contig 21583 bp, 12 predicted proteins | sample RiftiametaG_FD_189101 | JGI IMG/M metagenome (GOLD analysis project Ga0256845, IMG submission 189101) | Tube worm associated microbial communities from hydrothermal vent at the East Pacific Rise, Pacific Ocean - Riftia | ecosystem: Host-associated > Annelida > Integument > Unclassified ... | reverse complement strand
CAGTAACTAATGTTCCATAATAATGATTTAGAGTTGTAAGTTCAATAACATCATAAAGAGTAGCACTTATTACAATTTGATCACCAACTTCAACAGTCGAACCACTACCCAAATACATAGTATAAGTAATACTATTTAAGTTAACATCATCAAGTGTGTCAGTGCTCAGAGGAGAAGGGATAGAGGGTACATTTAAAACCAATCTTACCACTGTATCCAAAGTGGTTAAAGCAGGATCAAAATCTAATGTATCCTGAAATTCCAAAGCTTCAATTGTTGTATATTCAATAGTTTGTTGGGATGTTAAAGAATTAACCAATATATTTTCTCCTATTGGATAGTCTTGATCATAAGGAACTATAATAGTATCTTTAGAATTAAGATCATTTGGATTTTCATACAATTTAATTGCAGTGTTAAATGAACCCAATCCACCGTCTACAGATCCTGGAGTTCCCCAAGTAGTAGGAATATTAGCCGCTGTGTATGCAGTAGAGTTATCTCCTCTATTACCAGATCTATTTATTGCTCCAAAATAAATAGTTGTAAATAAAACATCTCTATTAATAAATGACATAGCACACCCAAAACCATCTCCATCACGTACTTCATCATGCTCTTTATAAGTAGCATTATCATGATAGTTAGCTAAAGTTCCATTATCTTGAGTACCACCAATTACATCTCCATGTGCTGAAAATCCAATCTTATAAAATTGTGTTACATTATAACCTCTATCAGATTCTCTAAATGTTTCTCCATTATCATCTGAATAGAAAACACCACCATCATTTCCACACCACAGTCTTCCTTGAGAATCCCATTGCATTTCGTGTTGATCAGAATGGACATAAATAGGACTTAACTGAGGAACAAAATTATTTGACCTTTGCTCCCAATTCCCTGTAGTTGATTTAGCATAAATATTAATTCCTCCAATTAATATTGACTCTGGATCACCTTTAACTACTGTGATGATATTATCATAAGTCCCTTGTGTTTGACTTCCGAAAGGTTCAAAATTATTAGGATTTCCATTAGTATTAGCTGGAGCAATTTGAGTCCATGTTGCACCATTATTTGCTGATTTAACAACCCCAGCAAGACTTCCAGCATTTGTGGAAATTAGACCATAAATATAATATTTACCGGCAATTTGTTCATGTGAAATTGCAAATTCATATCTAGAACCTAAAACACCAATAAATACAGTACTAAAAGTTACCCCACCATCGGTAGAAACCATAGTTGATGGACCAGATTGTGCAATAATGACATTACCATCAGGTGAAATAGATAATGCTTTTGTTCCGCCTGTAGCTGAAGTTAAACTCAAGCTACCACCGGAATACTTTTGTAATCCAGAACTAGCAGCAATAAACACATCATTACCTTTAGCTACAACTTCATTTATATATGAATAACCTTCAGTACCAATCATCAGTTTAAAACTAACACCGTTGTCTATTGAAATAAAAACACCTTCACCATTAGCACCTGAGTCAGCACCACCAGTAGTTCCATCAGTACTTTCAGCACTATGGCCTGTTCCAATATATATAGTACCATCATCAGTCATACACATTGACGAAATCCCTAAATTATCAGCAAAACCATCAACTTTAGTCCAATTACTTCCTCTATTATTGGAAACAAATAATCCACCAGATACAGATCCAGCAAAAATGTGGTTATCATTTGCTATATCAATTAATATAGCTCTTGTTCTTCCTCCAACATTATCGGGTCCTTGATCACCCCAACTTAATACAGCTCTATTTGACGCCATTAAATTGGCTTCATCTTTTGCTCTTAAATATTCTTCTCTATTATAAACACCTGTGTTTACATTTTGCCGGATTTGATTATAAAATTCAAAAGTCCCTGCAATACCTTGAGTACTATTTGAGTTAGAATTAATTCTTGATTCATATGCACCCTCACCAGTAAGTGGTAATAATAAAAGTGCAGTGACAATAACAGTCGAAACCGCAGCGCCGAATAATAGTTTTTTATCTTTCATATTCATAAAATTTTCATAATCACCTAATTAGTGACTTGGGTACAGCAAATATGTTCAATAATTCTCAAATAAAAATTGATTTATTTGAGAATTAAAATCATATTTATACAAGTCAAACTTTACATAAACAATTTGAAAGAAACCATAATCAAATATATTTTAAAAACGAATTAACAACTTAATTTAGAATTACTTCCTTTAATTATTCATAAAAACAGAGAGTGTTATACTCATATTTGTATTTTTATGTACAAAGTATTTCATTTTAAAAGTCTTACCAGACTTTTAGACTTTGCATTCAAAAATATCGTTCTAGTTATTCTAATAGTCGTATGACTATTTTTTTAGGAGAGTAAAACTGTTAGTTCCATTTGTATTATAGCTATTTAAATTGAAAAAGCTTTAGATACATTTAACTATAAAATAGTAGTAAATATGGCAACTATAAGGAGAATTAAAAGTATAAGCTATATCCTTTAATACCTTTATTTGAAAATTCAATTCCTGGGAATGGAATTTTAACAAAATTCAATCCTCTAAACAATAATTTTAACCCCTTCGATTTAACAGGAATTTCTTCCCAATCTATATCTAAAGATAAGTAGAATTGACGATAAGGTATAAAGCTTAATTGCTCATTATATTGAGTAGTAACGAATGTACCACCATCACCAATTAATTGATTATTGATACTATACCCCAAAGAAACATTGATCCACTTTGGAAAATTCAGCTCCGAATTAATCATACTCACTGGATTAAAACTTAACCAATACGTTTGACCATTATAATCCTTTAAAAGCGACTCTAGAGTATTACCTCCCAAAACATTAGGTCTATATTGGGCCAAATTACTAATATGATAAGAAAATTTTGGTTTTATATACTGTTTCTCCCAAAAATAACTTTGAACACCATACAAGACGACTCCGGTTGTATTTGCTCCAATATCAGTCCAAGAGAATCCCCAATTCGCATTATAAGCGTCTAAGAATTCAAAAGTTAAAAGATATGAGAATGCAAAAACTCCTCCAATTAATGTTGATTTTTCAGAACTAATACCAGACCATTTATACAAATCTCCAGAGGTTCTTGCTAACTGATAAGATGCCGTAATATGCCCTAATTTGTCCATTTGCTTCCACTCATGGCTATCATTAAAAGTATGAAAATTTGACTTTGGAAAACCTTTGTACCAAACGAAATACAATCCTCCAATTGACCCTCCCCAAATTCCAGCATTAATTGCTGAGATAGTTAATGTTCGCTTTAAATTAAAATTACTAGATTTTTCTAAAAACGATTGACCATGAGAAATATAGCTAAACATAAGCAATAAGATGATCAATCTATTTTTCATAATTATAAAGGTAAACTAAATAATAATAGTACAAAAAAAAACTACCAGTAAACAAAAGTTTACTGGTAGTTCATAAAAGTTGTTTATTAAATATTAATGCTTAACAAATTTAGTTGTTTTAGATAAGTTATCAGCAGTCACTTTAACAATATAAGTTCCTTTTGATAATTGAGAAGTATTAATTGAAAGTGTATTAGCACCTTCATTTAAACCAATCTTATTAATATCTTGTACAATTTGACCAGATAAGTTATAAATTTGAACTGTTACATTTGAACTAGATTCTAAATCAAAAGCAATCGTTCCAAAATCAACAACAGGATTTGGGTAAACTAACACATCTGCTTCAAAAGTTTTAGATTCTAAGTTATCCTGACTTTCCTGTACTCCTAAGAAATCTCCTGTACTCCAAATACCTCTACCGAAAGTACCGGCATAAATTTCACCAGGAACATAACATCCTTCATCCCAAGTTCTCCAGTTTTGCCCTAAATCATATACAGGCGTATTTCCAAAATCTCCTGAAGCATTTTCCCAAGTTGTACCACCATTATTAGTTAAGAATACTCCGAATCCACAACCAACTAAAATGATATTTGAATCATTTCTATCGATAACACAACTATAAAATGGTGTTCCTGTAGAAAAAGGTAAATCTCCTGTAATCACCGTAAAGTTAACATTTGCCCCTTGTGTTGCAGTAGTCGTTCTTTGAATATTATTAAATGATCCACCAAATGTACCTAAAGTTACAACCAATCGATCTGCATCTTGTTTATCTGAAGATAAACCAGAAACATACTTACCAAAAGATTTAACTAATTCAAATGTTGTAAATCCAGTAATAGATGTATCTACAGATGGATCTGGAGAATAAACGTCAGCTAATCCAGAAACTCTCCAAACTTGACCTGATGAAGTTCCTATAAATAAATGATCACCATCTTTAGAAAATTCCATTGCAGTAACTTGTCCTGACATATCAGCATCTGTAGCTTGTATAAAACCATCATGGTTCGCAGATAATCTTAATGAATTTCTTGTTAACCATACACCACCTTGCAATACAGTTGATCCATGTTGATAACGACCTAAACCAAATGCAAACCAAGATTGAATTGGATCAACTACTCTAATAGTATCCCAAGAAACACCAGTTATTTGAGGATTCAGATCCATATCAACAACTTCTCCAGGCTCTGTAGAAAGAGTACCATAATAATGATTAGGAGTTGTAAGTTCAAGAACATTATAAAGAGTTGCGTCTATTACAATTTGATCTCCAACTTCAACAGTCGTTCCACTTCCAATATACATTGTATAGATAATACTATTTAAGTTAACAGCTTCAAGTGTATCTGCATTGGCTGGAGGACTTGAAGGAACATCTAAAACCAATCTTACAACCGTATCTAAAGTAGTTAAAGCTGGATTAAAGTTTAAAGTATCCTGAAATTCTAATGCTTCAATTGTAGTATATTCAATAGTTTGTTGAGAAGTTAAAGAATTAACCAAAATATCTTCTCCTATTGGATAATCTTGAGTATAAGGTATAATAATAGTATCTTTAGAATTAAGATCATTAGGATTTTCATACAATTTAATTGCTGTATTAAAAACCCCTAAACCATTAGTTAAATCTCCAGGTGTACCTAAAGAAGAAGGTATATTAGCTCCATTAAAAGATGTACTAGTAGTACCTCTACTTCCAGATCTGTTAACTATACCGTTATAAACTGTTGTAAATAAAATATCTCTATTTATAAATGACATAGCACAACTAAAACCATCTCCTCCACCAACTCTGTCATGCTCAGCATAAGTTGCATTATCATGATAATTAGCCTGTGTTCCATTATCTTGAGCTCCACCAATTACGTCTCCATGAGCCGAAAATCCAATTTTGTAAAATTGTGTTACATTATACCCTCTATCAGCTTCTCTAAATGTATTTCCATTATCATCCGAAAAGAAAAGACCACCATCATTTCCACACCATAGTCTTCCTTGAGAATCCCATTGCATTTCGTGTTGATCAGAATGAACATATATAGGGCTTAACTGTGGTACAAAACCATTTGATCTTTGTTCCCAGTTCCCAGTCGTTGATTTTGCAAAAATATCAACACCACCAATTAAAATTGCTTCTGGATCACCTTTAACTACAGTAATTATATTATCATATGTCCCTTGAGAATTACTTCCAAATGGAGCAAAATTACCAGTTTGACCATTAGTATTAGCAGGAGCTATCTGAGTCCAGTTAGCACCATTATCAATTGATTTAACAACACCTGCTAAACTTCCACCACCTGTTGCAATAAGTCCATATATATAATACTTTCCATTTACTTTTTCATGAGAAATTGCAAATTCATATCTAATACCTGAAACACCAAGAAATGCATTACTAAAAGTTGAACCTCCATCAGTTGATACATTTGTTAATGTTGATGTTTGTGCTATAATCACACTACCATCTGGCGAAATTGAAAGCGCTCTTGTACTACCAGTAACTGATGTTGTACTTAAACTACTACCTGAATATTTCATCAAACCTTCATTACTTGCAATGAATACGTCATTACCTTTAGCTACAACTTCATTCACTGTTTCATAATTTTCAGTTCCAATCAAAGCAGAAAAACTTACACCTCCATCAATTGAAACAAAAACACCCTCACCACGAGCTCCAGAACCTTCACGCCCTGAAATACCTTCTGCAGAATGACCTGTACCAACAAATATTTTACCATCATCAGTCATACACATTGACGATATTGCAAGGTTAGTTGCAAAACCATCTACTTTAGTCCAATAATTCCCTCTATTGTTAGAAACAAATAATCCACCAGTTACAGATCCTGCAAAAATGTGATTATCGTTTGCTTTATCAATTAATATAGCTCTTGTTCTTCCACCTACATTATCTGGTCCTTGATCCCCCCAATTTAATGTTGCTCTATTTGAAGGCATTAAACCTGCTTCATCCTTTGCTCTTAAATAATCTTCTCTGTTATAAACACCAGTGTTTACATTTTCTCTGATTTGATTATAAAATTCATAAGCTCCAGCAATACCTTGAGTGGTATTTGAGTTAGAATCAGTTCTTAATTTGTATGCACTCTCACCGGTTGACGGTGACAATAAAAGTGCAGAAGCAATAACAGCTGAAGCTGCTGCGCCAAGTAGTATTTTTTTATTTTTCATATTCAATGATGTTTTCATCAATCACTATTTCAGCGACCAAGTTACAACAAAGTTCTCAAATTTATATCAAATTTTTGTTATTTTATTTAACAAATTATAACATTTTTATACAAGTCAACCTTCATCAACCAACATAGTCATTTAATTATTAAGCTATTAGATTCTTGATAATCGAAAAGGTTAGATGAAAATGAAAGAAGACATAAAAAAAGCATATTCAATAAAAATATGCTTTTAATATTATGCTTCTTTAAAGCCTAACATATGTTTTTCAGCACGATAGGATGACCGAACTAACGGTCCACTTTCTACATACCTAAACCCCTTATTTAGAGCGTATTCTTTATATTCTTGAAATTTTTCAGGTGTAACAAACTCCGCTACAGGTAAATGCTTTGAAGACGGTTGTAGATATTGACCCATTGTTAAAACATCAACATTTACAGAAGCTAAATCATCTATTGATTCTAATATCTCCTCTTCTGTTTCACCTAAACCTAACATAATACCAGATTTAGTTTGCATACCACCTTTCTTCAAACGCATTAGCACTTCTAAACTTCTATCATATTTTGCTTGAATTCTAACCTCTTTAGTCAAACGCCTTACAGTTTCTAAATTGTGAGATACAATTTCAGGTGCTACATCTATTATATTTTGTAAGTTTTCCCATTTCCCGCCAAAATCAGGAATCAATGTTTCCATTGTCGTTCCTTTTGATTCTTTACGAATTTCATTGACGGTAGACGCCCAAATCTCAGAACCTCCGTCTGATAGATCATCTCTATCCACAGAAGTAATTACAGCATGTCTAATTTCCATCAATTTTATCGAAGTAGCAACTTTATTAGGTTCTAATAAATCCGCTGCTAATGGCTTCCCTGTTAAGACACCACAAAACCCACATGACCTTGTACATATATTACCAAGAATCATAAATGTTGCTGTACCTTCCCCCCAACATTCACCCATGTTAGGACATGACCCAGATTCACATATAGTATGTAACTTGTGCTCATCAACTAATGATCGTACTTTTTTATAACTTTCTCCCGTAGGTAATTTAACCCTTAACCATTTCGGCTTTTTGATTCTGACTTTTTCTTCTAAGTTATTTTTTGACATCTTAATACTTTTTGCCTAAATTAAATTGTAGGTACAAAGATACAAACACTTTTTGTTCTGTTTGCTTATGTAGTATTTCAATTTTGTTAAATGGATAATAATCTGCCATTACTCCAATTTCTCCACCACTAATTCCAGTTCTATATGTAGCGAAATTGAAATCAAATCCTGTTTTAGCAAATAATCCAGTTTTCACGCTAGACTCACCCAAACCTTTAAACCAATTAGTAGCCGAATAAATAGTACCCGTGAAATGTACTTCTGGATTATATCTTTCAGGAAAATGTATAATATTACCATTGACACCTTTCTCAATCTCTAAGTAGACTGGTTTTATTAATCCAAAAGAAGGTCCTAATCTCCATTTATAGTGAATTTCTACGCCACTTTCACGTTTTGCTTTATACAGTTTGTAATTACCACCTATGGTTAATCTCAAAGAAACTAGTGAATTAACTTTTCCAAAGTAGTACCCTTTAGACCCACTAGTTCCAACTATTTTTAATTCTTTTTGATGTCTTACATTTGTCAAAACTAAACCAAACGTTCTTTTGTATTTTACATTTTTTTGTTTAGCCATATCAAATGCTAATCCCCAACCTATCGTATTAAAATTCAATCCAAATTGAAAATCTTTAGTCAATAACACTTTCGCATTTCCATCCTCAATTTCTTGAGAATAAGATTGAAAAGTTAATAATCCTAATACTATGTATCCAATTTTTTTAATCACTTTACGAATATAGCTAATTGTTATGAGTAATTTTATTTTTTACTTTTTTTTTCAATAAAAGGATAAACAACATCCGTTAAAAAAAGACCATTTGAAGAAACTGATTTCCCAGCGTATTCCCTATTTTTTGACTTAATTACATCATGTAAATCATCAATTTCTAATTTACCTTGACCAATAGACATCATAGTTCCTACAATAGAGCGTACCATATTTCGCAAAAAACGATTGGCTGAAATTGTAAACACTAAGTTCTTATCTATAATCTCCCATTTAGCAATAGAAATAGAACATTTGAAATTATTAACCTCCGTTTTCACTTTACTAAAGCACTCAAAGTCCTCATACTCTAATAAAACCTTACAAGCTAAATTCATTTTATTTAAGTCTAACCGTTGTTTATTATAAAGTACTGTATCCCAATTAAAGGCATTTTTATGGGTAGAGATAAAATATTTATACGTTCTACTGACAGCATCATATCGCGCATGTGCATTATTATCTACTTCAAGAACATCATGGATTACAATGTCATTAGGTAACATACTATTCATTTTAAACTTGAACTGTTCCAAATTGGAAATTTCACTAAAATCAAAATGAGCATAAAAATGAGTAGCATGAACTCCCGTATCCGTTCTTCCACACCCCATTGACAACACATCAATATTTCTATTCAATTTCTTTAAAGTATTATTTATTTCCCCTTGAACAGTCTTATCTTTGGGCTGAACCTGCCAACCACAATATTTAGTACCTTTATAGGACAATTTTATAAAATACCTTTGACTATCCATTTTGAATTAATTGATTTTAGACAAAAATAGTAAATATTTGAGTTTAATCTTTATTAAAAAAAGCAATTGTTTTATTAAGAACAGTTAACATGTCTTCAGGTAATTGATTAATAGTCCAAGGATGTTTAGTTTGAAAAGTATGCTCTGCACCTTTAATAACATCTAACTCAACATTTGCCCATCTTGAAACCATGATTCCTTCTGACACACTAACTGCTAAATCCATATCTCCATGAATTGGTAAAAATGGTCTATTTAATAGTCTACAAGCCGTTTCGATATTTAAATTTTCTTTGTTGGCGATAAAATTCTCATAAAATGAATAATAATGAGGCATACGTTGATTAGTCCTTCCATTCATAACATACCTAACTCCACTATACTTCCAATCCTCTAATTCATCTCCTGAAGGAAATCTATTTTCAATATCAGAAATGGCAGCCCAAGTAACAATTTTTTTAATTCGCTTATCTTTTTGAGTATGCAATATAGATACCCCTCCTCCCCTACTATGTCCTAATATATAAATTGGAATCTCCAATTTATTATCCTTTAAAATGCTTATACATAAAGTTGTAATTCTATTTAAATCATATAATTCTTTTGTATAATCATTATTGCCAAATGCATTGAGGTCAGAAAAATCAATAGGTTCTTTTACTGTTCCACCATTATGAGAAAAATTAAACTTTAAAAAACCAAAGTCGTTTTTAACAAATTCTTCTTCAACTAGATTCCAAGCCCCCCAATCTTTAAACCCTTTATAACCATGAACGAAAATTACTAAAGCTTTTGATTTTTTAGAAAGATTTAAATCATAAACCGATTGTCTATTTTCACTACCTATATAGATTTTATTTTTTAATTCAATCATAAATTTTATCTTTGGATGATAAATATCGGAATTTATAATGAAAGTAAATAATTTTTTACTCATCCTTCTATTAATATTAACCTCTTTTTCTTGTAGAAAAGATCCTAAAAATGAACCAACTTATAAGTATTCATTTTTTGTGGCAGGTCATACGTATGGGACACCATTATTACCCCCAAAACTTGGTTTACATAATTCTTTTATCAACCAGATACCATTCCTAAATAATTATAAAAAAATGAATTTCGGAGTATTAACCGGAGATGTAGTCAACCAGCCTACTCAGCAATTTTGGAATTCTGCTAGAAAACAAATTAATAATTTAACAATGCCCATCCATATTTCAGCAGGTAATCATGATAGAGGACCAGTCTTCGAATCATTATATGAACCCTATTATTCATATGAATTAAATGGTGATTTATTCATTATACTAAATACAAACGGTTGGAAAATAATAAATGACCAAAAACTTTTTTTGGAACAAATAATCAAAGCAAAAGCTGAATCTGTTAATAATATATTCGTTTTCACTCACGAATTAATATGGTGGTCACCTACAAATATATTTAAGAATATCAAAATTAATTATTTACCTAATTATCCAGGAAGCACAAATTATTGGGAAGATATATTTCCTATATTTGATACACTAAATAACAATATTACATTTTTCGCTGGAGACATTGGATCAAAAAATGATGTAACACCTTATATGTATTATAAAGAAGAAAACATAACTTATATAGCTAATGGAATGGGGTCTGGAGATAATGACAATATAATTATAGTAGAAGTCGACTACAATGACCAACCACATTACAAATTATATGGAATAAATAAAAGCAAACCATACATTATCGAGAATCTAGAAAAATATATTTTACCTTAATTAATAATTTATTCATTAAGTATTTTAATTGTTTACATAAAACCTTTATCTTTACGAACTACACTTATACTAAGTAATGAAATTCAAAATACAATTCATAATTATCACAGTGATTCTCTTTATCTCATCATGTGGGACGAGTTTTGGTAAAAAAATAGAATTTGGAAATTTGGAAATATACTACTCTGAATCAGTTCCTGAAATATATGCGAAAAACATTGGTAATTATTTTAAAGACAACAATCTTGTATTAGATCAAAAACATTCCATTAAACTCACTTCTAATCATAATTCGTTCATATTAAAATTGATACTAAATGAAAAGTACAAAACCTTACCTATCGCAATGCAAACTGAGTTAAATGCATTAGAACTAGACATAAAAAAATCAATATTTAAGGACCTTAATTTTAATCTTGAAATATGTGATGTTAACTTTTACCCATTAAATTTAAAAAATTGAAAATATCAGCCTCAATATACTCCGATAAGAAGAATGACGTTCTAACAACTGTAAAAAATCTCAACGAGAATCATGTAGACATGATACACGTTGACTGTAAGGATAACTTAAATGTGTTTGCAGACATTGAGATAATGCAGAAAAATTCAAATATCCCAATCGATTTACATATAATTACAGAAAATCCTGAACGTTTTTATCCAGCCCTAGAAACTTTTAATATTGAATATGTAACATTTCAATATGAAGATTTAATGGATAAGAAATTAAACATTCCAAAAGAATTTACTGGAAAGCTTGGTCTTTCTATAACATCAAACACATCAATTGAAGTCTTTGACGACTATAAGGATGATTTTGACTTCATTCTATTCATGGCTACCGTACCAGGTGAAAGTGGCGGAAAGTTTGATAAAAATAATTTTAGAAGAATTAGAGATTTTCAAAAAAGATATCCAACTAAAAAAATTCATGTTGATGGAGGTGTAAATGGAGAAGTTTCATTTATTCTAAGGAATATGGGAGTTTACTCTTCTGTATCTGGATCATACTTGTTCAATGCTTCAACAATAGCCAATGCTCTTCTAAATTTAAAATTAAATGAAATTGAATCACACTTTTTGGTGAAAGATTTCATGTTAGATTTAGATGAAAGTCCTGTAATTGATGAAACCAATTTAAACTTAGCCAATGTTTTAAATTCAATGAAATTTGGTAAAATGGGGTTCACAACAATAGTTGGTCAGCAAAATTTATTTAAAGGTATAATTGGTAATGCAGACTTAAGAGATGGTCTATTAAATCATATTAACAACATTAATGATATTGATATTAACGAAATTATTAATTCGTCACCATTAGTCATACAAGAAAACTTTACTGTTTATCAGTTGTTAAGATTTATTAAAAAACAAAGTAAACCCATATTATATTTACCAGTTGTGAACAACAAAAATCAAACGGTAGGTACCGTGAATTTTATAAACTTAATTAAAGGAGAATTATGATTATCCATCTAAAAAAAGAAACAGGATTAGAAAAAGCAAATGAAATTGCAACTGAAAATCAAGCATTTTTAGTAGAAAAAGACGACAAATTTGTGTTAATTTCATCATCATCTCAAAAAGAAATAGATGCAAAACATAATGAATTCGTTTCGGAAACATTTGTATTTCCAAATGATATGCAGCTATCCTCTAAAGAATATATGTCAAAAACTAGAGAAATACAATGGGGAAATGTAAAAATTGGCGGAGACACAAATAATACGGTTATGATTGCTGGACCTTGTTCAGTTGAATCTGAAGAGCAAATACAAGAATCATCCGCGTTATTAAAAGAGTTAAACTTAACTATGTTGAGAGCTGGTTGTTATAAACCAAGAACATCACCCTATAGTTTTCAAGGTTTAGGATTAGAAGGTCTTAAACTTTTGGCTAAAATGAGAAAAGAGCATGGTTTAGCAGTAATTACTGAAGTAAGAGATGCTACGCATATTCAAGAAGTAATTGAATATTCAGACATTATTCAAATAGGAGCAAAAGCAATGTATGATCAAGGCATATTAAGAGCTTGTGCAAAAACTCAAAAACCAGTGATGATTAAAAGAGGATTTGGTTCAACGCTACAAGAAACTGTTCAGTGTGCTGAATTTATTTTATCTGGAGGAAACGATAATGTGGCTATTTGTGAAAGAGGAATAAGAACTTACGAAACAAAAACTAGATTTACTTTAGATTTATGTGGCGTGGCGTATTTAAAAGAATACACAAATCTTCCTATTATTCTTGACCCATCTCATGCTATGGGACATGCTTATGGTATTGCCGACTTGACAAGAGCTTGTACAGCAATGGGAGTTGATGGCTTAATCATTGAAGTTCATCCTGATCCCACTGTTGCAAAATCAGATGCAGCACAGCAATTAACACATCAACAATTTAAAGATTTGTTAACAACTGTTCACCCAGTAGCAAAAGCGGTAGGTAGAGTAATTGTTTAAAACATTTTATTTTTTTTGAAAAGGCCTAACATAAAAAATGTTAGGCTTTTTTATTATACAATTTATTCATAAAATAAATTTAAAACAATTACCTTTATTAAACTCCAAATTATGTAACCTAATGACAGAACAACAATTCATTACTATTAATACATCTCTTAAATCCAATTCAATAAAAGAAACTTTATCACTATTTAAATCAGGTGCAACTATCCCCTTTATTGCTAGGTATAGAAAAGAACAGACAAATAATTTGGACGAAGTCGAAATTGCTTTAATACAAGAATTAGCGCTTACATACAACGAAATTGTAAAACGAAAAGAGTATATTAAAAAAGTAATCGTTGAAAAAAATTCCTTATCTGAAGAACTAAAAATCAAAATTAACAATTGTTGGGACTTATACAAATTGGAAGATTACTACCTACCCTATAAAACAAAAAGAATAACGAAAAGCGAAAAAGCAAAAAATGCAGGACTTCTTACATTGGCCAAAATTATAATGAAACAAGACAATGGCGACCCACACCATTCTGCTAATAGATTTATTTCAAAAGATTACAATACAACAGAATTAGTATTAGAAGGAGTACAACATATAATGGCTGACTGGATAAATGAAAACGAAATCGTAAGAGAAAAATTTAGAAAATCTTTTATTGAACATGGACAAATAATTACCAAAGAAATTAAATCTAAAAAAGGGCTAAATGAAAATCAAAAAATAGAAAAACAAAAATTTATAAAAGTATTAGATTATTCACAACGCATAACTAATTGTCCATCCTATAGATTATTGGCCATTTTAAGAGCTGAATCAAAAGGATTCATTCGTGTTAAAATAGAACCCAATGTTGAATTTTCACTCCAATGGCTTGAACGTTTTTTCTGCAAAAATAACAATCAAAATTCAGATTTAGTAAAACTGGCTATCAAAGATACCTATAAACGACTTTTACAACCGGCTTTAGATACAGAAACAAAACAATACTACAAAAATTTTGCTGATCAAAAGTCAATACAAACATTTGGCAAAAATTTAGAAAAACTATTACTTACTTCACCTTTAGGAGCAAAGTCAGTTTTAGCCTTAGACCCAGGTTTTAGAACCGGCTGTAAGTTAGTGTGTCTTAACGAAAGTGGTAAACTTATTCATCATTCAACAATTTATCCACATGCACCAAAGAATGAAATAGAAAAGTCTACAACACAAATTAAATCCTTATTAAAAAAGTATAATATTAATATAATTGCTATTGGTGATGGAACGGCTGGACGAGAAACAGAAGATTGGATGAAAAGTATAAAATTTAATGAAAATATTCAAATTTTTAATGTAAGAGAAGATGGGGCTTCCATATATTCTGCGTCCAAAATTGCAAGGGATGAATTTCCAGACAAAGACATCACAGTAAGAGGCGCTGTTTCAATCGGTAGAAGATTATTGGATCCATTGGCAGAATTAGTAAAAATAGATCCCAAATTATTAGGAATAGGCCAATATCAACATGATGTAAACCAAGTAAAATTAAAAAAAACACTAGATTTGATTGTCGAAAGTTGTGTCAACAAAGTTGGCGTAAATGTAAATACTGCTTCAAAATATTTGTTAGCTTATGTTTCAGGAATGGGAATCAAATTGGCTGAATCAATCGTTAACTACAGAGAAACAAATGGCTTGATTCAATCTAGAGAAGAATTGAAAAAAATTCCTAAAATGGGAAAAAAATCCTTTGAACAAGCAGCAGGTTTTTTAAGAATACCTATTTCCAAGAATCCACTAGATAACAGTTCTGTTCACCCTGAAAATTACAAAATTGTAAAGGATATCACAAAAGAGTTCAAAATTGATATAAATAATATTATATCAAATAACGAAATTTTGGATAAAATTAATATTGAGAATTACATTGATAAAGTAGGTACCTACACAATTACTGATATTATAAATGAACTAAAAAAACCAGGAGTTGATCCTAGGCAAGAGAATACAAGCTTTCATTTTTCAGAAGGGATTAGAACAATAGATGACATAATCGTTGGTCAGAAATTAAACGGTATTATTACAAACGTTACTGAATTTGGTTGTTTTGTAAATATTGGAATAAAAGAAAATGGCCTAATCCATAAAACTGAATTATCAAATACTTATGTGGAAAACCCTTCTGATTTTGTCTCTATAGAAGAAAAAGTAATAGTTAAAATAATTAAGATTGATAAAGAACGAAAACGAATAGGACTTACTTTAAAAGTTTCCAGTTAAAAGTAAATTCTAAAAAAAATAATACACAAAAAAAACACCACTTAACTAAATAAGTGGTGTTTTAAAATTGGCATCTACATACTCTCCCACCCTCAAAAAGGCAGTACCATCTGCGCAAGTAGTCTTAACTTCTCTGTTCGAAATGGAAAGAGGTGGACCCTACCGCTATAGACACCGAAAACTTTAAATGTTTTTGGTTCTAATTTATTTGAATATTATTGGAGTAGTAAGTAAAATTTGTGTGATAAGTCTACGGGTAATTAGTATTACTCGGCTTTGATGTCACCATCTTTACACCTGTAACCTATCAACGTTGTCGTCTTCAACGACCCTTAAAAGATATCTCATCTTGAGGCGAGTTTCGTGCTTAGATGCTTTCAGCGCTTATCTCATCCGAACGTAGCTACCCTGCTATGCAGCTGGCGCCACAACAGGTACACCAGAGGTTCGTCCACCTCGGTCCTCTCGTACTAGAGGTAGGTCCTCTCAAATATCTAACGCCCACAACAGATAGGGACCGAACTGTCTCACGACGTTCTGAACCCAGCTCGCGTGCCACTTTAATGGGCGAACAGCCCAACCCTTGGGACCTTCTCCAGCCCCAGGATGTGACGAGCCGACATCGAGGTGCCAAACCACTCCGTCGATATGAGCTCTTGGGAGTGATCAGCCTGTTATCCCCGGAGTACCTTTTATCCTTTGAGCGATAGCCCTTCCATACGGAACTACCGGATCACTATGCTCTACTTTCGTACCTGATCGACCTGTATGTCTCCCAGTCAAGCACCCTTATGCCATTATACTCTACGTACGGTTACCAAGCGTACTGAGGGTACCTTTAGAAGCCTCCGTTACTCTTTTGGAGGCGACCACCCCAGTCAAACTACCCACCACACAATGTCTCCCATTCTAGATAGGATTAGATATCAAGTAATTCAAGGGTGGTATTTCAAGGACGACTAACTTACTCCTAGCGAAGCAAAATCAACGTCTCCCACCTATCCTACACATAAATTACCCAATAACAATGTGAAGCTATAGTAAAGGTTCACGGGGTCTTTCCGTCCCGTTGCGGGTAATCGGCATCTTCACCGATACTACAATTTCACCGAGCTCATGGCTGAGACAGTGCCCAGATCGTTACACCATTCGTGCAGGTCGGAACTTACCCGACAAGGAATTTCGCTACCTTAGGACCGTTATAGTTACGGCCGCCGTTTACCGGGGCTTCAATTCAAACCTTCGAAATAAATTTCTAAGCTCTCCTCTTAACCTTCCGGCACCGGGCAGGTGTCAGACCCTATACTTCATCTTTCGATTTTGCAGAGTCCTGTGTTTTTGATAAACAGTCGCCTGGGCCTATTCACTGCGGCTCAATAAATTGAGCGTCTCTTCTCCCGAAGTTACGAGACCATTTTGCCTAGTTCCTTAGCCATGAATCACTCGAGCACCTTAGAATTCTCATCTTGACTACCTGTGTCGGTTTGCGGTACGAGTAAATAATATCTGAAGTTTAGAGGTTTTTCTTGGAAGCATGATTAGGATTATATCCAATTGTCAAAAGACGCTTGGTACTATCAGGTTCATCAGAGTTGGCGGATTTGCCTACCATCTCTATAACTACACCCTTTAACGCACTATTCCGTCAGTGCGCAAATCTTTCACTACTCCGTCACCCCATCACAATATTATTTAGTACAGGAATATTAACCTGTTTTCCATCGACATCTCCTTTCGGATTAGCCTTAGGACCCGACTAACCCTCAGCTGATTAGCATAGCTGAGGAAACCTTAGTCTATTGGTGAGCAGGTTTCTCGCCTGCTTTATCGTTACTTATGCCTACATTTGCTTTTCTATACACTCCACAATACTTCACAGTACTGCTTCAACGCAGAATAGAATGCTCCCCTACCATAAAATCCATAGCTTCGGTAATATACTTATGCCCGATTATTATCCACGCACGATCGCTCGACTAGTGAGCTGTTACGCACTCTTTAAATGAATGGCTGCTTCCAAGCCAACATCCTAGCTGTCAAAGCAATTGAACAGCGTTTGTACAACTTAGTATATATTTAGGGACCTTAGCTGATGGTCTGGGTTCTTTCCCTCTCGGACATGGACCTTAGCACCCATGCCCTCACTGCTGAGCATATGTCATAGCATTCGGAGTTTGTCAGGGTTTGGTAGGCGGTGAAGCCCCCTAGCCCAATCAGTAGCTCTACCTCTATGACACTTTATCTCAACGCTGCACCTAAATGCATTTCGGGGAGTACGAGCTATTTCCGAGTTTGATTAGCCTTTCACCCCTACCCACAATTCATCCAAACACTTTTCAACGTATATTGGTTCGGTCCTCCACTCCAGATTAACGGAGCTTCAACCTGATCATGGGTAGATCACTCGGTTTCGCGTCTACCCCCGCTAACTTAACGCCCTATTCAGACTTGCTTTCGCTTTGACTACGGATCTTAAATCCTTAATCTCGCTAACGAGGAGTAACTCGTAGGCTCATTATGCAAAAGGCACGCCGTCACCCGAAGGCTCCGACCGCTTGTAAGCATATGGTTTCAAGATCTATTTCATTCCCTTATTCAGGGTGCTTTTCACCTTTCCCTCACGGTACTTGTTCACTATCGGTCTCTCAGTAGTATTTAGCCTTACCAGATGGTTCTGGCAGATTCAGACAGGATTACACATGTCCCGCCCTACTCAGGATACTAATAGGTATATAAAATATTTCATGTACAGGACTATCACCTTCTTCGGTTAAACTTTCCAATTTATTCCATTATAATTTATAATTCCACGTCTTAGTCCTACAACCCCAAACTTGCCTAAACAAATTTGGTTTGGGCTATTCCCTCTTCGCTCGCCGCTACTAAGGGAATCACTATTGTTTTCTTTTCCTCCGGGTACTTAGATGTTTCAGTTCCCCGGGTTAGCTTCTGATAAATCAGATAACAGATCTTCAACCTGCTAGGTTTCCCCATTCGGAAATCTACGAATCAAATGTTATTTGCACATCCTCGTAGCTTATCGCAGCTTATCACGTCCTTCATCGCCTCTGAGAGCCTAGGTATCCACCATATGCCCTTATTAACTTATTACTTTTACTTTCTACTCCAATCAATATCCAATAAATCAAAGAACTTTTAAAAGTGGAGAATATCGGAGTCGAACCGATGACCTCCTGCGTGCAAGGCAGGCGCTCTAGCCAGCTGAGCTAATCCCCCATAATGAATAATGTAGTCCCGGGCAGACTTGAACTGCCGACCCCTACATTATCAGTGTAGTGCTCTAACCAACTGAGCTACGGGACTATTTCCCATTCCTCTTTTCTTTTAAAAGAAAAATTGAAGATAGAAACAATAAATATAAATAACAAACTCTAGAAAGGAGGTGTTCCAGCCGCACCTTCCGGTACGGCTACCTTGTTACGACTTAGCCCCAGTTACCAGTTTTACCCTAGGCAGTTCCTTTCGGTTACCGACTTTAGGTACCCCCAGCTTCCATGGCTTGACGGGCGGTGTGTACAAGGCCCGGGAACGTATTCACCGCGCCATGGCTGATGCGCGATTACTAGCGATTCCAGCTTCATGAAGTCGAGTTGCAGACTTCAATCCGAACTGAGATGAGTTTTTGAGATTTGCATCCAATCACTTGGTAGCTTCCCTCTGTACTCACCATTGTAGCACGTGTGTGGCCCAGGACGTAAGGGCCGTGATGACTTGACGTCGTCCCCACCTTCCTCGCGGCTTACGCCGGCAGTTTTCTTAGAGTCCCCGACATTACTCGCTGGCAACTAAGAATAGGGGTTGCGCTCGTTGCGGGACTTAACCCAACACCTCACGGCACGAGCTGACGACAGCCATGCAGCACCTTGTAAATTGTCCGAAGAAAATCTTGTTTCCAAAACTGTCAATCTACATTTAAGCCCTGGTAAGGTTCCTCGCGTATCATCGAATTAAACCACATGCTCCACCGCTTGTGCGGGCCCCCGTCAATTCCTTTGAGTTTCAATCTTGCGACCGTACTCCCCAGGTGGATTACTTATCACTTTCGCTTAGACACTGACAGTATATCGCCAATATCGAGTAATCATAGTTTACGGCGTGGACTACCAGGGTATCTAATCCTGTTCGCTCCCCACGCTTTCGTGCCTCAGCGTCAGTATCAGTTTAGTAAGCTGCCTTCGCTATCGGTGTTCTGTGTAATATCTAAGCATTTCACCGCTACACTACACATTCCGCCTACTCCAACTGAACTCAAGTTTATCAGTATCAATGGCAGTTTCGAGGTTGAGCCTCGAGATTTCACCACTGACTTAATAAACCGCCTGCGCACCCTTTAAACCCAATGATTCCGGATAACGCTTGGACCCTCCGTATTACCGCGGCTGCTGGCACGGAGTTAGCCGGTCCTTATTCGTTTGGTACCGTCAGCTCTCTACACGTAGAGAGGTTTCTTCCCAAATAAAAGAAGTTTACAATCCATAGAACCTTCTTCCTTCACGCGGCATGGCTGGGTCAGAGTTGCCTCCATTGCCCAATATTCCTCACTGCTGCCTCCCGTAGGAGTCTGGTCCGTGTCTCAGTACCAGTGTGGGGGATAGTCCTCTCAGACCCCCTAGATATCGTAGCCTTGGTGAGCAGTTACCTCACCAACTAGCTAATATCACGCATACTCATCTTATACCGCCGGAGCTTTAAGAATTCTAACATGTGTTAGAAAAATACTATGGGGCATTAATCCAAATTTCTTTGGCCTATTCCCCAGTATAAGGTAGATTGTATACGCGTTACGCACCCGTGCGCCGGTCGTCATCTGTAGCAAGCTACAATGTTACCCCTCGACTTGCATGTGTTAAGCCTGCCGCTAGCGTTCATCCTGAGCCAGGATCAAACTCTCCGTTGTATAAATTTTTAATCTTGTTTTAAAGTTATATGTTATTAACATTATTGTTTCTTAATCTTCAATCTTTTCAAAGAACTTATAAAGATGACTAAATCGTCATTATATATGTTTCAATTTCTCCCAACAACTCGTTAGCTGTTTTTGCGGAGTGCAAAGGTAATTACTTATTTTTAATTAACAACCTTTATTTAATAAATATTTTTTAGATTCTTTTCAACCTCTAAATCAAATCAACCATTGTTGTTTTGCGAGGGCAAAGATACCTACTCTTTTCTTATAAACAATACTTATTCAATAGAAAACATAACTTAATTTTAACTTTAATTTTACAACTCTTATTTACAGCATGTTATAACCCTATATTATATAATTTTAAATTCAATATTTCAAGTTGTAATCTAATAGTTTAGTCCATATTACTTTTAAATAGTAAATCATACCTATTCTGATTGTATTATAATAGTCCTTATCGACTAAAATAGTAACAACTATTTGTATTATTTTTCCTAATTTAAATTAGAGCACTATATAAAGAAAGTATATGAATGAATTTACAATCATTTAAATATTCCAATTATCTATAAAAGTTAACTCGTTATTAAGTATAATATATTTAAAACGAATAGAAGTAATGATATTTTTTCAATTTAATTCATTAAATTATATATACTCAAAATCATATGACACATTATGTAAGAGATTATAAGTTCCAAAATTTAAAGCCAAGCGCATTATTATTAGTTTACCATTTTATGTTATAATACTAAAACACCTAAATAAACAACTATTGATAAAGAACGAATAGGACTTACTTTAAAAGTTTCCAGTTAAAAGTAAATTCTAAAAAAAATAATACACAAAAAAAACACCACTTAACTAAATAAGTGGTGTTTTAAAATTGGCATCTACATACTCTCCCACCC
>Ga0256845_1001183_pt1 | contig 21592 bp, 13 predicted proteins | sample RiftiametaG_FD_189101 | JGI IMG/M metagenome (GOLD analysis project Ga0256845, IMG submission 189101) | Tube worm associated microbial communities from hydrothermal vent at the East Pacific Rise, Pacific Ocean - Riftia | ecosystem: Host-associated > Annelida > Integument > Unclassified ... | reverse complement strand
CCAATGGGCATCAACAGGCCCGCGATCGACAAACCCGCGATCGCCGCTTTACTTTTCTCCCCGGTATGAAGGCTGCCCACGACCAAGCCGATGACGACATTCAGGACCGAGAACAGAGCCCCGTGGACATGGGCGAGGCGAGATTCGAAATGTGTCCCGATACCGTAGTCAGCGGCCCACTGTGCCGCGTTTGGGCCAAAATCACGCATGTAGATCAGGACAAATCCGTACACCATGAAAGAGGCGAGGCCAAGCAGGCCGATGGAGAGGTTGAGGCGACCAGTAGCGAGACGGTTCATGTGTTGGCTCCGATTGAAAGCGAGTGCTCGCTTGCTTTCAATATGGGCCAGGATTTCGAGCCGTCAAGCGGCTTGTCTATCTCACTCGCCAAGCTGCGCTGGCGGGTCGAGTGGGCCTTCCAGGAGATGAAAAGCGAGCTCGGCCTCGACCACTTCGAGTGCCGGATATCGGACTCTGCCCGGCCGCAGGGCTCCAGAGTCGGGGGCGGGACGCGGGGATTTAGCCCGCTGGGCGAGGCTTCAGAAGGTGCCGCCGACGTGGATGCCACCGATCAGCTGGTGGACCCGAGCCTGGCGCACGCCGCCCCCCGTCTCGCAGCTGAGGTCGCCGCCGGAGCGCGTGCAGACCTGGCGATGGAGGTTGAAGATCGTGTCGACCTTGGCGCCCACAAACATGTGCCGGCCGAGCCAGATGTCGAGGGACAGGCCGGGCCGGAGCGCGAAGCCCTGGGAGAACAGCTTGTCGCCGGCACCCGGTGTGTCTCGAGCGGGTACGAAGGTCTGTCGCGACCAACCGGGGGAGAGCTCGAAGCCGAGGTCGAAGCGCCAGATCGGCAGGTAGGCCCGGAGCACGCCGAACACCCCCTGTTGGTAGGCGTTGCGAAATTCAGAGCCGCCGTCGAGCTGCCACTGAGGGTCGAACCAGCCCACGCTGTAGCCGGCGCCCACAAAAAAGAAGGGGTGGGCTCGCCAGCCGAGGTCGACGCCCATGCCGACCGAGGGCGCGGTCTTGCCCAGGCTGTCCTGACATGCGCCCTTGCCCGGGACGCAGGCCGAGGCGCCAGCGGTGACCGAGGCCTGGCCGCCGTGGCGCTGGGGTTTGGCGGGTCGCCGCGCGTGGGCAGTGGAGGGGGCCAGGGCCACGGCCAGCGTCGCAGTCAGGGCCAGCGTTGCAGTCAGGGCAGTAGGCGCGGCGAGCGAGGGGCGGAGAGCGGCGGGCACGGAGTCTGAGACGTCGGCGAGCGCCGTCGATTCGGATGGGTTGACCCCTGTGGGTGTGCGTGGGATCAAGGTCCATGCTCACTGCAGACCGTGAGGCCGGTCGTTGTGGACGGTCGGTCGGCGACCGCCGCCGTGCGGGCACATCGGGACGAAGTGGGTGGGACCAGCCTCGAATCATTGTTCTGCCGATTGTTCTGCCGATTGTTCTGTCGGGACTTGTCCTCTTCCTCGGTAGCTGTGAGCAGCTCGGGGAGGTCCCACCGCCGAGTGCCGTCGTCGACCCGGGGCAGGTGGCGATCCGGGTCACGGCTGGGCGCGCGCACCTGGGCCGGGTCGAGCGCGAGGTCGTGGCGACGGGCATGAGCGAGGCGTGGCGGACAGCCACCTTGAGGGCCGTGGCTGGGGGGCAGGTGTTGGCCCTCGAGGTCGACAACGGCGACCACGTCGAGGTCGGTGACCTGCTCTTGCGGGTCGATGGATCGCGCCAAAAGTTGGCGACCAGCGGAGCCTCGGCCCGGGTCCAGGCGCTCCAACACGACGTCGATCAGGCTCAGACCGAACTCGCCCGTAAGCAGGTTCTGGTCACCAAAGGCAGTCTGGCGAGGGCTCAGCTCGACACGGCCGAGTACCAAGTCGAGCGCGCCCGAGCGGCGTTGAAGGGAGCCAAGGCCGAACTCGGATCGGCCCGTCGCAGCACCAAGGATACGCGGGTGGAGGCCCCGATCTCCGGCATCGTGACCCACAGGGTCGTCGAGCTCGGCGACACGCTGGGGCAGGGCGCACCCTTGATGCAGATCGTCGACCTCGACAAGATTCGTGTGCGTGTGGGCCTGGCCGGCAGCGAGATCGCGCGCCTCGATACGGACGCCCCGGCTCAGGTGGTGATCGAGGATCTCGGCGGTGAGCCGGTGGTGGCTCGCTTCGTTGCGTCGGCGCCGGCTGCCGACCCTGTGACTGGGTTGTTCGACGTCGAGTATCTGCTCGACAATCAACCTGAGCATCAATCCGAGGATCAATCCGAGGATCAATCCGAGGATCAAGCCGAGATTCAGTCTGGGCGTCAATCTGAAGCACGGATCCGCGGCGGTATGGTGGCGACACTCGAGCTGCCCCTGCGCCGGGGTCCGGAGCGCGTGCTCGTGCCCCGATCGGCGATTACCCGCCGCGGCGGTCGGCTGGTGGTGTTCGAGCTCGAACTCGACGAGGGCGAGGCCGAGCGCGCGCTCGAGCCTGGGCGTGGACGGCGGGCGACCGTCCGTACGCGATACGTGCGTGTGGGCAGCTACGGCGAGGCCGATGTCGAGATCCTCGCGGGTCTCGAGGTCGGCGCCCGGGTGGCGACCTCGGCCCAACATGCCCTCGCCGAGGGGGTCGCGGTCGAGTTGGAGCCCGAGTCGGAGCCGGCAAGTCAGCCATGATCCGGTTCTTCTTGGCCCGCCCTGGCCTGGTCCACGTGATCACCATCGCCGTGCTGGCGATCGGCCTGCTCGTGGTCAGCCGCAGCCAGCGCGAGGGCTTCCCGGCGGTCACCATCAACGAGGTGTTGATCACTACGGTGCTGCCGGGGGCCTCGCCCGACAACGTCGAGGCCAAGATCACCAACCCCATCGAAGACCAGATCCGGGAGGTCGACGGTGTCGATACGACCCGCTCGATCTCCCAAGATGGGGTCTCGACGGTGTTCGTCTCGCTCTACGAGGACCTTCGTCCGGCCGAGGTCGAGGCGGTGGAGCGGGACCTCCAAAAGGCCATCGACGCGATTCCCGACTTTCCCAGCGACCTCGAGACCCCGCCCGTGTTGACCCGCTTCAACCCGGCCAAGCGGGCAGTGGTCGAGATCGGGCTGACCGGACCGCCGGATCGGGTCCGCGAGGCCGCGGCCCTCCTGCGTCCAGAGCTCGAAGAGATCGGGGGTGTGAGCGCGGTCGAGGAGGTCGGGCTCCCCGATCCGGAGCTCGAGGTTCGCTTCGACCCGGTCCGGGCTCGGGCCCAGCAGGTGACTCTGGACGAGGTCATGGTCGCGCTCCAGCGCCGCAATGTGGCGAGCACGGGCGGCCGACTCACGACCTATCCCCGCCACCGGCAGATCGTGCTCTCGGGCGAGTACCGGGACGCGGCCGAGGTCGGCGATACGATTCTGCGTTTTCGGGGGGCCCACGGTGGGGCCCTGCGCCTGCGTGACGTCGCCGAGATCCGACCGGGCTTCGAGCATACCGGGCTGCGCCTGCACGCCGAGGGCCGCCCGAGCGCCCACCTCATGGTCCGCAAGCGCGAGAGCGCCGACATCCTCGACACGGTCGACGCGATCTACGAGGTCCTCGACGGCGCGTCCCTGCCCGAAGGGGTCGAGGTCCATACCTACAACGACGTGTCTCGGAACACCCGCAACCGCCTCGACGTGGTCATCACCAACGGGGTCGGCGGCGTGGTCTTGGTGCTCGCCGTGCTGTTGCTGTTCCTGTCGGGGCGGGTCGCGTTTTGGGTCGCCTTCGGCCTGCCCTTCGCCCTGCTCGGGGTCGCCGCTCTGCTGCCGGCCTTGGGGATCTCCATCAACATGATCTCGCTGGCGGGCTTCGTGTTGGTGATCGGGATTGTGGTCGACGATGCGATCGTGATCGCCGAGCGGATCGCCTTTTACCTGGAGGCGGGGATGCTGGCCGACGAGGCTGCGGTCACCGGAACACGCGAGATGGCCGTCCCCGTGATCGGCTCCTCGCTGACCACGATCTTGGCGTTCTCACCCCTGTTTTTGCTGGGTGGGGTCCCGGGCAAGTTCTCGTGGGCGATCCCGGCGATCGTCATCTTGACCCTGGCCGTATCCCTGTTCGAGTGTTTCTTCATCTTGCCCAGCCACATCGTGGGCCGGGGCGAGGGCAAGGTCGGGCGGCCCAAGGCGGCGTTCATTCAGGCCATGGAGCGGGGCTACGCGAGGGCGCTGCGCAAGATCTTGCCCTACGGGGCCGCCCTGGCCCTGGGCTTCGCGGCGCTGTTCGGGGGCAGCGTCTACTACATGGCCACGTCCATGCCCGTGGTCCTGTTCCCCCAGGACGAGTCCGACGCCCTGCACCTCAAGATCAGCACGCCCCTGGGCACGCCCATCGAAGAGACAGAGGCGGTCGTCCGTGGGCTCGAGACCCAGCTCCCGCAGATCCTCGGCGACGACCTTCAGGGGTTCACGGCCCGGGTCGGCCACCGGGACTATAGGGCGAGCTCCCGCACGCTCGGGTCGGCTGAGCACGAGGCCCACATCAGCGTCTATCTCGAGAACGACGCCGCCTACCAGGCCCACGCCTGGATCGCCCGGCTCAAGCAGGATCTCCATGTTCCCGAGGGCACCGAGGTGATCTATGCGGCCCGGCGCATCGGTCCGCCCATGGGCCAGCCGGTCGAGGTTCATATCTCGAGCCACGACGACGCCCTGCGCCGGCGGGCCGCCAATCGACTCATGGCCGAACTGGGCGCGCTCCCGGGGGTCATCGACCTCGAGAGTGACCAGCGTCCGGGCATCCGCCAGATCGATCTGCGCCTCGATCATCGGCGTATGGCCCTCGAGCAGGTCAGCGTCGAGACCGTCTCGCGCACGGTCAAAGCGGCATTTTTCGGGCTGCCGGTGACCGAGCTCAGCGACCCGGGGCACTCCCACGACATCCGGGTGCGCTTCGACCCGGCCGCGCGCTCCGATCTGGACATGCTCTTGAGTACGACCGTGCGCGGCGAAGACGGCCGTCTGCACGCGCTGCGCGAGCTCGTGCTCCCGGTCGAGATCGACGCCCTCGCGGCCCATCATCATCGCAACGGTGTTCGGACTACGACGATCACCGGTTCCATCGATAAGGATTCCGGGGAGACGGCCATGTCTCTGGCCAGGCGCATCGATACCGAGATCCTGCCGGGTTTCGCCGACGACCGACCCCAGCTTCGGATCGATGTCGGCGGCGAGGCCTCCAAGACCAGCTCGACCTTGGGCGAGATGCCTCTGGTCATGGGGCTGGCGCTGATCGGGATCGTCATGGTCGTGATGCTGCTGACCGGGTCTTTGACCCAGGCTCTATTTGTGGTTGTGGCCGTACCCCTGGGATTGATCGGCGTGGTCTGGGCGTACGCGACCCACGGGATCCCGATCTCTCTGTTCGCCCTGCTCGGAGTCACCGGGCTCTCGGGGGTGGTGGTCAACGACTCGATCGTCATGGTCACGGCGCTGAATCGAACTGGGGCGGGAGAAGGCAGCGTGGAGAGCCTCATCGACGAGGTCGCCGAGATCGCCGCCGAGCGCCTGCGGCCCGTGCTGCTCACGACCCTCACGACTGTGGCGGGGGTGATGCCTACGGCCTACGGGCTCGGGGGCTCGGACGCGATGCTCTCGCCCATGTCGCTGGCGTTGGGGTATGGGTTGATCTTTGCGACGAGTATTACTTTGGTGTTGGTGCCTTCGCTGTATGTGATTCGTCGTAAGGGGGAGCGTCGTCGGGCCCGGCGCCGTCGTCGTCGGGCCTGACGAAACAAGACAACCCAACCAGAGACCCGGTCCCAGGGTCTCCCCGGTAGACGGTCTACTTGGAGTCAGCGAGGAGATGGTGATCGAAGACGAGTGAGCGCCCTGGCGGGGTGTGCAAACCGCGAGATCACATTTGTTCGCTGCTGCCCTGGGTCAGGGCGGCACGCAGCTCAGGCCGGACTCGAGGAGCGAGCAGATCAGGGACCCGTTGGCCCCGCGCAACTCGGCGTCGAGTTCGTCCCCGTCCCCTTGCCAGTCGAGCGCCAGCGTCTCACCGGAGTCGAGCGTAAACAACAAGCTGAGCTGATCGCTCTCGCTCCACAGCAGCGGCTGCTCGATGGTGTAGGGCTCATCGCTCCCGAGCAGCTCGTAGCGGAGGTCGCGAGGGATGACGCCGATCTCGATCGGGTCGCTGACGTAGTGGGCTGGCGCGCCGCCGTCGAACACGAGCTCGCCGATGCGGCAGCCGACGAAGCTGAGCAAGAGGTCGCCGCTGACCTCGAAGCTGGACACGAGCTCGGCCGTGAGCGTGGGTGAGTCGATCTGCATGAACCCGTTGGCGAAGCTGAACTCGCCACCGTCGAGTTCGGTGCCGGGGCACGCGACCAACGCGTAGATGCTGGTGCCTCCGAGCGCCTGGGGGATCAGCCACCGAGGGCCTGGGCCGTCGGGGCTGGCGGTCGCGCTGAACACAGCGCGGATGTACTGCGCCAGTACTTGGTAGGCGTCGTTGTCGCGGACGAGCGAGTCTGCAATCTCCTGCGTGCTTTGCTCGTCAACGATGCCGGTGGGACTGGCGACCGCATCGCGCAGCGCCTCGATGTCGATCGCTTCCCAGCGGATCGGCTCGAGCTCGGGGACGCAAGCGAGACCGCCGAGGGCCAACCACAAGGCCAACGACAAGGGCCAGCGTGGGCTCATTGGAACCGCCAGTACAGCGACAGCGAGGGGGTGACTGCGAGCTTGTCCAGCGGTCGAAATGCCCAGATGTTCATCGTTAGCCGGAGGTGAGTGTTGCGTCCAAATCGGGTCTCGGCCGACACGTCAAACTGCATGGTCTGCGAGAGCGGGCGACGGACCCACTCGACGGAGCGGAACCCGACTATGAGCCCGGGCTCGACCTCGGCGGTCGCTTCGGTCGCTTCGACGAATTGGGCGAATGCTGGCAGCCGCGCGCCGAACCGCAGCGCGATCCGCTGGGCCACGAAAAAATCGAAGTAGGGGTGGAACGAGAACGCACGTTGCGCCATGTTGGTATCGGCGATCAGCGCGTCGCCGTTATACGAGCCCCACAGCGCCGCGCTCCGATAGCTCATCCCGAGGTGGAGACCGAACCAGTGGTTGATCGGGAAACTTTGCCACAGCTCGATCGGCGCGCTGGCCAGGTTGAAGGTCCCGAGCTCCTGGCGCAGCGTCTTGGGTAGGACCCATAAGGTCTGCGGGTTGAGGTACGAAAACCCGACGAGGCCTCCGATCGCATACCAACGCGATTCGTAGAAGGTGAACTTCGAGCGCACGCTGAGGATCCCGAAGGTCGCGTGCGCGAGGTTGAGGGAGAAACTGAGGCGGCTGCGAACTGGCGTCGCGGTCAACCCGAGGTTGGCGATGAGCTGCTGTGGCTCCGACGCGAGCAGATCGGTGCTGAGCCTGACGCGAGCGTGCTCCGTGTAGGCCGAGTGCTCCGTCACCCGCTCGACCGGGCTGCGAAAGTCGCGAGGATGCACGCAGGCCAGCGTGGTCATAGCGAGCGTGGTCATAGCGAGCGTGGCCAGGGCGATGCGAGGTGCGTGTCGGCGTGGACTCAAGGATTGGAGCCTATCACCAGCGCGCCGTCGAGCTGGTTCGGGGCCAGAGCAAGATCCGCGCGGGCCAGGGCATGCCGTATCGTCCTCGGATGCGCAGCACCTACCTCGCACTCGTCCTGCTCCTCTGTGCGTGTCCGGCCGCGTCCAACTCCACGTCGCGGGATGGGAGCACCGCAGGCAGCCTCGAGCTCCCCGACGTCGATGCGGGCGCGGCCGCGGAGCTCGAGCAGGCCCTTGCGAGCGCGCCCGCGGAGATGAAGCCGATGTTCGCCGCCGCGGCGCTGGCCGAGCTCGAGCAGGCCCGCCTCCCGAGCTCCTTTCTCGCCGGGCTCGATGCCATGGCGAATGTGGCCCCCGACATGCGAGCGCCGATGCTCGCCAAGGCGATCGGCGAGAACATGGCCATGCTCGATCACCTCTGCGGCGGCAAGGGGGAGGGCATCGCCATGATGAGGCGGCTCGCTGATGCTGTTTGGGAGCGGCGCAGCGCGATCATCTACGATAGCTGTGGGTTGGAGGGGCGCGGGTATGTGGAGCGGGGCCAGCTGCCTGGTGTCGATGGGATGGTGATGCTGATGGCGCACCTGGTGGATGACCATCTGCGTCGCGGTGGGGAGCTGCACGCGGGTGAGCGGGCGGCGATCATGGCTATGGCAGGGGCGAGGGTGGGGAGTAGGGGCAGAGGTGCGGCGGGTAGCGACGTCGACTGATAGGACTCGCCGATGGCACGAGTCGCCGCCCGGGCACCGCTCGAGGTCCTGGGAGCGCGCTGTCCAAGTGTGTTCAGTCTCGGGTTCCGTCGGGCTGAATGACCGAGCATCCGGTCGGTGTGATGACGGTGACGGCCTGGGGGGAGTCGCCTCGATGGACCACGACGAGAGTACCGGCCGGAAGGTGGTGGCCGAACACGGAGATGGGGCCGGCTAGAGTCGCCTCCAGCACGGAGGGATCATCGGGATCGGACTCGACAGCAGTGCCGGGCGCGAGCTCAATCCCGCCGAGCGACAGGGGCTCGGCCAGGACGCCGTGATCGCAGTCGAGTCGGACCTCGTAGTTGGCGGCAAAGGGCAGCCCGCGCCACGAGAAGTCGCTACTCGGTGTGAAGCTGTCCGCGGCGCCCCCGATCGTGAAGGCGACCGGCTTGGCGGCAGCGTGCACCCACCTCGAGCGCCAGGGAAGCCGGACGCGCCCAGGGGAGGCCAGGATGCCGTACGAGATCCAATACCAGTGGGACGCGAACGACGATTGGTTGAAGTTCGCCCAGGAGACCTGGGCCTCGAGTATGAGCTCCGAAAAGCGTAGCGCGCCAATGCTGACCGGCGAATCGAAACGGGCCCTGACCGTGGTTTGGCCCGTCGGGGGCAGTGTGACCTCCGCCGGTCGTATAGCGACTAGTTTCGGTGGGAGGAGAGCCCAGAGCCTCCGCCCAGGAACCACCACCCCGGCCCGCCACACTTTCGACTCGATCCAAGGTCCTTCGGGCATGAAGATGGCTCGGCGTGGAACGCTCCGGCGCATCATACACGAGGTCCCGCGCCAGGCCTTCGCCCAGACTACTGCGATCAAGGTCGCTGGCGACGTCGAGGCCTGGTGCATCGAGCACGGTAGCGACGACCGGAAGCGCATCGTCTTGGCCGGGTCCGCCGGCGACTACAGCCACCCCGGGTGGCGCACCTTCCAGTGGGTATCAAGGAGACGCTCTGGGCGTCGCCGGGGTGCCTCGCCTCGACACCGGAGTGAGCAATGTCGCGACAACAAAGGTGGTCGCGAAAAGCGCATGGGTTGCGGCACGGAAGTCGGCGCTTCACATGGGATGTGATGGAGTTCGACCGGAAGTTGCCGAAGGAGATGCGAGCAAAGGCTCAAGGGATCTGTGAGCGCCTTCGGGGAGGCACTCCGGTCCGCGACCTTCGGGGCCAGAGAATGCGCCACGACAGATCCCTAATCAGTTTCCCAGTGGGGCGAAGATACAGACTCCTCGTGGTCGAGTCCGATGAGGGGATGGAGGTCCGGGACCTCCTCACCCACGAGAACTACAACAAGAAGTACGGGAAGCCGCGGTGATCTGCGCCCCTGGGTGGGAGACGGAGTCCCAGCTCAGCGAACGCCCGCGAGTGGGGCACCCAGTGGCCAGGCTGCCTGGCCTGGCCCCTTTCGGCGCGGGGATTCGCTCGCTCGCGCGCCCGAATACTCCACGGATGGTTTAGTCTGAGGCCGAACCATGCACGTGAAGATCCAGCTGCCTCTTCTCTTGAGCGTACTCATCGCCACCAGTTGCACCAGCGATGACGCGCGCGACGACACCTACACCTTTGGGGACGGCGATGGCGACATCACCGGCGACGGCGATGGCGACACCACCGGCGACGGCGACACCGACACCACCGGCGACGGCGACACCGACGGCGACACCGATACCACCGGCGACGGCGACACCGACGGCGACACCGATACCACCGGCGACGGCGACACCACCGGCGACGCCTGTGACGGCGCCTGCCTGGACGATGAAGAGTGCGTCGACGACCTGTGTGTACCGCTTTGTGCCCAGGGCGAGATCGTCTGTGAGGGCGGCTGCATCGACCCGCTCACCGACATGGGCTACTGCGGTGCGGTCGGTAACTGCCTCGGCCAAGATGCGGGGGAGAGCTGCGACCCCACCCCGGCGAACCTGTGCGATGGAGCCCTCGGCGAGACCTGCCAGGCCGGTGTCTGTGGCCAGGGATGTGTGGCCGGAATGCAGAGCTTCGCGTTCACGGGCGAGATCGAGGAGCTCGTGTTGCCCGAGTGCGTGGTCCAGATCCACGTGTTCGCGGCCGGTGCTCAGGGCGGATCTTCGAGCAACGGCAGCGCCGGTGGTATGGGCGCACAAGTCGAGGGAGACCTGTGCGTGGCTCCGGGCACGACCCTCAGCGTCCTCGTGGGCGAACAAGCTGGCTCTGCACCCCGCCCCTGCGGGGGCGGGGGGGGCAGCTTCGTCGTTGACGACGGTCAGACCCCCCTCTTCATCGGAGGCGGAGGCGGAGGCGGCTACAACACATGGGACGCCGGGGGTGCAGCTACCGACCTCGCCCAGGTTGGGCCTGGGGTAGGCGGCGGCGCCTACAACGACGGCGGCGGAGGCGGAGGCTTCAGCACCGACGGACAGGGCACAGATGGCTCCGGTGGTCTCAGCTTCTCGAACGGCGGAGCGGGCGGGGTTGCGTATCCCCTGAACAACCCCAACATCAGCGACGGAGGCTTCGGCGGAGGCGGAGGGTCCAGCCAGTCGGGCTCATTCAACTCCGGGGGCGGTGGCGGCTACGACGGGGGCGACGCGGGCAATGGCAACGCGGCCACTGGCGGAACCAGCTGGTTCGACGAGGGCGCCGACAATACGACCTTCACCCCCGCGAGTCAGGCCGGGCACGGCAACGTCGAGATCACCTGGTAGATGGCCAGCGAGCATGTCGACGCCCCAACGACAAAATCCCCCTGGCCGGAGCCAGGGGGATCGTGCGATCGAGCGGGTGACTACTGTGGAATCACCGAGAACCGCTCCCAGCCCCCGGCGTGGGTCTGCTGGTCCATCGCGTAGTCCGAGGACTCGCTGCGCGCCATCAGGTAGCGCCCGTGGAAGGTCAGGAACGACCAGACGCCGCCATCCTGAGCGACGGGGATGAACTGCTCCCACCCGCCGACGGAGCTCTGCTGGCTGATGTCGTAGCCGTTGCTGGCGTTGCGGGCCATCAAGTAGCGACCGTGGTGGGTCTTCAGAGCCACCTTCTCACCGTGGCATTCGACGGTGAAGCGCTCCCACGACCCGACGTCGCTGGCCTGGTCGACCTGCCACCCCCAGCCCGAAGGGCGAGCTTGCACGAACATGTCGTGCGCAGTCCCGAGCGCGATCTGCTGGCCGTCATAGAGGCCGCAGAAGCTGTTCGGAAGGATCGTCCCACTCCAGTCGGATCCTCCGAATTGGCCGTTCACGTCGGCATAGTCGATCATCTTGTTGCCCGAATAGTCGTGACAATAGAGGTCGTCTCGTCCGTCGCCGTTGAAGTCGCCCGTTCGGATCACTTCGTCCGAAGCGGTACACCAGGTGCCGTTCGCGGTCCACTCGGCACTGTCGAAGTGGCCGTTCACGTCGGCATAGTCGATGGCCTTCCAGTAGATGTCGTGGCACATCAGGTCGTCGCGGCCATCGCCGTCGAAGTCACCGACCAGGAGCTGGAAGTTGCCGTTGGCCCCGCACATTCCTCCACTCTGGGACCAGTCGGTGCCCGTGAAGGCACCCCCGTCGTTGAAGTCGATGTGCTTGTTGCCGTTGGTCACGTCGTGGCAGAGATAGTCGGTCGCACCGTCACCATCGAAGTCGCCGGCGTGCAGCTCGGAGTTCGAGTGCCTGCACCACCAGCCCCCGCTGCTGGGCGCCTCGTCCCCATAGTGGGTGTTGCTGGTCGAGTTGAAGAAGGTCATGTCCGTGTTGACCCCGTTCCAGCTGGCGATGGTGTGATCGTGGCTGTCTGTGCAGTCGGACCAACACAGCGGCCAGGGGATCGTGTAGTAGATGTTGAAATAGATGCTGCCCGAGAGCGCGCTGAGAAAGGTCTGGGCGTACTGGTTGAAACTCAGGCGGGTGGCCTCGAGCGGGTCGTAGTCGACGCGCTCGACGGCGACCGTGAAGGGCAGATGGATATCGACCAAGTTGAGGTTGGCCGTGATCCCACCGCCGATCCACTCGCTGTAGTTGACCTGAGTCCCGGCCCTGGCCGTGGCGCTGACGAAGGGAGTGATGGTGCCGGAGACCTCGACGCCCTGGCGCGTGGTACTGACGGTGACCGAGGTTTGATTTGTATCGAGACCCGCCGTGGCCTCGATCCACAGGCCGGCGTCGACGGAGCCGCAGCCGTCGTCGAAGTTGACCCCGGCGATGGTCAGGTTCTGGCTCAAGACAGGGTCGGCGTTGATGCCGGCCGCGTCGAAGACATCTTGCAAGGTCAGGGCCTCGCCGTTGTCGATCTGGGTCTGGAACTGCGGGATGAAGTCGTCACCGAACAACGAGGCGCCCATGGCCAGAGTGCCGCCGCCGAAGTCGTAGGCGATGAAGGTCGCGTAGAGCTCGGCGAGGCTGAGGTTGAAGCCGAAGACCTTGGCGTTGAAGTCGAAGCCGGCCTCGAACCACGAGCCGGGGCTGTGGACCCGGATGCCCTTGTGGGTCCAGCTGGCGCCGCCGGTGGCGTTGGCCTCGACCCAGGCCTCGAACATCATGCCCGACTGGCCGAAGCCATAGCCGGAGTTGGCCCACCAACTGTCGATCCAGACGTTGGCGTCGCGGACCTTGGCCGCACCGGGGTTTTGGTTCTGGGTGGGTTGTCCGTCGGCGTCGACCTCCTGGCGGACGATGACCACGGGGAGCGAGCCGCAGTCGTTGCCACGGGCCTCGTCCTCACCGTTGTAGATGGCCTGGTCGAAGTCGGTCTCGAGGCAGCTCACGAGCTCGAACTCTTCGAGGTCCGCCCAGGATCCGTCGACCAGCGCCTCGCGGGCTTCGTCCTCGATGTAGAGCAGGGCGACACTGACGACGTCGCCGCTACTCGGGACGGGGATCGCCGCGAGCTCCTCGTAGTCCTGGTGCTGGCGCTGGAGCAGGGCCAAGCCGGGGCCGCTCGAGCCCAGCGGGCGGATGCGGTGGCTCATGTGCACGGGCTCATCCTCGAGCCCCTGGCCCTTGGCCAGGCCGACGACCCGGGAGCGGAGCGTGAGGCTGAAGTCCGGCCGATCGGTGGTCTTGACCACTTCCTCGCCACCCTCGGCGGCGACGGGGATCACCGCCACGACCGAGGACAGGTTGAGCTCCTGAAGCTCGGCGTCGAGGCCCGGCGAGGCGTCGAGAGTGTAGGTGTTCTCGCAGCTCTCGCAGGCCGCCATGTCGAGGGCCGAGGCGGCGACGATCGAGAACAGGTCGAGGCTCGTTCCCTCGTCGGCGCTCGCGGCTGGGGGCTCGCGGTCGCCGAGTCGGTTCCAGGGGTCGAAAGAGGCGAAGAACTCGACGTCGTCGCGCTCGACCAGCTCGTAGCAAGCACGGTCGATGACAAACTCGGCCTCGTTGGTGTAGACGGCGCGAGGATCGGCGTCCTCCTCGCTCGGGTCGAGGGCCGCCGCGTCGGCCAGGTGCTCGACGGACATGGCCCCGAGCACGCAACCTTCGCTGCCGTCGAGGGTCCGCAGGCCGACCAGAAGGTCGGTGTCGAAAGCCTCACCCGAGAGCTCGGCCTCGATGGTGACCCGGACCGGGTGGAGGAGGTAGAGGTCGTCCCCGCTGGTGACCTCGATGCTGGTGATGGCGATGCGCTCATTGACGGAGTCTTGGGTTTCGGGGTCGGCGTCTCCGCAACCCGCGGCGAGGAGGAGCGGGACCACCAAGGCCCCGAGCGTACGGTTGATTGCTTGTTTGGACATGATCGTGCTGTTTCGATTGGCTACTGGTTGGGTGTTTCGATTCGGTCCGACTGGATCGAACGAATGGGTGCCGCCACGACGACGTCGCCGTCAGGTCGGTCCGGGGTCGGCGATGCCGACCGTCGAGATTCGGCTCGTGCTCAGTCGCCGGCGGTCCAGTGCCCGGGCATGCTCTGACCCGAGACCGCGACCTCGCGGAGGTCCCGGTGGTCGGCGTCGAGCTGCCCGCGCAGGTGCTCACGGAGCAGCTGGTCGGCTCGCGGATCCCCGCGCCTGGCGGCCTCACCGAGCAGAGATTGGGCCGCGCGCCCCTCCGCCATGCCGGCCTGGCCCAGCGCGTCTCCAGCCAGATCGACCAAGGTCTCTGGGGGAGCCTGGTCGTTGAGGTGGGCGACGGTCGCAGCGGTCTCGAAGGCCCCCGCTCGAACGGCCTGATCGTCGTCGAGAACGCTCTGCTCGAGCCGAGGAAAGGCCTGCTCGGGAGACATCTTGCGCATGGCGTGGTTCGCGTTGCGACGGATGCTCGGATCCTCGTGGTCGAAGTAGGGCAGCAGATCCGCGACCAGCTCGTCGTGGCCCGCGTTGCCGGCCGCGAGCAAGGCTTGGGAGAGCGCCTCATCGCCCGCCGGCTCCTCGAGCCAGCCGCGAATTTCCTGACGAGCGAGGGCGGCCACCTCGGGGTTGGAGGCCGCGTTCCGACCGGCGACCGTGCCCATGGCGAGGGCCATCGAACCCTGCTCGAGGGCGTGCAGGTCCTCCCGGGTCGTGCTCATCGCCAGGAGCTCGATCATCTCGGGGGTCGGCGCGTCGACCATGGCCATGGCTCGGGCGGCCGCGGTCGGGTAGCCGAGCTCGTTGTCCCCTTGGAGGAGGTCGACGAGGGTGACTTTGGCAGCCTCGGTGTTGGCCGATCCGAGCGCATAGAAGATGCCCGCGCGAGCGATCGAGTCGCCCGCGAAGGCGTCGTCGCGGAGCAGCCCAAGCAGCTCGCCCGCGCCCTCGGGGTTGGCCCGCAGCCAGTCGCGCATGAGGTTTCCGTAGGTGCTCAGGCTGCCCTCGGCGAGCAGTTCGTCGTAGCGAGCGAGGGCGTCCTCGAGGGGCTGCTCGCGCAGCGACTCGTCGAAGCGAGGGGCCCGAGGCTTGGGCGCGAGTCGACCCCAGCTCCAGCCGCCGTCGTCGAGGACCACGGCGGGGTCGAAGTCTCCGACCTCGCGGCGAGTCGCGCGAGTCGAGCGGTAGTGAGTCCCGAAGACCTGGCCGTCGAGCGTCAGTTCGAGGTCCCGCTCGTTGTGCAGGGTCTCGAACCACGCCCCAGCCGAGAGCTCCACGGTGATCGCCGAGGACAGAATATCGAGCCCGACGGGGGCCCCGCGGCCGACGCTCGCACCGACGGCATAGGAGACGACTTCACCGTGGATCTGGCCGTCTTCGTGCTCGAACTTGACCGAGTAGCGGCCCGTGGAGTCGAAGTTGCTCCCGCCGTAGCGGGTCGCGGTGCGGGTGTTCGCGGGCGCCCAGAAACCCAGGCCGGCGGCCATGATCTGCTGCTCGCGCACAGCGTCGAGATCGCCCTCGCTGCGCCAGCCGAACTCGCGGATGCCACAGCGGGCGTCGACGCGGATCAAGAAGGTGTCGGCGAGGGCCGGTGAGGGAGAGGGGCTCGGGGAGCCCTCGGCTCGGATCGAGACCCCCCGATCCTCGATGCGCGCCGCGAGCAGGGTCGAGCCGTCGGCCTCGAGGGCGACCGAGACCAGATCGAGGTTCCAGGTGCGCTCGACCTCGTGGGCCTCGGGGGGAGAGGCCACGACCTGGGCCTGGGCCTGGGCCTCACCGTCGACGTCGATGTCCGCGGAGAGCCGGCCCAAGTCGACCTCGACTTGGGTGTGGCTGACCACCTCGTAGGCCATGCTCGTGCCGGGGCTGAAGGAGCACAGAGCCCCTCTCTCTCCGGCGGTCGTGAACCGCAGCCGCTCGGCCATGGAGGGCTGAGTCCGCGACTCGGGGTCGGTGGGCCCGCGGTCGTCGACCGGATCGCCGAAGTCGGCGGCCGAGAGTCCAACTCCCAGTCCGATGACCCCCAGGCCGAGCAGTCCGGCGACCGCGAAGCCAGTCGTCCGGCGGGTTCGAGTGGAGGGCGTTCGTTGGGGACTCTCGTTTGTGGCCGTCATATCACTTGCCTGAACTGAGCTCGCCGACCCTGCGTCGACGAAGTGGCTCAGCCAGCAAGCTAGGTGTGACGGGCAGTCAAACCCATTACACGGACATGACAGGTTCCACATCGGTCCTCCGGCCAGCTATGCTGGCCCCGTTTGGGACGCATGCACGCCACCAGGATCGCCACGAGGATCGCCATGAGGATCACCGCGCTCGCGGGCTGGACCTGCGTCGCTTGTGCGCCCTCGAGCGCCTCGACCGAGGACAGCTCGAGCGAGACCGACGAGAGCAGCGAGGACGGAGGCGACGGCCCTCCAGCCTGCGCCGATCCACCCCTGTTGCCCGAGCTGACCCCGCCCCGGATCCCGTGGCGAGGCGTCGGTGAGCTGAGCATCGACGAGCACGGACTGAGCTCCTCGCTGACGATCCCCTTCCCGGCGGGCCAGCGCTACATCGCCCTGCGCAGCCTCGGTCTCGACGGCGATCCCGAAGACGACGCCCGGATCTGCCACGACCTCCTCGAGCTCCGCCTCGGCGACGGCAGCTCGCTGATCCCGCTCGCCGGGGGCGAACTCCTCGACAGTCACCAGCGCAGCTGGCAGGGGCCCGGAGCCGGGGTGTTCGTACTCTCCAACATCGCCGCCCCGCTGCCGGGGCCGGACACCCTCGAGCTCCGCATCCAATTTCGAGACTGTGTCCTGGGCGTCGCCGCCAGCCGGGAGCGCTTCCCGGGCATGGCCACGCGGGTCCACGTGGACGCAGCCTGGACGCCGACCCCGACCGGCGCGAGCTCGGCCCGACTGGCCGTGCGCATGTCGATCGCCGAGGACAGCGGCTGGGGCACCCTGGCCGACGACCCAGACCTGGCGGCGCTGTGGCAGGTCACCGTGAACCGCTACGCCGCCGCGGGGGTCGAGCTCGAGCTCGAGGCCGAGGCCAGACTCCCGGCCGTCGGCGAGCTCCGCTACCGCGGCGACATGCTGGCTCTGCGCGGGCTCCACGAACACGCGCTGAGCTGCCTGCGCCGCGACGAGGACGACAGCCGCTTCGTCCCCGTCGTGCTCGTGCCTTGCCTGCGCTTCGAGGATCCCATCGATTCGAGCGTGGCCACGAACCTGGGTCAGAGCACACGGATCCCCGGGATCTTCGACGGGCAGACCTCACCCTCGCTGGTCGTGTTGGCCGCGGGCGCCTGCAGCGACGCCTCGCCCCCCGAGCCCGGCCTGAGCCCCGAGCGCCACGGGCTGATCCTCGCCCACGAGATCGGCCACTACCTGGGCCTCCACCACACCGACGACGCGCTCGGCTCCCACCTCGGTGGAACCAGCGCCGAGCGACTCATGAATTCGGGGATCGTGGAGGACGTCGAGGCCGACGAGGCGTTCTTCTCCGCGGCCCAGACCGAGGTTCTGCTTCGCCACCCCGATCTTCAATTCGAGTAGGCGCGGCGCGGGCTGAAGATCATCGACAGGGATGGTAGCCACCGGTCCTGGGCGCGCCCTCGAGACGAACCAACCCCCGCGCCTTCAGCCTGGCGACACTGTCGGCGACGGTCGACCGCGAGATGCCGAGCCGACCCGCCAGCTCGGGCCCGCGAAGGCCGGGCGCTGCTGTGATGGCCTCGAGGACCCGCACGGCGCTGACGGGAAGATGGCCCGGAGTTTGGCCACTTGATACTCAGATACGACGGGCGACCCGGAGCCCAGACTGTTGGTGTCCTTGCCCTTTGTGAGGAGTCCGGATCCCTGTTTCTATTTCGGCATGATGGGGACCCCGGGTCTATTCGGATCCCTTTGCCGGATTCAGGTACCCGGATTCAGATCGAGTGGGCTTGGTAGTGCCGGACCCCAGCATGATGGTCGAGCTGGCGCTGGACCCAGCGCTCGTGCTCAGCGGCGACCATCACGAAGTACTGTACGCCCTTGCTGGGGTCGCCCGTCGGGAGCCCCGAAAGCCCGGCGGTGACGGCGGCCTCTGGACTGAGGAGCTTTGCCCCGGTCTCCTGAATAGTCTCTTCGGAGAGCAGAGACTCGGGGATGGTCGCGGCCTCGAGGAAGACTTCGAACAGCATGGGCATGGGGGGCAGTATCGCTGGTTTTGGAGGTCCGCGTGACGGGATTGAAGGCCAGCTCAGAGAACCAGGTATCGCCAGTTCAGAGAACTAGATCGAAGGACCAGAACGAAAGGCCAGCTCTGAGAACCAGAACGAAAGGTCAGCTCAGAGAATCGGATCGAAAGACCGGATCTCGACGCCGACCGCCCCGCACGGTCACCGCCTGCGCAGATGGACCCGGAGCTGGGTCGGGGGCCCAGCTCCGACCTCGGCGTGAGCGGAGAGCTTCATGTCCACCCCACGCTCGCGCAGACTGGCGACGATCGCCTGCGCGCGCCGTTTGGCGAGCCGTCGGCGGGCGGACTGGGCAGGGGAGTCGAGGTCCGCGTAGGCGTGGATCTGGGCGCGGATGGTGACGGTGTCGAGGTTCGCCAAACGCTGGGCCAGCGCGTCGAGGACCGACTCCGCTCCCGGGTCGAGATCCGCCGATCCCGCGCCGAACCACGAGCTGGCCTGACTCTCGTCGGAGGGCAATAGGGGCAGGCGCAGGTCGCCGAGTTCAGTGCCTTCGACGAGCGATCCGGGCCGGGCGAGGCAGGAGTCGAGGTCACCGAGGTGATCGTCGGTCGCCTGGTCCCGGACTTCGGGGAGGGCCGCGGCGAGGGCGGCCCGGAGTGGGCGGGCGTCGATGAGCTGGGCGAGCGGCGGCGGTGGTCCGCGGGTCTGGCCGGCGGCTTCGAGCGTGGACCACACCTCAGCCAGAGACCGGCCGAGCAGGGGCGCCCGCTCGCCGTCCGGGACCAGCCAGGGCTCGGCGCCGAACAGGTCGAAGATGCAGGTCCCGGCGAGGGTGTGCCCCGCCTGGTCGAGGTCGAGGTCACTCTGGCGCACGATCTGAGCCAGGAGCGCCGGCTGGTCGTCCTGCTGCGCGGCGACCCGCCTGTAGTAGGCCGCGACGACGTCCTCGACCAGGGCTGGGTTGGACTCGAGCACCCGGTCGCTGGCCACGAGCACGCTGACGATCGCGTAGGGGAGGTCCCGGCTCGAGAACACGACTCGCATGCCCGCGTCGTGGGCATAGCGGACCCAGGGCTCTCTGAGGATCGCGCCGACGACCGGTGGCCCGACGACCTCGCTGGCTACGAGCGACTCCCAGATCACGGCCGGGTCGGAGAAGTCTCGGTCGATATGCAGGTGCCCAGCTCCGAGCGCAGGACCGAAGGGGGGAATCAGGCCCAGGCTGCCGAGCGCGTGGGCGAGGTATTCGCTCGTCGTGCCCCCGACGAGGGCCAGGCTCGCGCCGCTCTCCGCCAGCACGCCACCGGCAGAGGTGTCGATGCCCGCGAGGTCGCTCAGCTCAGGGAACTCGACGGTGTCGAGGACCAGGGCCTCCCCGCCGATAGAGGTGTCGACAACCGCGACGATCTTGCCCGCCGGGCGCTCGCGCAGGACCTGGTCCAAGGTGGTGACCACGAATTCGGCCTCGCCCCCAGCGAGGGTCGCCAGCGGTTCGCCGTAGCTGTGGCGGGCCGCGAAGCGGTAGTCGAAGCCGGCGTCTGCGAGCGCCGTCTGCATGTCCTGGTGGCGAAAGCCCATGTAGGCCGGGGAGAGGTCACCGAGCACGAGGGCCCGGGTCGAGTCGAGCTCCTCGGGGGGGCTGTGGGGGCGCGAACCGGGGAGTCGAGTGGAGAGGTCCGAGAGGGCGTCTCGATTGAGGTAGGCGGCGCCCCCGAGGCCCCCCAGGATGGTGGTCAGGGCGGCCACTGCACGCAGCCCGCGGCGTGGGCCTCGGCGCTCGGGTGTGGGTGCTGTGGGACGCCGGGGCCTGCGGGAAGAGGCGACCTCAAGGCGACCCCCAACTACATCGAGGTCGAGTTGGAGCTCGGCGGGGGCGGTCGAGGGGGCTCGGGGTCCAGGGGCGGGGTCGAGCGCCGGCTCGATATGAGGGGGCGGACCCGAGCTCTTGCGCGGCGAGTTCGTTCGGGAGTCGGACTGCGAACTCGGTCGAAAAGGGGCGTCCGGATCGGGATCCTCGAGGGTGACGGGGGCGCTCTCGTCGGGTTGCTCGAGGGAGATCGAGTCGAGGTCGATGGGGACGGGGCTGGGAGTGGGAGTGGGGGTGGGGGCGGCGCGGCGGCGCGGGGCCTCCAGGAGGGACAGGTCGCCCAGCATCGAGTCGAGCTGTCGAGTGGGGGAGTCGGACGCACCGGGCGAGGCGGCGAGCGGCGGAAAAGGATCGATGGGGTCGAGAGGCACAGCCCGGCGCGGCGGCGGTGGAAAACTGGGTTGGGGAGAGCCGGGTCGAGGTCCGCTGTAGCGACGGCCGACCGAGCCGACCAGGCCGGCCGCTCGGGAGAGCGAGGGGCGGGTGTCGAGATCGGTGGGCGCGGCGGCGAGTCTCGGCCCGCTCTCGGGGTGACCCTCGGGCGGGGTTCGGTGTTCGCCGACCAACTTGCCGATAGCGAGTGAGCTGTTTCGAAATTCGGACCATGCGTAGAGTCGACGCAGGGCAACCCGGGCGCTCGGGAGACGCTGCCGAGGATCGGGTTGGAGCAGGCCTGCGCGGACCTGATCGAGCTCGGGGGGGATCTCCAGAGGATCGCGGGGACCGGGCACCACGCCGTCCATGACCATGCCGAGCAAGGCCGCGTCCTCGACCGCCGAACCCCGGAACAGCTCGCCGTCGAGGAGCTCTTGGAAGACCGCACCGGTGGCGAAGAGATCGACCAGGGGAGAGCGCGACTCACCCCGGAGCTGCTCGGGCGGCATGTAGCGGATCTTGCCTTTGACGTGGGTGCCCGAGGTGTCCTCGCTCGAGAGGCGGGCGACCCCGAAATCGGTCAGCTTGACCTCGCCCGAGGCCGACAACATTATATTGTGAGGGGAGATGTCACGGTGGACCAGGCTGTAGGTGCCGCCGTGTTCATCGCTGAGTTCATGGGCGTAGGAGAGGGCCTGGAGGACCTCGGCGATGATGAACGCGACCATGGTCGGGGCCAGGCGGCGCCCCTCTCTGCCCAGGCGCCGGAGCAGGCGCGAGAGGTCTTCCCCGTCCACGAACTCCATGGAGATGTAGGCCTCCCCTTCGATCTCGCCGGCGTCGAATACGTGGACGATGTTCGAGTGGCTGAGCATCATCGACAGCCGGGCCTCCTCCAGCAGGACCCTGCGGAAGCGCTCTTGGTGGGCGAGTTTGGGTGGGAGGCGCTTGAGCGCGACGGTCCGACTGGCCCCCGTGTTGGCGTTGATGTGTTGGGCGAGCCACACCTCGCCCATCCCGCCGGAACCGATCTTTCGAACTAGCTGGTAGGGCCCAAATTCCATAGCGTCGTCGCAGCGCGACCGTCAGAGTGTACACGAGGGGATCGCGGTGGGCAGCGTGAGCCCGCCCGTGCAATGGTGT
>Ga0256845_1001182_pt1 | contig 21596 bp, 20 predicted proteins | sample RiftiametaG_FD_189101 | JGI IMG/M metagenome (GOLD analysis project Ga0256845, IMG submission 189101) | Tube worm associated microbial communities from hydrothermal vent at the East Pacific Rise, Pacific Ocean - Riftia | ecosystem: Host-associated > Annelida > Integument > Unclassified ... | reverse complement strand
TAAATTCTGGGGACACAATACTTAATTATGATATACTAAAATTATGGCAAGACTAGCGAGAGTTATATTACCGGGATATCCTCATCATATTACCCAAAGAGGTAACAGGCGTCAGGATGTTTTTTTTAAAGAAGATGACTATTTATATTATCTTGAACTACTAAAAGACTGGTGCCAACAATAATCAGTTGAAGTTTGCTCCTATTGCTTAATGGCTAATCATGTTCATTTAATCGTCATGCCCAAGAAAAATGCTGATTTAAGTAAGGCGATTGGCGAGGTGCATAGACGCTATACGAGAATGATTAATTTTAGAGAGAAATGGCGAGGTTATTTATGGCAGGGACGATTTACTTCCTTTCCAATGCAAAAAGCTGGGTTGGTAAAAAATGCGTGGGATTATCAGTGGAGTAGTGTTCATGCACATTTATCAGGTTATGATAAAAATGGGCTAGTTGAAGTTAATAAAGTACAGGCAATTTTTGGTGACTGGAAAAATTATTTATTAAATGCCCAAGGTTTACCCATGGAAGAAATTGAAGCGCATAACCGAATAGGGCGCCCGTTAGGTAATAATCGATTTCTTAAAGAAGCTGGAAAGATAACGGGTAGGGATTTGATTAAGAAAAAGCCAGGACCAAAGCCAAAGAAAACTAATTAAACATTATGTCCCCTGAATTACTGAAACTAAAATTGCTATGTTTGATCAGAATACTAGCTAACGCTCCTTCAATGAACGATTTCGTTTCATTATCATTGATAATCCCAGAAATGCCAAAATAATAACCAAACCCAAACCAACGATGCCTAAAATTTTATCGATAGCTTTAATACCAGTCCATTGTAAATAATGAATCTTGTACATATTGTTTATAAACTGAGTATCATTACCCGTTTGGCGCAAACTCATTTGTGACCAATTTAGACTTATTGTAATACCTGTATTGGTAATAATTTTGAGTTCATCTATAGACTTAATTTGACCGTAACGCTTAGGATTTAATTGAATCGCTTCATTAACCAACTGTGTAATTTCTTTCTCGCTTGGAAGTTTTTTTATTTGCAGGGTCTGAGAATCAATTTGTTGCCAACCTTTGTCACTCTTAACCAGTAGGTGATCACCTAACACGCTGCTAAACATTCGGATTTCGCTCCAGTTCTTATCAATATTAATTTGTGGTAACTTTGTTAATACATAAGTTTTAATGTTTAAGCTTTCATAAGCTTCGTTGTATCCCGGTTTGATAAAGAAAAATACGCCGGTAATCGCCCAAGCAAGAAAAGGCAGGAACATTAATAGCCCTAAGTATTGATGTAGTTTTTTCATTTATATTTTTATTAAATTTTAAAGACAGTCACAATAAAGGTAATTTCGCATATACTCAATTATTATAGTGCTCCTAATTAGTCATTAACATTTTCAACACATGCATATGAAAATTGGTCTTTACCCATTGATCACACTTCTAATAAAGTTTCCACTTACAATGACAAAGAAGAACTTCACTGGGGTTTAGGAATAGGGCACTATTTTACGGGGGTTGGTGCTAATCTTGCGATCACAGATATTAACAGTGCTAGGCGTTGGATATAACTACTATACCAATGGTATTAATTCAGAGGGATGGAATTTTGGTGCGGGGGTTAATCTTTTATCAGTCAATCAAAATGGTGACAACCGTGTATTTCTTTCTTTAGGCTATCAATTTTAAATTTTCACATTGTTTGAAGATTTATTTCATCTTTAGGTGTGAGTTCCCGTTAAAAACTAAATTGAGATATCAGTGAATTTAATTTGTCAGTCAAATTCTCACCCGACACCTGAGGCGAATAGCTTTGTTGAACACCAAAGGTAATGTCATTAACTAACTGCAAAGGATGATCAAACTCATACGCCTTGGTCAATAATCCTTGAATATCATTTAATAGTTTCTCTAGTTGGATCCCAGGATTTAACTGAACAGGGTCAGAATTATTGTTTGAAGGCAGCTCATTTTGAGAATTTGTTTGATATGACGCTAATGCTTGAGTCGTCGTAGTTCTTTGTAATTGTAAGTTTAAACTACTCAATTCATCACGATCAATTTCTAACTCGGATGCCAAATTAAACGCTTGGTCGAGGTGTCCCGAATAAAAGTTATTAGCAATAGCATCAACATTTTGAAGCAATGCATCGATCGCCGCTAGCTCATCATCATCCAACTCTCCAATGATATTCAAACTGAATGAACTTGATGAACTTTGTTTCTGGTTGAGCTCAAATGAATTCTCTGTACCGTTTTGAGCTAAAGAGCCAGAAAAATTTGATTCCTTAAGTCGAGAAATTTCAATACTAACTTGATCGCCATCCTGAGTGGTTAAAGAAAGAGAAAAACTTGAGCTCTCAGAATGTTGTGCAGATAACTCAAGTTTACTAACATTATTAGATTGATTAATGTCACCAATCCCATCAAGATGATTACTTGGTAGAGAGGTATGTTCCGTAATACGCCCTCTTAAATGCTCGATACCATTAATAACACGCTCAAATGTATCATTGATTTCATTTGATAACTCTGGTGTCAATAAACCAAGCCCTTCAATGATATCTTTTGCTTCATTAAATCCTTTAATAAAACCATCTAAACCTTCATCCAAGCGTTGTAATAATTGCTCAGGTTTAGCACCGCTAGCAGCATCAGATCTCAAGCGATTACTAATAAAACCAAGAATATTCTGAGCCGCTTGTTTAGAGGATATTTTTCCTACTGGATTAAAATCAGCAAGGCTGTATTCTGCAATTTCAGGTGGGCGCGTTGATTCACTTGGGACAGGAGTTTGTGGTGAGAAAGCTATTTTTTGATAAGCCTCCTTTAAAACAGCGGTAAAGATAGCAAAACTATCACTTTGTTGATGATTATTCTGGGAATTAAGTAAACTACTAATGCCTTTACTGTTCCCAAACCCATTTGAATTGATTGAGTTTGAATTAAGTAAATGTCCACGTTCCAGTAATGAAGAGTGAGGTGCAATTGATGAAAGCATCGTTTATTCCTTTAAAAACGGATAAATATGCTCTTTAGATCGGCTGTAAAATGGCCTACTTTAATAAACTTAGTTAATTAGACCATTACACTAAATGGACTATGCTATAGGTTAGAGTGCGATTTGGGTTCAGGTTTAGGAGCAGGATTAGGATCCAAGCTCGGAAAAAATCATATAGCATGTTAAAATGCCTAATACTATATCAGTAAGTCTACCTAACTTAAGCACTTTCTAAAAATATAATCGCCCATAACAATTAACCATGTTGAGAATTTAAGTAATGTCCGATATCCTATTTATACTAGAAACAAACCAAACTATCCTTACAATCTTTTGTCTTATTTTGGGCTTGATGGTTGGTAGTTTTCTTAACGTTGTCATATATCGCTACCCCATTATGTTATTTAGAGAATGGGAACAAATGGCTAAAGATATATTGAGTGAACGTGGATTTACATTTAAAGCACCAGAAAAACCTTTTGATAACCAACCTGAAACATTCAATATGGTTGTTCCCCGCTCAGCTTGCCCAAAATGCAGTCATAAAATATCTGGCATAGAAAATATCCCCATAATTAGTTATTTATTTTTAAAAGGTAAATGTAAAGAATGTGAGAATCCGATATCACTGCGATACCCTTTCATTGAGTTATTAACTGGAATTTGTTTTGCAGTATTAGCTCAAAGTTTTTTGCTTGGTTGGCCTTTAGTGGTTGCATTGATAGTAACAGCTTACTTTATTACCATGAGTTTTATCGATATCGATCACCAAATTTTACCTGACACAATGACTCTGCCCTTGGTTTGGTTAGGCCTTTTTGTCGCTTATTTTGACCTCTTTATATCACTAGAGACATCTCTAGTTGGTGCGTTAATCGGATATTTATCTCTTTGGAGTGTTTACTGGTTATTTAAAATATTAACAAAAAAAGAAGGGATGGGTCATGGTGATTTTAAACTACTAGCCGTTATCGGTGCTTTTATGGGATGGCAAAAAGTATTATTGACGATTGTTTTATCCGCTGGTGTAGGTGCTATATTGGGAGGGTTATTACTCGCCATTCAAGGGAAAGGTAAGGAAACTAAAATTCCCTTTGGCCCCTATTTGGTGGTTGCGGGTTGGATTGCTTGGATTTGGGGTGATATCATTATTGATAAATATACGATGTTTGCAGGTTTGTGAGTTGCTGCGTATTCTCTTTAGCGTGACTCATTATTGCCAGTAGTTCAGCCTCTGCTGGCGCTATATCACATGAATCCACAACGTCTTCAATACTCGCACCTCGCTTTAGTAAAATACTCGCTTGGTGATAACTTTTCTCTTGGCTACCTGGTTGCAATTGGGTGATTTTATCAATTTCAACCTTTGCTATCTCTTTACCAAAAAGGTTCATTTTTCTACCTATTCCAACATTACCGCTATTAATCGCTTTGATTTCATTTTGCATTTGAGAAAGTTGTTTAGATTGTTGCCTTTGAATCTGGAACGTTTTTGCTATCACTGCAAAGCAAGTAGCGATCAATAAAGATTGGATAATAATAATTAGATTGGCACTGATATCGTGCTGAAATAGCCATGTTTCCATCATTAAACCTTTGTTTTAAAGCCTTAGATTACTTCCGCCCTAGCTTTTAGAATATCTAAGAAAATTGAATACAAGTAATATAAGTTTTCTCAATTATTTAAAAAATCCATTTCGTCCCATTCCTCTTCACCTAATAACTTATTTAGGTCAACTAAGATAAGTAATTGCCCCTCTCTATGAGTTACACCTTGTATAAACTTAGCAGAATCATCATTTCCTACATTTGGCGTTGAATCAATTTCTGAGCGCTTTAAATAAACCACTTCAGCTACTGCATCCACTAAAATTCCAATCACTTGATGAGCTGTCTCAATAATGACCACTCGAGTATTTTCGGTGATCTCTATTGGTGGTAATCCAAAACGTTGACAGGTATCTATAACGGTTACAACATTTCCACGCAAATTGATGATCCCTAATACATAAGTAGGTGCACCGGGAACAGGTGCAATATCACTAAACCGCAACACCTCTTGTACTTCCATTACGTTGATCCCATAAGTCTCATTCGCTAAGCGAAAAGTGACCCACTGTAAAACGGTATCATCATCTGATTCTTTTTTATTACTAGTGCTAGGCTCTGCGCTCACGACATAATTCCTATTTATTCGCTAAAAGGTCAATTTATTGTCGGTAATTTGCGATTTAACCGTCTATTAACTATTTAAAACAACAATAGTGATAGAAAAGCAAAATATATACCAACTAAAAATTAAATTAGAAAGAATGGTTATTTAGCAAAAAACCACGGTTTAAGTGATAGATGCTAATAACTTTTCTTCTATGTAAATATAGTAAAAATACAGAGATTTGCGCGTTTATTTACAAAATAACGGGTTTTTAACTAATTAATCTATTAACTAAAGAAAATGGATTTACGATAAGTGATCTTTAGCCATAACAAAAGGTTATTAAATATAAGCTTGACGTGGAAAGTAATGGCAAGTTATATTCAATCTGAAGAAATGATTAAACAGCAACCAATTCGATAATAGAAAAATGAAATCTTACCATTTAATAATTTTAAATAACCAACCTTCCCTAGCAACCGCTAGTGTGCAAGTTAATTGGTGGCACTCTTTTTTAAATCGAGAGGGGCTAAACTGTTTATAAATAGATATTACATAATATTTTAAAACAAACTTTAAAAACCCGCTCTTAGCGGGTTTTTTTATGCCCATAGTATGGACTGTATGACAGAAGGAGCCAAGGAAGGCGGTTGGATTATTTTTATGGATATACCTCAAATGCTTGCTAGGTAAAGGTAGCAAATACAGTGAGTATGAAAGTGAGAAAATTGCAATTTAACTAGGAAAAAATAATGATTATTGTATTAAAGTCAAAAGCAACCGAAGCTGATGCACAAGAGATCTTATCTGTTATCAAAGATGCAGGGTTGAAACCTTTATATATGCCAGGAGTAGAAAGGATTGTTTTGGGAGCATTAGGAGATGAACGCATACTCGCCAACCTACCCATAAATGCATATCCCTGTGTAGAAAGTGTCAAGCCAATACTCACTAGCTATAAACAAGTTAGTCGTGAAATGCAGAGTCACGATAGCCAGGTTCAATTTGGAAATAAAGTGATCGGTGGCGGAAGTTTTTGTGTGATAGCCGGTCCGTGTGCAATAGAAAACAAAGAACAAATATTAGCATCCGCGAAAATCGTAAAAAAATATGGCGGAATGGGTTTACGCGGAGGTGCATACAAACCAAGAAGTTCGCCCTACAGTTTTCAAGGCTTAGAGGAAGAAGGATTAGAATTGATGCAACAAGCATCACAAGAGTATGGAATTCCTTGTGTCACTGAAATCATTGACGCCAGTTTAGTTGATAAGGTGGGTGAATATATCGATGCATTTCAAGTTGGTGCTCGCAATATGCAGAACTTTCGTTTACTAAAAGCAGTAGGGCAAACTCAAAAAACCATTATATTAAAAAGAGGTATGTCTGCGACCATTGAAGAGTTATTGCTAGCCGCTGAATATATTTTTAATGAGGGCAATCAAAATATTGTGATATGTGAACGAGGCATTAGAACGTTTGAAAAGGCCACTAGGAACACATTGGATTTAAATGCTGTCGCCTATATTAAAATGAAAAGTCATTTACCAGTTGTTGTTGATCCATCTCATGGTACAGGTATAAGAGAACTCGTTGCGCCAATGGCAAAAGCAGCAGTAGCATGTGGTGCAGATGGTATTATTGTTGAAGTGCATAACAATCCTCAAATCGCATTATCAGATGGAATGCAATCTTTAGATGAGCAGGGTTTTGAAAAAATGATGAAAGGGCTTTTACCTTTTATTAAAGCAGCCGGAAAAATTTTAGCTTAAGCATATCGATAGATACTCATCTCATCCCATTTCACGATACAGGTTTCGGCAACAGTAGGTCCTTTAAAAAAATGAGTCCATTTAATAAAAGCAATGACAGCGATAATTTTAAAATGCCTCTGGTTAAATCTTTAACTAGAGAGCTCGCATGTCATCTTGATCTGGTGACACTTTTTGAAAATTGTATCGACAAGAATGAAGGTTTAATGGCAAACAGAATTTTATTGGAGTCCTGCGAGGTCAACACACGCAAAAATCTTAAAAGCATCATCGTCAACAAATCAGCCGTACGAATAGTCTGTAATAAGAATAAAGTCATTCTAAATGCACTCACTAATAACGGAATCAATGCGTTAAAATTAATTGAAGAACATTTATTGTCTCAATCAAAAGAGCAAAATGACTCTAACTTTAAATTAACAAAAATCGACTCTAAAACTCTCAGCGTGAACTATTTAGTCGACCTCAAAAAAAATAGTGACATTGAAGAAAATCAACGATTGCTAAACACTACTAACCTTGATTGTTTACGGAAAACCCATCAACTATTCTTTAATCACAGTCAAGATAATGAATTCAAGAACTTTCTTTGTGGGTTATTTTCGTTTGATTTAATTGATAATTTTGAAGTTCTACCTGAAGTATCGGCATCACTTAATCAATGCCCTGATTACGTATTTTATTTAGCCGAAGAACTGTTGGTCATAGACAATGAGAATCAACACCTACGTATTTACATGAATATTTTTGCCGGTGAAAACCAAAAGAACATCTACTATGACTTATCTCGGAAGATTGAAACACGTATTCAGCAGATACGTGATACTGAAAACACTATAGAAATTGAAAACAATATTAAAACTGAAAATTGTATCTACAATGAACTTACAAACAATACGGATAATGAAGTATCAATTAATCAAACCGATAAAGAATATAGTGATTGCGTTAAGAATCTCAAACAACAAATCATTGATGGCAATATTTTTCAAGTCGTTCCTTCTCGTACATTTTCATTAAAATGTAATAATGAAATATCCAGTTATAGGCATTTGCGCGAAAGTAACCCCAGCCCTTATATGTTCTTTATGCAAGATCAAGATTTCACTCTGTTTGGCGCATCTCCTGAAAGCGCATTAAAGTACACCACATCAAGTAATGCAGTAGAACTCTACCCTATCGCTGGTACTCGAGCACGAGGGAGACAATTTGATGGTAGCATTGATCACGATTTAGACAAGCGATACGAAATTGAATTAAAGCTCGACCAAAAAGAATTAAGTGAACATATGATGTTAGTCGACTTGGCTCGCAATGATATAGCTCGTATATCAGAACATGCGTCAATCGAAATCCCTAGGCTCTTGGAAATAGATCGATATTCGCAAGTGATGCATTTAGTGTCTTGTGTAAAAGGTCAATTAAAAACATATTTAGATTGTTTTCATGCCTACCAAGCCTGTATGAATATGGGAACACTCACGGGTGCACCCAAAATTAAAGCGACGGAATTAATTAGACAAGTGGAAGGATCTCGTAGAGGAAGTTATGGTGGCGCTGTCGGTTATATCAATTCTTATGGAGATATGGATACCTGTATCGTTATCCGAAGTGCTTATTGCAAGAATGGTATTGCTCATATCCAAGCTGGTGCGGGTGTTGTTTATGATTCAGATCCTGTATCTGAATCTCGTGAGACAAAGCAAAAAGCTCAAGCCGTAATAAATGCCATTCAACAAGCAAATCAAGTACAACCAACATGAATAAACACAATAAAAATAATTCAAAATTATCCAACTACAAAATTATTATGATCGATAATTTTGATTCCTTTACTTACAATTTAGTTAATCAGCTAGAGACCTTTGTAGATGAAGTGATGGTTTATCGAAATGATACTTCAATAGAAAAAATTACAAAAGTATGCGAAGACGAAGATAACAAAGTGATGCTTGTTATTTCTCCGGGCCCTGGTTCTCCAAAAACGGCAGGCAATGTGCTTGAGTTGTTAAAGTCACTCAAAGGAATGTATCCCATTCTTGGCGTTTGTTTAGGTCATCAAGCGATTATAGAAAGTTACGGAGGTATTGTTGGGCATGCTAGAGAAGTGGTACATGGGAAATCACATCCATTAGATATTACGTCAAGCGGTGAAAGACTATTTACAGGAATTACTCCTTTTTATGCTGCTCGATATCATTCATTAGCCGCGACTACAATGCCTGTAAATCTTGAAATTTTGGCTTATTGTGGCGAAGAAGTCATGATGGTGAAAGAAGCAAAAGACAAGATCATTGGTTTACAGTTTCACCCAGAATCCATTTTGACTCCCAATGGTTCTGAATTAATTAAAAGAATATTAACGATTCTAATCAGTTAGGTTGTCGTAAAAAATAAGGTTTAAATTATGCCAAATAAAATACTTGAAAAACTATACACCGGTAATTCTCTGAGTAGTGAAGAAAGCTATAGTATTTTTAGCAAGGTTATCACAGGCAAGATAGATTCTAATTTAATCACGAGTTTATTAATTTCTTTAAAAATAAAAGGCGAAACGCCTATAGAAATTTCGGGTGCTGTTAAAGCATTAAAAGAAAATGCCATCCACCTACCAATACAAAACCAAGTTGTTTCAGATTCATGTGGCACAGGTGGTTCGGGAAAGAACACGATAAATATTTCTACTATGGTCGCCTTTGTTTTAGCCGAGTTTGGATTGCCTATTGCTAAACATGGTAACCGTTCTATATCATCACAATGTGGCTCCGCCGATATTTTAGAATCGCTAGGTATTCATATTAATTTGACGCCAAATCAAGCTTCTAATTGTTTACACAAAACCAATTTTACATTTCTCTTTGCTCCCGATTATCATCCTGGAGTAAAACACGTTATGCCTGTACGAAATACATTACAAACACGTACCATTTACAACCTTTTAGGGCCATTAATTAATCCAGCATCGCCGAAATATCAATTAATGGGGATCTATTCTAAAGGTTTATGTTTTGCAGCAGCTGAATCATTGCGTCTCTCCGGTTGCCTAGGAGCGATGGTGGTTAATAGCGGTGGTTATGATGAGATCACTTTACATAATCAAACTGATGTTGCGGAATTATCTGATAGCGTTATTTCAGAATATCAAATTACCCATCAAGATTTTGGTTTGCCAAAAACTAAACCTAGTGACATATCTGGGCAAACGCCAGATGTTAACAAACAAATATTACAAGATGTCCTGTCTGGTAATATTAACCATGGTAAAAATCGAGCAATCGCCTACACAATATCGGCTAACGCTAGTGCACTTTTAAAAATAAATAAAAAAACAAACAACCTAAAAGATGGTGCAGAAATGATAATGAGCCTACTTGAATCAGGCAAATGTATCGACAAAGTTAAACAAGTGGCTGAATTAACTCAAGTGGATAATCTAACTAAAGAACACTGTGTGGAAAGGTAACTGACTATTATGAGTAATGTATTAGATAAGATAATCAAACATAAACGAACGGAAGTGGATGAGCGTATCAAATCACTACCGTTATCATTAATAACTAAAAATTTAGAAAAATCTGATCGTAGTCTTTATTCAAGCATTTATGAAAAATCAGTTAACAGTAATCAACCTGCTTATATTCTAGAATGTAAAAAAGCATCACCATCAAAAGAGCTAATCAACAAAACATTTGATCTAAAAAACATAATCAGCACTTACGATAAATATGCGAGTGGAATTTCAGTTTTGACAGATAGTCATTTTTTTCAGGGGTGTTTTGAATATTTAACACACGCAAAGTCTCTGACGGATTTACCCATATTATGTAAAGATTTTTTTATCGACATCTATCAAATTTATGAAGCACGTTATTTTGGAGCGGATGCCATACTATTGATGCTTTCTGTTTTAGATGATGAAACTTATAATTGCTTAGCAAAAACCGCCACAGAACTTTCATTAGATATTTTAACAGAAGTTCATGATGAGCAAGAGCTAGACAGAGCAATAGAACTTGGCGCGAAGATCATTGGAATCAACAATCGCAACTTAAAAGACTTGTCTATTTCTCTATCAACAACAGAATTATTAGCACAAAAAGTACAACATTTACGTGAATCAAGCTCAAAAACATTGCTCATTTCTGAATCTGGAATTAGCAGTCATAGTAACGTCAATCAATTGTCAAATATCGTTGATGGATTTCTTGTTGGCTCTCATTTAATGGCAAGCGATAATTTACATCAATCTTGCAAGCAATTATTATTCGGGAATGTCAAAGCATGTGGTTTAACGCGAATCGAAGATATACAAAGTGCCAATGATTTTGGTGCAACTTATGCTGGTTTAATATTCTATAAAAACTCAAAACGCGCAATAAATTTAGCAACTGCTCTTTCTATTAGCAAAGATATTAATTTAAATTATGTTGGTGTTTTTGTTAATGAAAATATAGACTTAGTTATTCATATCGCTAATCAAATGAAGTTATTTGCTATTCAATTACATGGTCAGGAAGATAAATATTATATTGATAAATTAAAGAAGTTGCTACCAAATATTCAAATCTGGAAGGCTCTACCTATTAATAAAGACACTACAGGAAGGTCTTTAGCTAAACAAATAAATCAATGCGGTGCTGATAAAATTTTATTAGACACGCAAACAAGTCACTTCGGTGGTTCGGGTGAAATTTTTGATTGGGAAATCATCAAACAATTAAATGGCATGATAAATAAAAACCGAAAACTAAACAAAGATGTGATCCTAGCGGGTGGTTTATCTGATAAAAATATAGCTCTGGCTAAAACTTATGGATGTCATATTCTAGATGTAAATTCAGGTATCGAAATTTCACCAGGTATAAAATCTAAAAAAAAAATGAAACGTCTGTTTAATCAAATAGTATTTAGGAATACAGATAATGAATAAAATTGGAAATTCAATAGCATCTGAGTCTGAAAAATATCAGTCCGAATCAGAACAACCGATCCTTAACCGCTACTTTGGCGAGTTTGGGGGTATGTTTGTACCTGAATTATTAGTTCCTGCTTTACTAGAGTTAGAGCAAGCTTTTGTAAAGGCACAATCTGACGAGGAATTTAAAAATGAGTTTGAGGATTTACTAACGAACTACGCAGGTCGCCCTACTCCATTAACTTTAACCAAAAATTTTTCACCTAATCAAAAAGTTAAAATCTATTTAAAACGAGAGGATCTTTTGCACGGAGGTGCGCATAAAACTAATCAAGTATTAGGTCAAGCCTTATTAGCAAAAAGAATGAGAAAGAAAAAAATTATTGCTGAAACGGGTGCAGGTCAACACGGCGTTGCAACCGCAATAGCATGTTCACTATTAGGTTTAGAATGTAAAATCTACATGGGAGAAAAAGACTGTCAACGCCAACAACCTAATGTTTATCGTATGGAGTTAATGGGCGCAACAGTTATTCCCGTTACAGCAGGAAGCGGAACTCTAAAAGATGCCGTCAATGAAGCTTTAAGAGATTGGACAAGTTCCTACAAAGATTCTCATTACCTTTTAGGCACAGCCGCTGGCCCACATCCATTTCCTACTATGGTAAGAGAATTCCAAAAAATGATTGGAGTTGAAGCTAAACAACAATTGCAAAAACAAGCAAACGGTTTACCTGATTACGCGATTGCTTGTGTTGGTGGAGGATCAAATGCGATTGGTTTATTTGCTGATTTTATAGATGATAAATCCGTTAAACTGGTTGGCGTTGAACCTGCTGGAAAAGGGGTAGATACTAACCAGCATGGTGCTACGTTAAACAAAGGTAAAAAAGGAATTTTGCATGGTACCCATACCTTTGTTATGCAAGATGGTGATGGACAAATCGAAGAATCCTATTCTGTTTCAGCCGGATTAGATTATCCTGCCGTTGGGCCACAACATGCATTTTTAAAAGAAATTGGGCGCGTTCAATATGAATCTGTCACTGATGAAGAAGCGCTATCTGCATTTAAATATTTATCAAAATGTGAAGGGATTATTCCTGCTCTAGAATCGTCTCACGCGCTTGCTTATGCTTTAAAATTAGCTGCAAAATTAACTGAAAAAACTATTGTCTTAGTTAATCTATCAGGACGCGGAGATAAAGATCTTGAATACGTTCGATCATTAGATTTATCTAAAAAAGAAAACGTGGGAGGACAACATGAGTAATCGTTATGATTCAATTTTTGAACGACTCAATAAAAAACAAGAACGGGCATTTGTACCCTTTGTCACTCTTTGCGATCCAAATTATGATCTCAGTCTAAAAATAGTTAGATGTTTAATTGAAAATGGTGCTGATGCTTTAGAATTAGGATTACCCTTTTCAGATCCCGTCGCTGATGGATTAGTTATTCAACAAGCATCTATTCGAGCGCTTAAATCAGGTGCAAGTATCAATGATTGTTTTCATTTAGTTAGAACTATCAGAAAAAAATATCCTGATATTCCGGTTGGTTTATTAGTTTATTCAAACCTTGTTGTTTGCAATTCAATCGAAACGTTCTATTTAAATGCAAAAAATGCCGGCGTTGATTCGGTACTTATTGCCGATGTACCATTTTTGGAATCACAACCCTTTACCAATGAAGCAAATAAAGTCGGCATTCAACCTATATTTATTGCACCACCAAACGCTTCTAAACAATTATTAAAATCAATTGCACATGAAGCAAAGGGGTATGTTTATTTATTGAGCAGAGCGGGTGTAACGGGCACAGACATTTCTGTTGGAATGCCAACATCTAACGTTCTTAAACAATTGGCAGATTATAACGCTCCCCCTAGCCTTTTAGGATTTGGCATATCAAACACAAGCCAAGTAGAGGAGGCTATTAAAAGCGATATCGGTGGTGTAATTAGTGGTTCAGCGGTGGTTTCTATTATTGCTGAGAATTTAGACAACGAAAAATCATTACTTAAAGAGCTTAGTATTTTTATTTCTAAAATGAAAAAAGCAACAATTTAATTTGAAATACTTTCTCAAGTTAATCAATTTTTTCAATTTGATAAACTTCAATCCAATCACCCGCAGATTTATTACCGATGCCTTTTTTAAGCTGGGATTTTATTGGATTAAATTGAAAAAGACTGGTTTGCTTCTCGGCATAATGTTTTACTTTTTCAGACACGAAAATCTGCCCAGGTTGAGCCATCGATTCTAAACGTGATGCCATACTTACCGCACTACCTTCCAGATCTGAATTATCCGTTACTTCATTATGTACAATCGTTACTTGTCCTAAATCAATTCCAATTCTTAACTCGAATTGAGCGGCCATCAAAACATCTCTAACCATCCAAGCACATTCTACTGCGGCATTTGCATTTCTAAAAGTTGCTCTAAGTGAATCACCTTCCATATTTGGGTAACTTGCATTCCACTTTGCTAAAATTGGCTTTAATAATCCTCTAAAGAGAGAGAGCTTTTCTTTTATTGTCACATCATTCCATTGTGTGAAATCTTTTAGATCGATAAATAATACACTAAAATTTCTAATTTGATCAATTTCATATTCTGCGGCTAATTCTAATAATCTTGGCCAAAATCGATCTTTGATCCCTGCAACAGCTTCTTTTAATTCTTTTTGCATTTTACGATCAGCACGCATTGAAAGCTGAGCATTTTGAATTCGACTAGCCTCCTCTTTAAGAGACGTTTCTAATTCTTCAATGGCAAAAGAGCCTGCTTCATCTACAACTAATTGAACTAATGCTCCACCAGCAACATCTTTGACTGATCTTAAACGTAATGAAACCCCCCAATGACAAGCTTGTAAATGTTCAATAAGAATTGGTAATGTAGCTATTTCAGTTGTTGTTAATCTAAAATCATATTTTAAATCAATGGTTAAACTTTCCGCATACATCCGTTCGAATTCATGGGGTGCATATTGTGTCTTATCATTTGAACCTTGATCCCAATACGCAAACTCACATCGAATTCCACCAATATCCCAACCGATCGAATTAATATTGAATAATGTCGCATCCGTTATGTTTGCTTTAGATAAATTAGCATCTGATAAATTCGCACCACTAAAATCACATGCCTTTAAATCTGCAGATTCAAAACTGACCCCTGAAAGATCTAATGATGATAAATTAACACGACTTAAATTAGCATTTTTAAATTGGGCATTTGTAACAATCGTTGCAGCTAATAAGGCTGAAGATAAATCCGTATCATTGAATATAGCTTTAGACAAATTAGCACCACGCAAATCCACTCTTTGTAAACTCGCATGGCTTAAATCTTTTCCACTTAAATTCTGTTTTCTTAAATCACATCCATCCAGATTAATCCCTCTCAAGTCGATACTTTGCAAATCAATACAACTTAAATCAGTATTAACGATGATGGTCTTTTTAAAAGATGCTGTTAAAAAATTCACGTCGTTAAGCAAACATTTTCTAAATGCTGTTAACTCTAACTTTGCGGCAATCAGTTTAGCTCGGCTAAAATCACAGTGAGAGAATTCAGAGCCAGTTAAATTGGCCGAAATAAAGTTAGTGCCGCGTAAATTACAATGATAAAAGTGACAATTAATGAACTGTACGTTAGAGAAATCAAGACCTGATAGTTCTAGATCATGAAAATCTTCATCTTCAAAGACAATATCTGAAGTTTTATTAGCTTGTTTCCATCCAGGCCAAATAACAGGATCAAGCAATGCTAGCGGTTGAGATAAAACCACAGGTTCTATGTAAGTCGATGATTCAAATCGATTTTTTATTATTGTATTTTGCATTAATTTATTGATTTATTGATTTATTGATTTATTGATTTATTTGTTATTTTCCCTGAATACAAAACGACTAGTGAACAAGCTATTACAAAAAGGCTTTTTGCTAAGGGGGGAAGTTATTTAACCACTATTATCTAATAATATCAATAACTAAGCTATGTTAGTTAAACTAGATTCTGGCTATGAGTTTTTAGTTATCAAAAGTATTTCTCTTTAAATGAAGCAACTTTGTAATCTTATTTTGTAATTTACCAACAATTTATAATAAAAGTGTAATAAAAATAAAAGCCGTATATGTACTCACTGTCCATTTCCAGTTTTATAAAACTAGATTTCTGTAAGTACATTTAGACAAATTGCTCAATAGAACCACAAAGATCTACTACTCCCCAGTACAATCCCATATAATATCCTAATTCTTAGCCCCAATTAATGGGCTTCTATTAAATTAAGTGGTTGTTGCATGGTTTCTAATTTATCTAGAGTATTACTCATTAGCGCTTCGTTAATTATGCTAATTAGCTGTAGTTTTGTTCCACCGACGACTAGTGATTATGATGTTAACTACAATTATTCAAAGTTAAAAAGCTATGCTTGGATCACTAAAAAATCTATTTCAGATAAAACAACAAAAGAGAAAGAAAATACGAAAGTTATTACATTAAGACAAAAGAGACAAATATCAGCTGTCGAATCGATTTTGAACAAAAAAGGTTTTGAAAAATCTGACTCAATTAAAAAGGCTGATTTTTTGATCAAGAGTCATAATGTGACAGATAAGAAAAAAGATGTGAATACGTTCTATTCTATCTGGGGGTATTACCCTTATTATCACAGCCCTTACATTTGGCCCCGCCATATTTCAAACTCTGTTGAAAGAGAATATGAAATTGGTACACAGATACTTGATATTGTTGATGCCCAAAGCCGTGAAGTGATTTGGCGTGGTTCAGTATCTCAGAGACTTGGTTTTTATAAGAATCAAACGCCCGAACAACGAAATCAAAGAATATTAATTAATGTAGAATTAATGTTAAAAAGTTTTCCTCCTGAATTAGCCAATTAATTATATGTGATAGATCGTATTTTAAAAAATTATCAAAGATGAATTTAATTAACTTGTCTATAACGTCTATGAATTCAAGCCAAAAAGCAATCAATTCTGCTTGCCGTATACTTGGTATTAGGGAGCATAGTGAAAAGCAAATACGAACTAAGTTAATAAAAAAGGGATTTGAAAGTAAAGATGTGGCTCAAGCAATAAAATTCTTATATCAGGAGTCTTGGCTTTCAAATGAACGATTTTGTGGATCATTTATTCGCTCAAGAGTCAGTAAGGGACAAGGAAAAATTAGAATCGAATTTGAGTTAATTCAAAATGAAGTTGCACAAAATTTAATCAATGAAGCTTTTGAAAATGAAAATATTGACTGGCAAATAGAGTGTGAAAAAGTTTTAGGGAAAAAAATATCATCAATACACTCAACTAATATATTTTCAGTTATAGGTGAATCTACTAATGATAAGAACATTGAAAATAATGAATTGGATTTTAAAGACAAACTAAAAATTGAACGTTTCATGAAGTATAGAGGTTTTGAAACATCTCAAGTGAGAAAAGCATTTTCAAAAATAAGACTTCAATAGCCTTTTAAAAACGAATCATCACAAGATTAAAAAGATAGATATGTTTAACCAAAAATTGAAATGATAGAAAATGGTATAAAGAATGACCAACAATGAGATAAGAGAAGCCTTTCTAACCTTTTTTGAATCAAAAGGTCACCAACGTGTAGCATCTGGCTCATTAGTACCTGGGAACGATCCCACACTACTTTTTACTAATGCCGGTATGGTGCCATTTAAAGATTGTTTTTTAGGTACTGAAAAACGAAGTTATACTCGTGCAACTAGTTCTCAGAAATGTGTACGTGCTGGAGGTAAGCATAATGATCTCGAAAATGTTGGTTACACCGCTAGACATCACACCTTTTTTGAAATGCTTGGCAATTTTAGTTTTGGAGACTATTTTAAAAAAGAAGCCATCGAATTTGCTTGGGAATTTCTAACGGTAAAACTTGGTCTTCCTGCGGATAAATTATGGATTACGGTACATAAAGACGATGCTGATGCTAAGGATATTTGGTTTAATCATATCGGTATCGATCAAACTCATTTTTCAATGTTAGGTGATAAAGATAACTACTGGTCTATGGGTGATACAGGACCATGTGGCCCTTGTAGCGAAATATTTTACGATCATGGTTCATCCGTAGAAGGGGGGCCACCAGGAACGCCAGAAGAAGATGGTGACCGCTATATCGAAATATGGAACTTGGTTTTCATGCAGTTTAATCGTAATGCTAAAGGTGAATTACTAGATTTGCCAAAACCTTCCGTAGACACGGGTATGGGATTAGAGCGAATTTCAGCGGTTATGCAAAATCGCCATAATAATTATGATATCGATCTGTTCTCAAATTTAATAACTAGTATTGCTGATATTTTAAATATTAAAGACCACACAAATCAATCATTAAGAGTCATTGCTGATCATATTCGATCATGCTCCTTTTTGATTTCAGATGGTGTTTTACCCGGAAATGAGGGGCGAGGCTATGTCCTCAGACGTATTATCAGAAGAGCAATAAGACATGGAAATAAGCTCGGTGCAAAAAGTCGATTTTTCTATTTATTGTTCGATAGTTTATCTAAGGAAATGTCTAGCGCTTATCCAGAACTTTTAACTAAGTCGGATCTAATTAAAAATACTTTAGAAAAAGAAGAAGAGCAGTTTGCAAAAACACTTGTACAAGGAATGAGAATTCTTAATCAAACAATTGACGATATGAAAAATCATTCTCAGACAAAAATTGATGGCGAAATTTTATTTAAACTTTACGATACTTATGGTTTTCCATTAGATTTAACGGCTGATATTGCAAGAGAAAACAATCTTCAAATAGATAACGAAGGTTTTGAAAAATGTATGCAAGAACAAAAAGAACGGGCAAGGAATGCAAGCAAGTTTAGTATTGATTACAACGATAGCTTATCAGTAGATTCACAAACTAAATTTTTAGGCTATACCAGTTTAAATGAATCTGTAACCGTTGAGTCTATTTTAGTTGAAGGCGGATCCGTTGATGCAATTGTTGAAGGTACTCAAGCGGCTTTGGTTCTCGACAAAACCCCTTTTTATGCCGAATCTGGCGGGCAAGTTGGTGACAAAGGCTTACTCCAAACAGAAAGCGGTGTCATCTTTGAAGTAACGAATACAATAAAACTTGATCAAGCATTTATACACAAGGGTATTTTACGTAAAGGAACATTAAAAGCAAATGAATCAGTGAATGCCAAAGTTAATTCAGATGAAAGAAATAATACAGCTAATAATCATTCTGCGACTCATTTATTACACGCAAGCTTGAAAAAATTACTAGGTGAACACGTAGAGCAGAAAGGTTCTCATTGTGATAGTCAAAAACTGAGGTTTGATTTTTCACACCCATATTCAATTCCGCAAGATGTCCTTTTTAGTATCGAAAAATGTGTTAACCAACATATCCGAGCCAATCATACAGTTGAAACTCAGATCACCAATATCGAGAACGCTAAAGGGTTAGGTGCTACGATGTTGTTTGGCGAAAAATACGGTGAGGTTGTTAGAGTTCTATCAATGTCTGAATTTTCCGTAGAGCTATGCGGTGGAACTCATGTAAAACAAACGGGGCAGATTGGGGCATTTAAAATAATTAGCGAACAAGGTATTGCATCAGGTATTAGAAGAATAGAAGCTATTACGGGTGAAAATGCGATAGAATACACTCAAAAACAAGGTTGGCTAATCAGCCAGTTAGCCTCATCCCTTAAAACGGACAGGCTTTCACTAAATGATAAAGTTGATCAACTGATTATTAAATCAAAGTCACAAGACAGAGAAATTGATATACTGAAAGATAAATTGTCCTCTTCCCACGGGAATGACCTACTAAACCAAATAGAAAAAATTGGTGATATTAACTTATTATCAATTCAGTTAGATAACTTAGACGCGAAATCATTACGTGGGCTAAGCGACCAAATACGGAACAAGATAGGATCTGGTATTATCTTGCTCGCATCGGTTAACAATAATCGAGTGAGTGCAATTGCGGTAGTTACTAAAGATCTTGTTAAGCGTTACCACGCAGGCAATTTAATGCGGGAATTAACCGCAAAAATTGATGGTAAAGGTGGTGGCAGACCTGATATGGCGCAGGGTGGGGGAAGTAATATTAATGCATTACCTGCTGCGATTAGTTGGGTTAAGGAATGGGTAGAGTCCCAGAATTAAACAGTACTGACTACTCAAGTTGAAAATAACCTCTTGAGATAGAAAAGGTACAAAAATACAAATATTTGTTTTTTGGTCTAGAATTTTAAACGTGAGTCATTTGGGCTCACCTAGGGACAAAAAGCAAACTAAACTGCTTTAAAATTAGGAGATTAGCAATGCTAATATTGACAAGAAGAGTCGGTGAGACTCTAATGATTGGCGATGAAGTTACCGTAACCGTTTTAGGCGTTAAAGGTAATCAAGTCAGAATTGGAGTAAATGCACCTAAAGAAGTATCTGTACATCGTGAAGAAATCTATATGCGCATTCAGCGAGAAAAGGAAATGGCTTCCAACGATTAGTTGTACAAATTTCAACCTATTAACCCTATATTTAATAGGATCTCTAGTAGGTTGAATCACTCATAAGTTTTAGTTTAAATTATGTTAAAAATGAATTGATTTTCTAAATCAATCAGGTAATATTCTTTTCCGCTGAAACGAGCTTCAATACTTGTTTATTGACGTCCCGTGGCAGTGAAAAGCTAAATGAGTAAAACGGAGAGATGGCCGAGCGGCTGAAGGCGCTCCCCTGCTAAGGGAGTATGGGTTTTAACGCCCATCGAGGGTTCGAATCCCTCTCTCTCCGCCATTATTTGTATAGCTATTTTAGTGTTTTTATATCTAACTATTGTTTGACAAAATGATGGCTGATATGGATAATACCGCTCTTTTCGACTTGCCTACATTTTAGTTAAATCGAAAAGATATAAAGACCAAATAACGCGCATGTAGCTCAGCTGGATAGAGTACCTGGCTACGAACCAGGCGGTCGGAGGTTCGACTCCTTCCATGCGCGCCATATACCACGGGGCTTTCAGGGAGCTGACAGCCTCGTTTTTTTGATTTTCCCACAAGTTTTCCCACAAATATATTAAATGGTACTCTCTGTTCGTTTAGTTTTGCGTAAATAGTCAGCCCTTAAAAACAACTTAACTATCTGATACATCATCCTCAAAATTAATGAGCCTCTCTAATAAGTTTCGTGATTTACTTCGTTTCACTCGTCCCCTTTTTACTTTCTTGTTTTCAACTGGTGGAGGACATTCCAGCTTGCCTTTTTCGAGTGATTGCTTGTAGCGCCTTTTATAAAGTTGCAATGTATTTCCACTTAAAACGCCACCGGCTTTGTGCACCGCTCTATTCGCTATTTCTAGAAATGCTTTTACTTTTCCAGCCCATTTTTGATGATCCTGCTCATACGACCGAGTTAATTCTCTTACATGCCTCTGCACCTTACTCAGTAATATGCCGAAGATCTTGAAATATCAGAGAACTAAGCTACATTTGCATGCAACTCCAAAATACCTGAGTTAAATACAGAGGCATGTTCTCTTAAGTGATGTGCATGACATAATCCTAAAAAAATCAGTTAATCCTCCCGACAAGGTATTTAGGTTTAAAAATATTCAAATCTATAACTAGGTTAATTTCATGCAGGGGCTGGAAGTCCAATTGGGTTTCCTGAGCTTACTTTTACCTTATATTTTTCCATGGCCTTCAC
>Ga0256845_1001181_pt1 | contig 21625 bp, 21 predicted proteins | sample RiftiametaG_FD_189101 | JGI IMG/M metagenome (GOLD analysis project Ga0256845, IMG submission 189101) | Tube worm associated microbial communities from hydrothermal vent at the East Pacific Rise, Pacific Ocean - Riftia | ecosystem: Host-associated > Annelida > Integument > Unclassified ... | reverse complement strand
ATTAGATGAAAAAAGACACCAGATATTTTTAAAAGAAGAGCCTATCAACTTGACTCCTGCTGAGTTTGAAATTTTAGAGTATATGCTAAAACAACACGGTTTTTCTATCTCTCGTGAACAGCTTGTTTATAACTGTAAATCACTGAAAGATAAAGGTTCAAAAAGCTTGGATGTTATCATTGGTCGTTTGAGAGCCAAAATAGGTGATAGTTCAAAAGAGCCAAAATACATCCAGTCTGTAAGAGGAATAGGATATAAGCTTATAGGATGATAAAAAATTCTCTTAGTAACAAAATAACTTTAGTTTTTATCTTTTCAATACTTCTTTTATGTATGCTTTTTGTAGTTATTTTTAAGTATCAAGGTGAAAAAGATTTAAAAGCAATGAAAGAGAGACAACTACAATCTATAAATTATATTTTTATTTTATATAGAAATAATTTGTCTCCACATGGAATCAATGAATATTTTAGTAATTTTGGGTTAAAAAGAGTAAAAAACCAAAATTTAAAATCCTCAGTTCTTAGAAGAGGGGTTGTCGTTTTTCAAAAACACTCTGAATTGGGTAAATTTTCATCTATAAGATACAATGATAGGTATTACCTATTCATAGATAATATGATATCAAATGTACTTTTAGAATCAAAATATAGAAAAAGAGCTGATGATTTTTTGTGGATATCTTTTTTAGTGGCATTTATTGTTCTTATCTCTATGTACGTATCTATATTGAAGAGTATTGCACCGCTTAAAGAGTTAAGCTCACAGATAAGAAAGTTTGCTTCAGGCGATATGCAGATAAATTGCAAAAGTGATAAAAAAGATGAGATAGCAGAAGTAGCCAATGAGTTTGATAGAGCGGCTTCGAAGTTAAGAGATTTAATTCATTCACGTCAACTGTTTTTACGTACCATCATGCATGAGTTGAAAACACCTATCGGAAAGGGTAGAATAGTATCTGAAATGTTAAAAGATACTAAGGCAAAAGGTAGATTGATTAGTATTTTTGAGAGACTAGAGTTACTTATCAATGAGTTCTCAAAGATAGAACAAATAGTCTCAAGAAACTACTCTTTACAACTTAAAGAGTATCATTTAGTAGATATAATTGACAGTGCTATAGATATGTTAATGTTAGATGATGATAAAAAAGCTCTACATGTAAAGGTTGATATAGACTCAAGTATAGTTTTAAAAGCCGATTTTGAATCTTTTGCACTTGCTATAAAAAATCTTATGGACAATGCAATTAAGTATGCAGATAACAGAGTAGTCCATGTAAATGTTATAGATAATGTACTCTATATAGAAAACAGAGCAAAAGAGTTTCCCATATCTATAGAAGAGTACTATAAACCTTTTGTTTCAGGCTCTCGTGAAATTAGAAAAGGGCTTGGATTAGGTCTTTATATAGTTAAAAATATAGTAAAACTAAATGATTTTGAATTAAACTATGAGTATATAGATGGCATGCATAGATTCTCAATAGATATATCACAATGAAACTAGAAAAGTTTGATAACTTAGTTGAAGCACTTAGCTCACTTCCAAGTGTGGGTAAAAAATCTGCTCAAAGATTTGCTTATCATCTCATACTTAATGATACTTTTAATGCTATGAAAATCTCAAATGCTATAGAGAGTGCCGTACGCTCTATAAGAAGCTGTGAAAGATGTGGAGGTCTAAGTGAACATGAAATCTGTGATATCTGCTTAGATGAGCATAGGGACAGTAGTAAGCTCTGTATTACTGAGAGTGCAAAAGATATATTGGTCTTAGAAGAGAACAATCTTTACGATGGAGTATATTTCGTACTTGATAGTCTTGAAGATGATTGTGTAGAAAAATTAAAAGAGGTTGTTAGTAGTGGCATAAGTGAAGTAATATTTGCCTTAACTCCATCTCTTTCAAATGATGCAGTTATAATTTTTGTAGAAGATAAACTAAAAGATTTTGATTTAGAGTTTACAAAGATAGCCCAAGGCGTACCCACTGGAGTACACCTTGAAAATGTAGATATGCTTTCTCTCTCAAAAGCACTTAGCTTACGTACTAAGGTTTAATTGAGTATTTTTCTCTTAGCTCTCTTTTGTTGATTTTTCCAACACTTGTTTTGTCTATATAATTTACAAATTTTATCTTTACAAGCATGCCCTCTCTAGTCATGATACCTTTTTTGATAAATTCTTTAAGAAATTTTTCTATCTCTTTTTCGGTAATTTTACTGTCATCTTTTAGCACAACAAGACCAAGAGGAATCTCTCCCCATTTGTCATGAATCTGCCCTATAACAGCTACCTCACTAACGTCAGAGTGTTGATTTATAATGTCTTCAAGTTCCAATGAACTTACCCATTCTCCAGAAATTTTGATAATATCTTTTTCACGGTCTGTTATCTTGATAAAACCATTTTTATCTATGTGGGCAATGTCCCCAGTATGTAAATAGCCATCTTTCCATAAATGTGCAGAGTTCTTTTTGTCTTTGAAGTAGCCCTTTGTTAACCAAGGTGTTCTTACTACTATTTCACCTGTTGTTTCACCATCATGAGCTACTTCATTCATCTCTTCATCTACAATTTTGAGTTCAACCATAGCTGTAGCTTTTCCTGTCTTTACTCTTATGTCGGCTTGAGTCTCATCATCAAGCTCAAGCATACTCTCGTTAAGATGAGCAAGTGAAAGAATTGGACAAGTCTCACTCATGCCATACCCACTGAAGATATCAATTCCTTTTTTAAGAGCATTAATACACATGGCTTTTGGAAGTGCAGCACCACCAATGATAACTTTCCAGTTTGACAAATCAACTTCGTTTATCTTTGGAGAGTTCAGTAGCATATGAAGTATAGTTGGGACACAGTGAGAAAAAGTAACTTTCTCTTTGTCTATTAGATCTATAAGAACATCAGGTATATATTTCCCTGGATAGACTTGTTTTACCCCAAGCATGGTAGCGATATATGGTAGCCCCCAAGCATGAACATGAAACATTGGAGTTATAGGCATATAGACATCATTTTGTGAAAACCTACCTTGATTTTCAACTGTACTTATAGAGCTTATAGTCCCAAGAGTGTGAAGGACTAATTGACGATGTGAAAAGTATACCCCTTTTGGCATACCAGTTGTTCCAGTGGTGTAAAAAGTAGTTGCTATTGTATTTTCATCAAACTCTGGAAAATCAAACTCATCTTTACATGAAGAGATCTTTTTCTCATATTCACATGTCTCATCTTCGTTGAGAATGATATACTCTTTTACAGTATCAATTCTTCCTTTTATCTGATTTAAGATAGGTAAAAAATCGTTGTGTATTAGTAAAATATCATCTTCAGCATGGTCTATTGTATAAAGAATTTGCTCTGGTGAAAGACGAACGTTTATAGTGTGTAAAATTGCACCTATCATGGGAACTGCAAAATAACACTCTAAATATCGGTTAGAATCATAGTCCATAACGGCAACTGTATCGCCTTTTTTTACGCCCATATCTGTTAGTGCATTTGCTAGTTTTTTTACTCTTTGATGAAATTCTTTGTAACTAAATCTTTTCTCACCTTTATAAACAATCTCTTGATTTGGATTGTAAGCTACAGGAGTCAGTAGCAAGTTTTTTATAAGAAGTTGATAATCATGTGGCATAAAAAGCCCCTTTCATATGGTTTGTTATCTCATTATTGTCTAATTTATTGTTAAAAAACAGGTTAAAAGCAAGTACTCCTTGATGCAGGAGCATATCGGCACCATCTTTACATGTAAGCTTATTTTGCTTAGCTAGTTTTAAAAATGGTGTCTCTTTATTGTATATAACTTCAAAAGCAAATTTTGATCTTTGCATAAGAGTGTTTAGTATTTTTTCATCTATAGGAAGTAAATTGTCACTTAGTCCTGCTGAAGTGGTGTTAATTATGAGGTCATAAGACTTTACTTCAAATTCGTCCCAACTGTAGGCTGTAAAACCATTTTGATAAAAGTAATCTAATCTACCTTTTGAGCGATTTAAAACCTCTACATGTATAGAGTTCTTTTTAAGTATAGTAGCTATGGCTTTAGCTGTTCCTCCTGCTCCAAGTATAAGTGCAGATTTAATTTTACCAAATGATTCTATGGCTTTGTGGAAACCAGGGGCATCAGTGTTGTAACCATAGACTTTGCCATCTTTTTTTACTAGTGTGTTAACAGCACCAACTTTTTTTGCAAACTCATCAAGCTCGTCACAAAGTTTGTAGGCAAACTCTTTATGAGGAACTGTTACATTGGCACCATCCAGTTTAAGAGTATTGAATTTTTCCATAAGTTTTGAGCCATCTTTAAGGGGAGTTCGTATGTAACAACCCTCTACATGCAGACCTTCTAAGGCAAGGTTGTGCATACGAGGAGAGATAGAGTGGGAAACTGGATTCCCAAAAATTGAGAATAGTTTCATGTTATTCCTTTAGATCATTAAGCGAGCTAGTCATCGCTCCTAATTTGTTTGTTACTTCTAGGTATTCGAGTTCTGGTTTACTATCGGCTACAACTCCAGCACCTGCTTGAAAAATTATTTTTTCATCATCGAGGTAAGCAGTTCGTATCATGATAGCACTATCCATATTGCCATCAAAACCAAAGTAGCCAACCGAACCACTATAAAAACTTCTTTTGATTCCCTCGAAGTCACTTATGAGTTCCATTGCCCTTATTTTTGGAGTTCCTGTCATAGTTCCTGCTGTAAAAGTTGCAGCAAAAAGGTCAAACATATCATTTTTTTTATCGAGTTTTCCACCAACGTCACTTACCATATGCATGACGTGTGAGTAGCGTTCAACTCGCATCATGTCAGTTACTTCAACTGTACCAACCTCGGCTACTTTACCTACGTCATTACGACCAAGATCGATAAGCATAAGGTGTTCAGCTCTCTCTTTTTTATCACTTAAAAGTTCTTCTTCATAAGCTTTGTCTTTTTCGTAAGTTGAACCACGTTTTCTAGTTCCTGCAATTGGTCTTAGTGTTATATGGTCGTTTTTAAGTCCAACCATAACCTCAGGAGAACTTCCAACAATAGCAAAGTCATTGTATTCAAGTAGAAACATATAGGGAGATGGGTTTTTATTTCTCAAAATTCTATAAAAGCTTAGTTTGTCTATGTTTGCGTACTGAGTAAAGCGATTTGACATAAGGATTTGAAAAACATCTCCACTTCGTATCATCTCTTTTGAATTTGCAATCATCTTAAAAAACTTCTCTTTTGAAAAAGCAAATGAGCCTTTAGATTCATCTATGTTAGATTTCTTTATTTCTATAAAATTGTGGGGTTTTTGTAGTAGTGTTTCTATCTCATCTAGCTTAGTTTTATACTCATCTAAAAATGTATGAAGTGTTAGTGTGTTTGATTTGTGAGAAAAAGTACATACTAGTTTTGGTCTCATCAAGTCCATATCAGGTATGTCTATTTCACTTTTAAGAGAATCCATATGAGATTTAAGACGAGGTTCAAATGTTTTAACTGCATCATAACCTATATATCCTATAAAACCATCTACAAAACCAAGACCATTAATTTGCCCATAGTTTTTATACTTATCGTGGTCTATGGTTGAGTATCTTTTTTTTAAGTAGTTAAACGGATTGTCGCCTATATTGGTTTGTGTTCCATTTTCGTCTATATGTATAGCTTTATTGTTTTTATGTACGACTCTTTCACGAGCACCAATAAACAAGAAGCTAAAGTTTCCCTCTTCAGAGTTTATTGCACTCTCAAATAGGAATGTTAACTCATCCCCAAAATGGCTTTTCAGTTTTGAAAAGATTGTTATTGGGGTTAGTTGATCAAAGAGTATTTTTTTTGAGTAAATCATTTACTACTTTACTCTATATATAAAAGCATCTTTATTGATAGATGATTTTATATCACCTAGAGCGGCTCTAGCAGCACTAGTAGTAGTATAAGGTCCTACTAGTATTTTTGTAACTTTTGTTCCTTTTATGTCTATTGGTAAAAGTCTATATTCGTAACTTTTAGAAGCTAGTTTTGCTAAAAACTTTTTATCAGGAGTTAATCTTGAAGTTGCACCGACTTGAACATATACCCCAGTTGTTGCAGATGAATTATTTGATTTTTTTATTGATGCAGTTTTTACTGTCCTACTAGCAGTTTTTGTTATTTTTTTAGGAGACGTCACTACTTTTGGTTTTTTTTGAGTTTTAACAGTTTCTATGGTTTTTTTAGTCTCTTCTACTTTTGGTTCTAAAATTTCTTGCTTCTTAATTTCTTTAGTTTTTAAACTCTTTACCATCTCTTCAAAGCTCTCTTTTTTAGCCTCTTCTTCAACAATTGGGACTTGCTTGAAGAGATCATCCTCTTTTTTAGGTTCTATTACTTTTTGGATTGAATTTGGGGGTAATATAAGTTTTGAAGTATTGTTTTGTTGCTGGTCTGGTTTATTTACTACTCTCATAACAACTAAAACTACTAAAAATACAACTATAAAAAGTGCTACTATGATAAGTATACGTTTAGCTTTCATTGATTTATTGTCATCTTTTTCTAAAATAATATCACTTAATTCGTTTTTATCTTCCATCCCTATCCCCTTGTATTATTATATCTCTATTGGTAAGCATTATCTATGCCATTACATGTGTTTTGACCAAGAAGCTCCCCGTTCTTTATTGTACATTTTATATGGTAGTGCTAATATGTTGAACTCTTTAGGAATGTCTGGATTTGGAAATACCTTCCATTCTCTTGGTAACCTTTGAGCAAGTTTTGCTGAGAGCATTTTACCTATCTGATAAGCCTCTTGCAGAGTTGTATGCCCTTTATGTATGTAAACATGAAGATGTCCAGAAGTTTTACTCTCGTAGGCAGTAAAGTTGATAAAGCCTTCTTCTCTCAAAAGAAGTTGTGCTCTATGCCAAAATCGTTCTGTATTTCGTCCATTGTAATCAATAACTATATTTTCAACTTTGCCTCTTGAGTTAATCAAAGAGTGAGCAACTGTAATCTCACCCTTTAAATGTTGGTTTATGATAGAACTTGTTAATGTTTTATCTACTTTTTCATATTTATCAAAGAAAAGACGTCCATTATGGTTTCTTTTTTCAACAATTGAATCACGTTTTATCCAATAATGATCGGTTAACATTTTTATAAGAGAAGTATCAATATTGTACATCAGTTATCCTTAGTATGTTGCTCTATCGTATATAACGAAGTTATTTGCTAGCACCTTCATCTCTGCTTTTATCTTCAAATGAAGTTCATTGTCCTCTATATTATCAAGAACATCAGCTATTTTTCCAGCTATAATTTCAAACTCTTTAGTTTTCATTCCACGAGCTGTTAGAGCTGGACTTCCTATGCGAACACCACTTGTTACAAATGGGCTTCTATTTTCACCTGGAACAGTGTTTTTGTTTATAGTGATTCCTGCGTTTCCAAGAGCAGCGTCCGCATCTTTTCCACTAAACTCACGCCCAAGGAAGCTAACAAGAACTAGATGATTATCAGTCCCACCACTAACTATATCATATCCTCTTTGTATAAGAACATCACTTAAAATTTTTGCATTTGCTTTAACATCTTTAGCATACTGTTTCCACTCTGGTTTTAAATTCTCAGCAAATCCAACCGCTTTGGCTGCAATTACATGAACAAGTGGTCCACCTTGGATACCTGGGAAGATTGCACTATTTACTTTTTTTGCTATATCTTCATCATTTGTCATGATAAGTCCACCTCTTGGACCTCTTAGAGTTTTATGTGTAGTAGTTGATACGATATCGCAATGAGGAAATGGACTAGGGTGTTCCCCAGCAGCTACAAGTCCAGCAATATGAGCGATATCAGCAAAAAGAAAAGCTCCAACTTCATCAGCAATCTCTCTAAATTTAGCAAAATCAATCTCTCTAGGATATGCACTAGCTCCACAAATAATCATTTTTGGTTTTACTATGTGGGCTATTTCTCTTACTTTGTCGTAGTTGATATTTCCATCCATCTCAACACCATAAAAGAAACTTGAGTAAGTTTTACCAGAACTACTCACTTTGCTACCATGTGTTAAGTGTCCACCATGACTTAGATCCATTCCAAGAATCTTGTCAAATGGTTTTAGAAGTGCTTGGTATACACCTTGATTTGCTTGGCTTCCAGAATTTGGTTGAACGTTTGCAAATTTACATCCAAAAAGTTCACAAGCTCTGTCAATTGCTAGTTGCTCTACTTTGTCTGCAAATTCACAGCCACCATAATACCTTTTGTAAGGGTAACCTTCTGCGTATTTGTTTGTAAAAACACTTCCCATAGCTTCCATAACAGCAGGGTATGTAAAGTTTTCACTTGCTATCATCTCAAGGTGGTTAGTTTGACGCTCTAATTCATTAGTTATTAGTCCATATACTTCTGGATCTACATTTTTTAAAATACTCATTAATTATCTTCCTTATCATTATTTGTTTCATGTATTGGTTTCATTGATGGAAATAGAATTACATCTCTGATTGATTGCTCATTTGTAAGGAGCATTGTTAGTCTATCTATGCCAAGTCCTTGTCCTGCGGTTGGGGGCAAGCCGTAACCTAGTGCTCTAACATAATCTTCATCCATTTCATGTGCTTCATCATCACCAGCATCTTTTGCATCGAGTTGGCTTTTGAATCTATTGTACTGGTCGATTGGGTCGTTTAACTCGTTAAATCCATTTGCTATCTCACGTCCAGCTATAAATAGTTCAAATCTCTCTGCGATATCTGGATTGTCATCTTTTTTTCTTGCCAGTGGGCTAATATCGATTGGGTAATCTACAATAAAAGTTGGATTTATAAGCTTCTCTTCAACATAAAGGTCAAATAGCTCTTCATAAAGTTTACCAAGGCTTAGTTTTACATTTGCCTCTTCACCTCTGCTTTTTAGGTAAGCTAAAATTCCCTCTTTAGTCTCTACAACATTAGCAGGAACACCGCCTATATCAATGAGAGAATCTTTATAAGATATCTTTCTAAATTTTTCAGAGAAGTCTATCTCTCTATCTCCATAAGGGATTTTTGTTGGTAGTTTTAGTTGCTTTAGCAAAACAGTAAACATCTCTTCTGTGAGTTCCATCAAGTCGTGGTATGTATGATATGCCCAGTAAAACTCTATCATAGTAAACTCAGGATTATGAGTCATATCCATACCTTCGTTTCTAAAGTTTCTGTTTATCTCAAACACAGCTTCAAATCCACCTACAACAAGTCTTTTTAGGTATAGTTCAGGTGCTATTCTAAGGTATCTATCAATTCCTAGAGCATTATGATGAGTTACAAATGGTTTCGCATTGGCTCCACCAGCGATTGGATGCATCATTGGGGTTTCGACTTCAAGAAAGCTTCTCTCTTCAAAGAAGTGTCTAATTGTACTTACTATTTTACTTCTTATTTTAAAAGTCTCTTTTACTTTAGGGTTCATTATCATATCAAGATAGCGTTTTCTATAACGTAGTTCTTTATCTGTGAGTCCATGAAATTTTTCAGGTAGTGGTGTTATTGATTTTGTAGCTAGTTCAAGAACTTTTACATGTAAAGAAAGCTCACCCGTTTTTGTAACAAAAGGAAAGCCAGTGACACTGATAATATCACCAACTTCAATAAGTTTTTTCACAGCTTTAAACCAATCTTCACCAAGGCTTTCTCTAGTGAAATATATTTGGAGAATCCCTCTTTCATCTTCTATCTTAGCAAAAGCAGCTTTTCCCATATGTCTTAAAAACTTGATTCTTCCAACGACTGTATTATCTTTGCTTTCATCACGCATAGGGTCAGAGTTTTTTACATACTCATAACATCTTTTAAACTCTTCTGTCGTAGAGTCTTTTTTTATATTGTGAGTATATGGGTTTTTACCTAACTCTCTTAATGCTTCTGCTTTTTCTATTCTTTGCTGTTCATATTGATTATCAAATATCAAAATTTTCCTTTATATCCTAATTTCTTTTTTAGTTTAAGCAAAGCTCAATCTAAATTCATATTATCTAAAGCTACGATATAAAACCGAGAACTTTTTTACTGTTACTTTCGGCATTTTTTACATACGCCATAAAGTTGCATCATGTGGCTTGTAAGTTTAAAACCATATTTTTTTGCTATTTCTTCTTGTCTATTTTCTATTTCGTCATCTTCAAATTCTATAATTTTATCACATGACTTACATATCATATGGTCATGATGAGGTTTATTTCCAAGTTCAAATTTTTTACCAGATGAGCCAAATGATAGTGATGTAACCATGTCAGAATCTTCTAAAAGATTTAGTGTTCTATAAACTGTTGCAATACCGACATTGAGCTCAGGATAACTCTCTTTAAGTAGTATATATAGACTCTCTGGTGAAAAGTGATCATCATTATTGTACATAGTTTTTAGTACAACTTCTCTCTGTTTTGTAAACTTAAGGTTATTGTGTTTTAAAATATCTTTAAATTTTACTAGTAGAGAATCATACTCCATGTTTTCTATATCTGCCATTTCATTCCCCTAGTGTATTCTTTAAATCTCTAGTGATTTTTTCACTATCCATCTTAATTATATACGCACCAGTTTCAACAAAAATAGGGTACATAAAGCTTTTTTCCATATGCTCATTAGCTTTCTCTTTAATAAACTCTATGTTTGAAAGAGTTACGGCTAGTATAGAAAATACCAAAAATATTTTTGCACTTCCTACAATAAAACCAGCAAGTTTATCTACTGCTCCTAATCCGCTCATCTTTATAAGACTTTCTAAAAGGTAGCCTATGAATAAACTAAGAATCCAAAAAATAATCAAAACTGCTATAAAGCCAACTAAGTATAATGTAGCACTGTTTTCAAGTTGATAAAGATTTTTATCAATTAATTTCCCCATCTGTTCGGCAAATCTTGAAGCTATAAATATACCACCAACAATGCCAACAAGTCCAAAAACTTCTTTTATAAAACCATTCATAACCCCTTTTATTCCAAGTATAAAAATAAGAGATAATGATATAATGTCAAAAATAGATATATTTTCCATATTAACAGTTCACACTAAAACAGTTTTTACCAGAGTCTTTTGCTTCATAAAGAGCACTGTCGGATCTTTCTATAAGAGTTTCAGGTGTGTCGCCTCTTTTATAACAGGCTATTCCCGCACTTATCGTTAAGTGTATATTGTGTCCTTTATAAAGAAGTTTACTCTCATTTGTTTCTGTTATGATTCTATCAACACTCTTTTTTGCCTCTTCTAGTGTTGTTCGGTTTAGAATTATAACGAACTCTTCTCCACCATATCTATATACTTTTACACCTTTTCTAAGAGAACTTTGTATAAGTTTTGTTAAAAATATAAGAGTTTTATCTCCTGCAATATGTCCATAAGCATTGTTTATCTTTTTAAAATCATCAGCATCTATCATGATTAAAAACATATCAACATCTTTACCTTCAACAGCAATCAATATCTCTGCTATATCTTTTGTAAAGACTCTTCTGTTATATGCTTTTGTTAGTGGGTCTATATGAGATTCTCGTTCTAGTCTCTCAATTTCTAGTTTTAATTTTGTTATAGTTTCATCAGCATTTTTCAGTTCACCTAAAATCTGCCCTTTAAATAAATCAAAAGTATCTATAATCTCTTGTGTATGAACTCTGTTATAATCATTTTTAATAGCTCCAATATCAACAAAGCTTTTATCAGATATTTTTTTAAGATTTGTGTTTGACTTTTCAAATGCTTTAAGACTAGATTTTGCAAGGTCAAAAGAGACATGATCAATTGCATTTTCTGCTTCATTTGTTGAAAAAAGATAAGAGTATTTTTTTGATAAATCTATCAGTGTAGAGTCATTTTCATGCACCAATTTATCCATGAAAATATCGTAGTAATACTTTGGGTATGGTGGAATACTAAGCTCTTTTAGTTTAGAAAATGAACTTTCACCAATAGTCGTTATCTGTTCCACAATATTGTTGTTTTTAGTCATTATTAGGTCACACCTTAAATTAGGATATTATTTGTAAGTAGATAATATCTAATTTAAGCTGTAATAATGTTTAGATTCCGATAGAGTTTATCAATTCCTGTGGTTGTGTAGAAAAACGTAAAGCATCCTCTTTTGATATTTTGTTGTCTTTAAGAAATTTTATCATTGCTTGTGTTTGAGTACTCATCCCAGTTTTTTGTTGATTTAGTTGCATTTGAGAGTAGATTTGATGTAGTTTATTTTCTCTTATTAGGTTTGAAATAGCTGAATTATTTATAAGTACTTCATGGATAGCAACACGACCACCACCAGTTTTAGGAAGTAAGCTTTGTGAAATTACTGAGTACAAAGACGTTGCTAGCATATTTCTTACTTGAACTTGCTCTGGACCTTCAAAACTGTCAACAATTCTGTTTACTGTTTGGACGGCTGAGTTAGTATGAAGTGTACCAAAAACCAAGTGACCAGTTTCAGCAGCTGTTATAGCTGTACTAATAGTTTCTCTATCTCTCATCTCACCAACTAGTATAACGTCAGGATCTTCACGAAGTGAAAACTTCAAAGCATTTGCAAAACTTTTGGTATCTTCACCAACATTTCTGTGTGAAAACAGTGATCTTTGATTTTGATGAACAAATTCTACTGGGTCTTCAATGGTAATTATATGTCTATGTTCAGTTCTATTAATTTCATTAAGCATCGCAGCAAGAGTAGTAGATTTACCACTACCCGTAGGACCAGTTACTAAGACAAGACCTTTTTCTCTTTTTGTTATGTCTTTAAAGATACTAGGGCAACTCAAATCTTCTAAAGTTGGGATCGTTATAGGAATAATTCTAAAAGCAGCAGCAACTTCCCCATCCATAGTGTAGTAGTAGTTAGCACGAAAACGTCCAATATCTGGAAACATAATTGCAAAATCTAGTTCCTTATTTTCTTCTAAATCCTTTTTTTGTTTGTCGGTAAGAAGTGTATAGCACATCTCTTCGATCTCTTTTCCATCTAGCTTATCCATATCAAGTGCTACGAGCTTGCCATCTATTCTAATTTGAGGTTCACTTCTACTTACTAGATGCAAATCCGAAGCTTTATATGCTACTATATTTTTAAGCAGAGCTTTTATATTAAGAGCCATTAGTTTTCCTTATGAGGTATTTTTATTCTATAATTTTAGGTACTACAAAAGAGTCATTTTCACTTTTTGGGGAATTTTCTAAAATAGTTTTTATGATTTGTGGATTTACGCTAGGAACATCTTCTCTCATGGGAGTTCCTCCTTTTACTGTTGTAAAGGTTGCCTCTTCTTTATCTAAATCTAATTCATTTAAGTTTTCAATAAATTCAACTATTTCGGAAAGCTGGTTTATCATTCCTTCTCTTTTATCTTCTGCGATTTCTAGTGAAGAGAGTTTCTCTAATTTTTTCAATAATTCATTATCTATTCTCATATATCTAATCCTAATCAATTTCTGATTTATTATAACAGAAAAAGTCTTTTTTTATCTTTATTGTGATAAAATATCTGCTTTATTATAAAAGGATTAGTATTGGCACTTAAAGAAAATATAGAAGCAGTTAAAAAAGAGATAGGAACAGAAGAGCAGTTTTTAGAAGGCATAATAAAGAGTGAGCGTTTTTTTAAGAAGTATAAAAAGAGAGTTGTTTCTGTAGTTGTTGTCGCAGTACTTGTTGGAGGAACTTACGCAACTATGAATGTACTAAAAGAGAATAGACTTCAAGCTTCTAATGAAGCATACAATAAACTTTTAAAAGATCCAAGTGATGATTCCTCTAAATTAGTTTTGAAAAATAAAAATGAGAGATTATATAACTTTTATAGATTTCAACAAGCACTAGAATCAAATGATATTGCTGTTTTTAAAGAGTTAGCAGAGTATAAAAAAGATCCTGTAATATCTGATTTAGCAGCATATCAACTTTCTGGTATAGAAAATAAGGGTGGTTCAAATAGTAAATTGTTGGCAGGTTTTATTGCACTTCAAGAAGGCTATAAACTTCTTAAAGAAGATAAAGTAAAAGAGGCTAAGCTAAAGTTCGCTCAGATTAGTCTAAACTCTCCATTGAAAAACATATCAAATAATCTAGAACACTATCAAGGGATAAGATCTAGAGGAACTAACTAATGAAATACACCAAATATCTATTGCCTATTTTGGCTCTTTTGATACTAAGTGGATGTGGAACAAAAAGACAAAATTTTGAACCCACTTCACTATCTGGTGAAATCGATTACGATGGAAAGTTACCATCAAGTATAGTAGATGTAGTAAGAGGTGGAGCAACACTAGAAAACGGTCAAATTATAACAAAATCGGGCTTGCTAGATGTAAAAGTCCCTGAGGGGTATACATTTTTAGGAAATTCAAATGACAAGTATTTGGCAACTTCTAAATGCTCTGACTTGATAATCATTGATAAAAATAGTGCAATACTTTATGAGAAAAAATTTGATACCGTAATTGCATCTGCATCTTTTAAAGATGATATGTTAGCTGTAGTTTTAGGTAATAACAGTGTTCAACTAATAGATATAAAAACAGATAAAATATTATATCAAAAGAGTGGAGATAGAGTATATGCACATGATTCAAAAATTGCTGCACCATACTTTTTAACTTCGTTATTGATTTTTCCAACATTAGATGGAAAACTCCTTATAATTGATTTAAAGAAGAATAAACTATTGAGAGATGTGGTTGTAAAGAGTGAAAAATTCTTCTCTAATGTTATATATTTAGATGTTTTGGGAGATAGACTAGTTGCCGCAACAAAACAACGTGTAGTATCAATTAATCCAAAATCAATGGCATTTTTAGATGAAGAAGTTAAAGATGTTATCATCTTAGAAAATAGAGTTTTAGTTTTCACTAAAGATGGTAGAGTTATATTGACTGATGCCGATTTAAAAGTAATCAAATCAAAAAAATTCAAATTTGCAGCTTTTGTTGGCACAATACACGGTGAATTTGTCTACATTATTGAAAGAGGTGGATTTTTGATTGCTACTGATTTAAACTTGATTACATCTAACATATATGAATTACCTGATAAGATAGAATCATTCGTGTTTACTACTGATGATAAACTATTTTATGAAAATAATTATTTCAAACTTGGTAAAGCAAAAGAAAAATAGATTTGAAATCTGTAGTAGAATATTTCTCGCAAAAAGAAATTTTATTTAAATCTTTTAAAATGATAGATAAAACTCTTTTGAAAACGAGAAAAAAAGCCGATATATTTGTCTCAACAGATATAAAAGGCAATTACCATTCAATTTTTAAAATTGAGCTAAAAAGTAGATTTTTACTCAAAAATTCGATAGAAATAGTAAAATTGGAAGAGAGTCTACAGCGGTTAGAAAAACACAATTTTAAATATAAACATCTGATTATAGGTAAAGCAATTTGTTCTAAATCAACTACTTATTTTAAAGAGAGAGGATGGAAACTTCATCATGATTTTATGTGATATAGGAAATTCAAATGTAGATTTTTACCATGATGGGAAAATCTGGTCACAGAGTTTGGAAGAGTTTAAAAAGTATATCCCTAATGAGAGAGTATATTTTATAAGTGTTAATGATACTATGACCGGTCAGCTTAGTAATAACTATATAAACATAGAAGATTGGTTTGATTTTGATACTATATACCAAGGTATGGGTGTCGATAGGATTGCTGCTTGTTATACTGTTCAAAGCGGTATAGTAATTGATGCAGGAAGTGCCATAACCGTTGATGTGATGAGTGGTGGGCTTCATATGGGTGGCTATATACTTCCTGGTATAAACTCTTATGAGTCATGCTATGCAAATATATCTAAGAAGTTAGAAACAAAAATAAATCCAAATGTTGTACTTGATGCACTTCCTCAAAAAACTGAAGATGCTATATCGTATGGGGCGATAAAACCAATGCTCATGATGCTAGAACATACATGTAGAGATAAAACAGTTTACTTTACTGGCGGAGATGGTAAGTATTTTTCAAAATTTTTCAAAAAAGCTATATATGATAGATCTTTGATATTTAGAGGAATGCTAAAAGTAATAAAAAATAAGGAAAATTTACAATGTTAACAGTAGCACTACCAAAAGGAAGAATTGCAAATGAGACACTCGAGATATTTGAGAAAATATTTGGTAAGTCTTTTATTTTTGATGATAGAAAATTGATTTTAGAAGTTGGAGAATTTAGATTTTTACTTGTAAGAAATCAAGATGTTCCTGCTTACGTACTTCATCAGTCAGCTGATATTGGCGTAGTAGGGCTAGATGTGCTTGAAGAGAAAAATGAAGATTTAGTAAGACTTCTTGATCTGGGAATTGGAAGATGTAAAGTATGTGTTGGCATGAAGGAGAGTGACGAGTTAAATTATAGTTCACCTGACATAAAAATAGCAACTAAGATGGTTAATATAACACAAAAATATTTTTCAAAAAAGGCTATGGCTGTCGATGTGATTAAGCTTTACGGATCAATTGAGCTTGCACCTTTAGTTGGTCTTTCTGATGCAATTGTAGATATAGTAGAGACTGGTGCAACTATGAGGCAAAATGGACTTAAAGTTGTAGAAACTATTATGGAATCTTCAGCTCATTTAATAGCAAATAAAAATAGTTTTATTGAGAAAAAAGAGGAGATAATTTCTTTATATAGAAAAATCTCAAAAAAGATTAAAGTCTAATATTGTAGAGCTTTCTTTAAGAAAGCTCTACAACTTTTGCTATCTTTCTAGTAAGATCAGCGTCTCTTAATGGCTTTATTAAAAAGTCAAAAGCTCCATGATCAAAAGCTTCACGTTTTCTAGTTTCATCTGTTGTTAGAACAATAACAGGTGTTTTATTTATATCTGGCATAGACTCCAAGTTACTCAAAAATTCTATACCATCCATAATAGGCATTTTTATATCTAAAAGAACTAGTCCTATATCAGACTGTTCTTTTAGTATATTTAGTGCTTCAAGTCCATTTTTAGCTTCAACCACTTCACTTACTAATTCATTCTTTTTTAGCATAGAGCTAAGTAGTTTCAAGTTTATAAAGTCATCATCAACAGTCAATATCTTTATCTGTTTACTCATCTATTTTATCCCTTTAGATAAATTTTTGTATCAGCTCTTCTAGCTGTTTTTTACTTATAGCATTTGGTAATACATTGCTAAATAAAGCTCTATCTGTCTCTTGTATCTCGGTAATTGGATCAACAAACATTATAGCTGGAGTTGCTCCAATTATGTTTGCAACCTCATTTGGAGAAATTACAGATATCTCTTTATCAAATAACACTACATTATAACTAAATTCTTTGATTTTTGCCTTTAACTCTTCAACTGAGTTTACACTGTCTACTGAGTTACTTAGTTTGTCAAGAACACTTGAGAATATTTTTGTTTCAATCGGGCTTTTTTTGTAAACAAGAATATCTTTTTTATTGACTTCTATCTCGGCTAATTCATTTTGAATCATGGCTATATCAAGATTTTTATTTAACTCATTACTTACTTCATCCGGTTGGGTTTCAGGTCTAGCAATTATTTCATCCATATCAGCTAATTCATATATATTTTCATCTGTAGGAATTTCTAATGAAGTGAATTTTTCAGTCTTTTTTTCAACTTCAGGTGCTTTTTGGGCTACAGTATTTTTTACAATCTTTTTAGTAACCTCTGCTACAGGTTGGGTTTGGACTACCGCTTGTTCATTAGCAAGATCTTCATCTTCTTCAACAATATAATCTTGTAAGAACATATTAAGAACACTTAAAATACTATCTCTTTTGATAGGCTTAGTTACATACTCATCAAGACCTTCTTTCATAAATCTCTCTCTATCGCCCTTTAGTGCATTAGCGGTAACAGCAATAATAGGGATATGAGGTATGTTGCTTTCTTTTTCATATTCGATGATTTTATGAGTTGCTTCAACACCATCCATAACAGGCATTGCTATATCCATAAATACAGCATCATACTTATTTTTAATTCTCTCTTCAAGAGCAATTTTACCATTATGTGCTATGGTTATAGTTAATCCTAATCCTTCTAATGTTCTTCTGATTAGTTTTTGATTAATTTCATTATCTTCAGCTACCAATACATGCGCATTAAACTTTTTACCAAATGAAAACTTTTTAGATTTTTTCACTACTTGTGTATTTTCTTGAATATTTTCTTGAATATTTTCTTGAATATTTTCTTGTGTACTCAAAACATCAGTAACTTGATTACTTTGTTCTGCTTCAGACGGTATATTTTCTATACTAGGTGTCTCAACTTTTGGTAATAATGCTCTATTTTGTTCCAATGCTTTTGTTAGTTTTGTGGCATTGATTGGCTCATATATTGGAGTTATATATTTTGTATTGAATTCATCAAATCTACTTTGATGTGACGCTTTTAAAACTAAAATCATAGGCAGTCTAATTTTTTTGTACTCTTCTAGTTCTTCATCATTTAAAAGATCAAAATCTGTAACAATAAGGTTTATACCAGATTTGTATATTAGGTTTTTGAGACCAGAAAATTCATTGTAGTATTTAACATTTGATCCAAAGTATTTAAAGTAATCATACATAAATTCTGCATGAGCTTTTGTATTTTCTTCTCTTGTTAAAAGTGCACAGTTGTAATCACTAAATTTATTTTGGAATTCCACATCACCTGATGGAGATTCGTCAAACTCTAGTATAAAGTGGAATCTACTACCTTCGCCCTCAACACTATCAACCTTAAGTTCACCGCCCATAAGACCAATATATTTTGAAGAAATCGTAAGTCCAAGACCTGTACCACCATACTTTCTTGTAATAGTAGAGTCTGCTTGATTAAATGCATCAAAAATATCTTTTCTTTTGTCTTCTCCTATTCCAATTCCTGAATCTTGAACACTAAATAAAATTCTAGCTTTTCCTGTAGGAGCATTATCAATTCTTCTTATTTCTGCTGTAATGTGTCCATTAAGAGGAGTAAATTTAACAGCATTACTCATGAGGTTAATCATAACCTCTTTTACTTTTGTAGAATCGCCCTTAAGGTAATTGTTTAGACTTGGATCCATAAAGAAAGAGAGGTGAATATTTTTCTCTGCAGCTTTTGGTCCATAAACTTCAATTGCATTTTCAAATTCTTCTATTGGAGAGAAGAGTATTTCATCTATCTCAATTTTGTTACTTTCAACTTTTGATAGATCAAGAATGTTATTGATAATATCTAGTAGATTTTCTGAACTTTTTTCAATTACATCAACAAATTCACGTTTCTCGTCATCTAGATCAGTATTTTTAAGAAGTTCTGTAAATCCTATAATACCGTTTAGTGGTGTCCGTATCTCATGTGACATATTTGCTAAGAATATACTTTTTGCAGCACTTGCCTCTTCTGCATTTACTTTTTCAATCGCAATATTTTCAATCGCTTGATCTATAACGGCATACGCTGAGTTCATTCCTTGTGCTGTGTTAAAGTCAACTTCTTCTTTTGTTTCAGCTAATTCTCCAACTTTTTCAAAGATGTTCTCTAGGCCCTGTATGTTTTTCTTAAATTGTCCTGCTAGTGAGAATCCAAGGAACAACAAGATAATTGAAATAATCCAAGCACCACCAGCACCAGTAAGTTGTATAAATGTTTCATCATAATACTTTTTCATATCTTCTGCAAGATTTATTTTGATTGTTTTTGCTGAGTTATTTAATAAGTCAATCTTCTTTGTCATTAGGTTAAACCATAAAATAGGGTCAATTAAATACTCACCACTTTGAGCTGCTAAGATAAGTTCAGCCTTTGCTTGTTTTATCTCTGAAGATAGGTTTTTAGCATTTTTACTATTGTACATAGAAGTAATTTTTGCTTTTGCCATACCATCATATAGATTAGTATAGTCAAAAGCATTTGATTTGCTAAATAGCCCAATCCAAATAGATAAATCTTCATCACTAAATGGCACATATTGGCTTAAAACTTTTGATACAAATCCCCTCTCTTGCCCACTATACTCTATATCTTTATAGATAGATACTAAAGAGGAACTAAGATTAACAATCTGTGTATTAGTTGTTATGTCACCTATTGTCTGTAGTTCTGAAAGTATTAGTGCATTTATTTTTGAGTAAAACTTAAAAAAGATTTTATTAAAATCTACATTATTTAAAGAGTCTACCTTTTTTCTTACTTCTCCTATTTGATTAAGTAAAGCAATAGTTTGTTTAATTCTGTGATTCGCATCATGGGTTTTATAAAAATTATGGAATTTTTTCATTTGCGTATTAACAACTTGCCTTTGTTGTAGAAGATTTTTTTTAGCAATTGCACCATCACTAGCAATAAAAGTTGCACTAAGACCACGTTCTTTTGCAACTTCGATTGACAAGTTATTCAAAACACCAGTTGTATTAAGTTTACTCTCGAAGACGACAGCTTTGTTGTACTGTTCATATGAAAGGTACAAAAAATAAGTTGAAAACAAAAAGAGAATAATCAGCGGGTATTGACTAATTAGTTTTAGGGTATTTCTGGTTGTAAGTTTCATTTTAACTCTCCATTTACATTATTAAATATTAGGTTCATATTAGTTCCTCTTTGAATTTAGCAACAATTTTTTTAAATTTTTCTAACTCATTTATTTTGGATTCTGCATCAGTAGCTTCTTGTATATGCACTAGCCTATTTGAAAGTTGAGTCATCTGAAAGCTATCTGAAATTCCCTTAAGTGAGTATATGCTCTCTTTTAAAAGTTTTTCATCATTTTGATCAATTGCTGATTTTATTTTAGGTATAGTATCGTCTATATTTTGCATATATTCAGTTATTAGTTCCCCAATAAGAGAGATATCTAAACCTAAATCTTCAACACATTGAACTAAGTCAAAATCTGCATTGTCCTCACTATGAAAGTTATAACTTATCTCATTATGTGTTTCAAAAGTGGGTATTGTATCTTCTTCTTTTTTTACTTTTTTAAGCTCTTTGATATAATCAGTGTTAATATGAACTTTGAGCTTAGGAGGTTCTTCTTGAGGGACTTTGTCAACTTTTAATTTCGGAATATCTTCTATTACCTCGAAATCATCTGTGATTTTATTATTTATTTCTTCATCTTTGGAATCTAATTTTAAAGAGTACTCTTTTGGTTCTTCTAAGATATCTTCATCTACTTTTAATTTAAGAACAGGCTTCTCTTCTTGTTTAATATTTTCAAAGTTTACAGTGATATTTTCACTAGTATCTTCTTTGAAATCTTCCTCAAATGAGATATTTTCTTGTTTTTCTTGAATGACTAAATCAGGTTCGCTCTGCATTTGTGGAGTTTCTACTTGCTTGACAGACTCTGCTTGTAAAAGTGTTTGTTCATTTTGGACAGCTGTAGTTTGTGGCATATCATTTGTAAATTCTATAGAATAGAATAACTCTTCATCGTTTATTTTTGAGTATAGAAATAACTCTTTAATTTTCAAAGGAACTTCTACTTCATTTCCAGTCTTTAATTTTATGATGACACTTTTTTTAGGGGCACCACTATGTAAAGCATAATCTATCCATGAAAAGTTTTTAAACTTAAAGATGTATCCAGGTCTATGTACAAAAAGATCAGCTACATCACTATGAATGCTTTTAAACTCATCTAAATCTTCATAAC